>MDTC01179539.1_pt1 | contig 18370 bp, 14 predicted proteins | sample 811181 | NCBI WGS metagenome assembly MDTC01 (sample SAMN05326644, study PRJNA326480) | marine metagenome | isolation source: seawater | place: Pacific Ocean: North | collected 2011
ATACAAGGTCCGCAAGGAGATATCGGTGAGACTGGTCCGCAAGGACCACAGGGTCCGCAGGGTCTGCAAGGAGATACCGGTGAGACTGGTCCGCAAGGACCACAGGGTGTTAACGGGCAAGATGGCCTAAGTGCATATGAAATATGGATAAATGAAGGTAACACAGGTAGCGAAAATGAATTTATCGAATCAATCGGTGGGGATAATAGTGATACTGATGAATTACAAGCATTATCATTATCTAATGATACACTTTATCTCTCAGACGGAGGTTTTGTTGATTTATCAAACATAGGAAGTTCGGTTGATACATCAGGTGGAATCACTCAATACCAAACACAGGGTATTTTTACCCCTGGTTCTGGTTGTGAAGGAGTATTTAATGGGACTGGTAATGATATAATGGATGGAATCAGGCAATTTGATAATTTCACTCTAGAAGCTGGACAAATACTAGAAATAGGACCCGCAGGATTCCTGATATTACGGGTAAAAGAAACTTGTACCATTGCGGGAACAATTGATGGATCAGCAAAAAATAACTCCTCAGGAACCGGGGGTGGTTCGGGTGGTGCTGGAGGACGACTAACTTACCCGTGGGAATGGGGTGTGAATAATTGCACTGGAGCTTCCGGATCAATATCCGAACATAATAACTTAATTAGTCTCCCTGGAGGTTCTGCACCTAACGGCAGCGGTTTAACACCAAATGAATGTGAAAAGTTTAACTTTATTGAAGCACAAGCATCTTTAATGGGCGGTAAAGGAGGAAATGGTTGCAGTACAAATCTAAGCTGCAGTGGTGGTTCGGGATCAACACCTGGTGGTTTTGGAGGTGGGGGTTTGTTAATTTTTTGTAAAAACCTAGTTTTTACCGGAAATATCGATTGCTCAGGCGGAAATGCATCAGGAGGTGGGGGTGGATCCAAAGGAGGAGGAGGAGGAGGAGGAGGAGTATTAATCTCTGCCCAAAACTATATTCAAAACTCAGGAAACATAAATGTCAGTGGAGGGTCCCCTGGAGGGTCCTGTGGAGGAGTATTTGTTTCAAGTGGAGGCAGCGGGGGTGACGGATGGTACTTATTTATAACACAATAAGTGAATTCTTTTTTTTGTCAACCGAACTTTCCGTTCCACGTTTCATTGAAAAAAGAAAAGCTGAATATTAAGGATAACAAGAAGTTTGAGGAAGCATACAAAATCAAATCAATGAAATTATTCTTATTTGAATATTTGTGAACGAATATTGAAAATGGATGCTTGGGTGTGTTATTATTTAAAACAATATCAAACCAAAAACTGAAATAAATCAGGTTTATCGTTTAGGTATATTTCCTAAAAGTGGGTATTTGAAGAAGCACTTCCGAACTAAAAAAAGCGAGCGTTGTTTTTTTTTGAGAACACATCCTTTGTTCCTATCTTAGGGGTGCTAAACGCAAAATAATGCCCAAATTATTATTACTTCTGTTATTTACGGGTTTAATCCAAACTTGTAAGGCTCAGCTTATTTTTGCTGAGCTACAAGGAAGTCCGGTAAATACAACTGGGTGGAATCTAACGGGTGCAGCAAATATAAATGATACAGGAGGGGATCCCGATACCGATCAAGATGAAATTATTTTAACCAATAATGTAAATTCTAGTAGTGGAGGTATCTTTTATACCGAACCATTGGATTTATCTACTTGTAACCAATGGCATGTTGACTTTGAATTTAGGGCTTGGGAAGGAAATGGTGCTGATGGATTGGCCTTTTGTTTTCTGGATGTGCCACCAACAGGATTTGTGTCTGGAGGAGGTGTTGGAATTCCCAATACAGCAAACGGAATTAAAGTTGTTTTCGACACCTACAATAACTGGGGACCGGCAAACCCATGCTTGCAAATATACAGTGGTAATGGATACGCAGAGAATCCTGCCTCAGCGCCTGGAATCGTATATTTAGACAATATTGGCGGTAATTTAAGTTTCATACGTTCTAACAACTACAACACAGCTAAAATCACCTACAACAATGGGAATATTACACTCACCATCAATGGAACGCAATATTTGACGGCGTTTTTTCCAGTTTCTTTTGCAGGATATATGGGTTTTACAGCAAGTACAGGTGGTCTGAAAGACAAACACTCCATTAAAAATGTCTCAATATTTGCAGACCTCGCTGAATCTAATGCTGGATCAGACGTTACGGTTTGTAGCGGCGAGCCTATTCAGATTGGTGCACCAAATGATCCAAATAATACCTATTCTTGGAACAATGGTTCATATCTAAATAACAACAATATCTCCAATCCAACGGCCACCATAATTAATAATACGAATGCTCCTATTGTACAACAATTTATAGTTGAAACCTTGATTGCCGCAAATTCTGGTGCTTGCCCCACCACTGACGAAATCAATGTTACAGTTCTTCCGGTTGAGACGAGTATTGAAAATACAGTGCTTTGTGAGGCTCAATTACCTTATGTATGGAATGGTATTGCCTACAATACGTCAACCAGCGATACCCTAACACTATTAAGTGCCAATAATTGTGATTCCTCGGCCATATTGAATCTTATGATCAATCTGCCATCATTTAGTTTGACCGACACCATTCTTTGTGATACCCAGACTCCATTTCAATGGAACGGTTTAAATATTGGTAGTACCGGTAGCTATATCGCCACATTAACGAATTCTGATGGCTGCGATTCTTCTGCAACAATTGATGTGATCATTCACCCAAGCTTATCAAGTATAACGGATTCGACAGTATGTGATACTGATCTACCGCTCAATTGGAATGGGCTAACATTTAACAGCACTGATATCCAATCCGTAATACTGAGCAGTGTAATAACCGGATGCGATTCAACAGCAACATTAAATTTAACCGTTCTCCCAACCTCAACAAGCAATACAGATACCACTGTCTGCGAGACAGAATTTCCATTTAATTGGAATGGATTAGTCGTAAATGCATCAGGACAGCAAATCGCCATACTTCAAAGTGTGCTTACAGGGTGTGATTCACTAGCTACATTAAACGTGACCGTTAATCCGACTTTATTGAGTACCACTAATATTGTCATCTGTGACCACGAAATTCCTTTTGAATGGAATGGATTAACTCTAGGTACTTCAGGTACAAATACAGTTACCCTACAAAGCATGGTCACGGGCTGTGATTCATTAGCAACATTAAATTTATCGGTAAATCCAACACTTTTCAGTAATACCGATACCACCGTTTGCTCCTCGGAGCTACCCTTTACTTGGAATGGTTTAACTTTTAGTGCCCAAGGATTACAAACCGCTAATCTGGAAAGCGAAGTTACAGGCTGTGATTCTTTGGCAACACTCAACTGTAGTGTAGTCAACAACCCTCAAGTTGAAATAATCGTGAGTTCAAATGTAGGCTGTGCACCTCTTGAAATTGAATTTACAAATCCATTTGCCAATGCAAATACAAATTGTGTTTGGAGCATTAGTAATGGAAATACATTCAATGATTGCAACAGCACGCTCAATTTTACCGAAGCAGGATGTTATGATGTGAGCCTCACAAGTACCGATCAAAATTGTGTATCCTCAATAAGCCAAAATAATCTTATCTGTCTGGAAAATAAGCCTGAAGCAAGTTTTACCGCGTCTCCTTCGGCAATTAACTTGAGCAGCCAGTGGGTGCAGTTTTACAACTCTTCATCCTCTTTCGTGACAAATTTTCTATGGAATTTTGGCAATGAAGAATTTTCAATTGAAGAGAATCCTCAAAATTTATACGAAAACAACTCATTCGGCTATATGGCCAGTTTAATCGTAAGTACGAATCAAGGTTGTGCAGATACAGCAACCCTATTTATCGAATGTAAAGAAGAACCTACGATTTTTATTCCAAACGCATTTACACCAGACCAAGACCAACACAACCAGCATTTTAATCCTATTTTATCCCCATCTATAGATCCTAATAATTATACTTTATACATCTTTAGTAGGTGGGGTGAAATCGTTTTTGAATCTCATGATCCGAGTAGAGGTTGGGATGGAACATATGGCATGAGCGGAACAGATGCCCCTGAAGGAGCTTACATTTGGAAAATCTCTTACAAGTTGCCTGACGTCGATGACATAAATACGATTTCAGGACATGTGAATTTGCTTCGTTGAAGTAAACGTAACTTTAGCAACCAAATCAATAAAAAATCGTTACGAGATAAAAGTCTCTAAACCTTTAACTATGTTACCATCAAATAAACTTATCTACCTACTTATTTCATTTCAATTTATTACTTGTGCATCAGCCCAACTTACAAGTTCAAACCTTCCCATCGTTGTAGTGACCACAGAAGACGAAATACCCGATGAGCCTAAAATAGAAGGTTCTATAGGTATCATATTTGATACAAATGGAGGTTTAAATTCAATGAACGATCCTTTCAATTATCATAGCAGTAACCTGGCCATTGAAACACGGGGAAACTCCACACAAGGCTTCGATAAGAAAACATATTCCCTTGAATTGAGAAACGCTGCAAATGAGGATACTAGCGTAAACCTTTTTGGCATGGGAGGTGAAGAAGATTGGATTTTACATGCCATGGTGATTGATAAATCACAAGTACGCATTCCGATGAGCTTTCATCTTGCGCAACGCATGGGTCAATACGCCTCAGAATTTAAATATGTTGAACTTGTGCTCAACGGTGACTATCGAGGAACCTATATTCTTGTTGAAAAAATAAAACGTGACGATGATCGAGTGGATATTGCAAAGCTCGATGAAGACGATTTGGCAGGAGATTCCTTGACGGGAGGGTATATTTTAAGAATAGATTGGTTGGATGACCCACAAGGTTTTGAATCTAATTACAATTCGCAGGGTGGCAATCCAATGTTTTATCAGTGGTACTATCCTAAAGCAGAAAAAATACAGCCACAGCAAGCTTCATATATTCAAAATTGGATGGGTGATTTTGAAGATGCCTTGTTTGCTGAAGACTATACGAATAGTCAGGGCATTAGATATACAGACTATATTGATATAAACTCGTTCACTGATTTTTTATTAATAAATGAATTCAGTAAAAACTCAGACGGGTACAAGCTTAGCTCCTATGTCCATAAGGATAGGGATAGTCAAGGGGGAAAACTCATTGCTGGTCCGATTTGGGACTTTGATCAAACCTATGGTGTATCACTGGTTTGCTCAAACCATATTCCGACGGGCTGGACCTATCTTCAAAACCAGGATTGTTGGGATTTAGAATCTATGCCCATGTGGTGGCAAAATATGATGGAGGATCCCGTCTTTCAGAACCGACTTAAGTGCAGATGGACAGATTTTCGTCAATCTTTTATGCATACGGATAGTATTGTAAATTGGATCATAGAGGATACGGCTTATTTATCGAATGCATTGCAAAGAAACTTTGAAAAATGGGACTACTTTATCGGAGAATCTATTTGGATTGAGCCAGATCCAATACCGCAGACCTACGAAGAAGAAATCACTACAATGATTACCTGGATTACAAGCAGATTAAATTGGATGGATGCCAATATGCCCGGAGATTGCTCACAAGACGATCTTTCTAATCTTACGCTTCAATCTGCTGATTTGGTAAGAATATATCCTAATCCCACAAAAGACATACTGCAAATAAACGGTCCGACAAACAGTCGCATTAAAATACTTGACCTAAATGGAAAAATACTTATGGAAACCATATCAAATAGTGGGAATGCATCGCTAAACTTAAATAAACTTAGTCCTGGAGCTTATTTTGTAACTGTAGAAAATGAGCAAGGTAGATTTATACAAAAAATCATCAGGCAGTAAATCAAAAACAATAATCTTTACTACATTTTACAAATAAACTCATTACTTTCGCATTACAACTCTTATCCTCTTACTCAAATGAATTGCATTCTCTCCAAATGATCAATAGTCTCGATAAAATAATTCAAAATGCCGTAGATCGAGGTGTCCTTCAAAAGCTAACCTCCGATGAAAAAATCACCTGCTCAGAGGTACATATTGACGGTGTCAAATATAAGAACTTTGGGTCTTGCAGCTATATGGGTTTAGAGCACTCCCCGGAATTGAAAGAAGCTGTGAAAATTGCAACAGAAAAATTTGGTACACAATTCTCAACCTCAAGAACCTATCTTTCCATAGGCCTCTATGAAGAACTAGAGTCGTCCCTAAGTGAAATGTTCAAAAAGCCAGCATTGGTAACGGCAAGCACAACATTAGGGCATCTTTCTGCACTTCCAATCATCGTTGAAGAAGGAGATGTTGTTGTCTTAGACCTACAGGTTCACTCTAGTATTCAAATGTCAGCTCAATTATTAAAAGCCAATAAAATTCCCATTCATATCATTCCACATAACGATATGAATGCACTTGAAAATAAAATTAAACTACTTAGAGAAAAGGCGAACAAGATATGGTATATGGCCGACGGAGTATATTCTATGTATGGTGATTTTGCACCGCTGAAAAAAATACAATTCCTTCTCAATAAGTATAAAAAACTTCATTTATATATTGATGACGCACATGGAATGGGATGGACTGGAGAGCAAGGCATTGGTTATGTTCGAAGTCAAATGGCACACCATGAACGAATGGTTTTAGCTACATCATTAAATAAATCATTTGCGGCATCCGGAGGTGCATTGTTATTCCCAAATCAAGAAATGTATCGCAAAGTGAAAAATTGTGGAAGCACAATGATTTTTTCTGGTCCGATACAACCTCCTATGCTCGGTGCCGGGATTGCCTCTGCAAAACTACACCAAACTGACCAATTCAAAGACTTACAAGATGAATTCGAGCAAAAAATTGCTTTTACAAATCACAAGTTATCAGCACTTGGATTGCCACAATATGCCCGTACAAACTCGCCTTTATTCTTTATTCCGGTCGGACTGCCCAATATGATCCTGAATATTATCGAACGTATGAAAAGAAAAGGATATTATATAAATAGTGCAGGTTTTCCAGCCACACCCATGAAAAAAGGAGGACTTCGTTTTATGATCAATAACAGTTTGAGTATCGATGATATCAATGAAATGCTCACAGCACTGAAGCAAGAATATATCGTCGGGCTATATACCGAAGGTAGTTCTCCTGAGGAGGTAACCAAACATTTCAAAATCGCCCCGTATATAAATCCGAATCTTGAAATGCAACAGAAGAAGAACAAAAATCTATTTGCATTTGAAGAAAATCAACTATCATCCATTAAAGAAATAGATGAAAAAGAATGGAATGCTCTTTTTTCAAGGCATGGTTCAAATGTGTATCAAAACTTAAAAAAATTAGAACAAGTCTTTAGAGGTAATCGAGAATTGGAAAATAATTGGGAAATTAAATATCATACAATTCGTGATGCGAAAGGAAAAATCATTTTAGCATCTGTTTATACCATCGCATTAATGATGGATGACCTGTTGGCAGAAAAGGACCTCTCTAAAAAAATAAAGGAACTTAGAAAAAAAGACCGTTTTTATTTAACATCAAAAAATATCTTGACAGGTACACCCTTTACGAAAGGAAAAAGTGTTTATATCAATTACGAAAATGAATATTGGGAACAAGCATTAAAAAGTCATGTTAATTTGCTGCAAGATATTGCCGATAAAAATAATGTATCAAATATTTTACTGCGCGAATTTTGTGGCAATCAAAAAACACGTATTGAGGGCCTACTTATGGACCTAGGCTTACTTGAAGTCCAGCTTCCAAAAAACTTAGTTATCGATGAAATGACATGGGAAAACACAAATGATTTGATGTCTCGACTTACGCAAAAATATAGGTACTCTTTGAAAAAAGAAATCCTTAAAAAAGAGGCTCAATTCGAAGTTGACTTCTGTCGGCCGAGCACCAAATCAGCTCAAAAATATACTTTTGATCTATATAAAAATGTACATAACCAGTCGACCGAAATTTCAGTTTTTGAACTTCCCTATAAACTTTTTGAAAAAATATATTCGGATCCAACATATGACTTTATTTATCTCTATTTAAAGGGTATATCTGAAAAACCTGTAGCTGTCATGTTGAGCCAAATTATAGATAACATCTACAATGCGCAACTCGTTGGTTTAGATTATAAATATTCGCGTGATTATGGGTGCTATAAACAAATACTTTATCAAACCGTAAAACGAGCAAAAAATTTAGGTTGCGAAAAAATTGATCTCGCTTATACTGCAGATATGGAAAAAAAGAAAGTCGGAGCGAAACCCAAAGATAATTTTGGTTTTGCAATGGCGCTAGAACATGATTCATATGCAGAAATGCAACGATTGAAGTGATTAAAAAAATCTCTTCAAATATTTAGATTACCATTAAATAGTCTTGATAATTTCATGAAGTCATTGAAGGTCATAAATAAATTACGATGTCGCTATTTTTATTTGTATTCTAAAATCACATTATGAAACTACTTACTGAAAACGAACGGTTCCGGGAATACCTTATGGGTTTTGATGAATTTAAACTTTGCGAGGAGGCAAAAGAATACATTCCTACTGAAGTCAAAAGACAATCACTCATTTCATGTGCCGAGTACTTGAGCCATTTTATTATAGATAATTTAAATGAAAACGCTATTGATATTGAAGCTCCAGAGTCTTTACAACAAGAACAAGTAATAACATTTATAAAATCTTTACCGAGAAAAACAATTCAAACTTTTTACCATAATTATATGGAATCCTATGGTGTAATAGAGGACCTTATGATTTTAAATGAACACAATAGACTACACCTATTGTTTCAATTAACGCCACATTCTTTTGAATACTTGGAGCTCTTAAACAAAGAAATTTTCAATTAGTTTTCAGCTTGATGGCCAAACCATACGGTAGCGTAACCTTCATACATGCCAATTCCGATTGCTTTCCAGGGAGTATCCCAAATACCTTTATTGATCACCACGGCATTATGATGTTTACTTTTCTTCCATGTCTCCAAGGCATTTTCGGGAGATAAAGGCGACCCGCCAACACAAGATATTTCATAACCTGGAAATTGGTAGCTCGTAAGCTCTTTTGGCTTGTCCCACATACAAGAAGCCTGAGCATGGTCCGAGGTGTAACAACATGCAGTCCATTCGCCTTTGTTGGACCAACTATGTCCATTACATTTACCTTGATCAGGTCTGTTTTCAGATAAATCTTTGCTATGCAACTGAGCGACCATGGTTAAAGATGGAGATAAAGCTATTTTAGGTAGGCCTTTTGAGGCCCTGTACTCCATAATAAGATCATATAATTCCTGCTCATCTGAAGATGGCTTTTGACTCAAAACAGGCATTAGAAATAAACAAAATAAGAAAAGAGGTATTCGGAACATCAATTATCTAGACTTATCTTTCATGATTTGTCTTCTCAGAGCTTCGACAGCTACATCAGCAGCCTCCTCAAAACTTTTACACTGCTTTTTAGCAAATAAATCTTTCCCAGGAACATGCAGTTTAATTTCAGCAATTTTATTCTCTTTATCACGATCATTTTCCAATTTTAAGAAAACCTCTGCTGATACAATTTGATCATTGAACTGCTCCAGTTTATTGAGCTTCTCTTGAATAAATTTCAATAATTTTTGGTCTGCTTTAAAGTGAACTGAATGCATTCTAGTATCCATAGGTTAATTGGTTTTACGCCCACGCGGGTGAGCTTGTGAATAAATTGAATTTAACTTCGCAAACGAGTTGTGGGTATATATTTGAGTCGCAGATAAATTTGCGTGTCCAAGCAAATCTTTTAACGTCTCGAGTCCGGTGCCACGGTTAAGCATATGTGTTGCAAATGTATGACGCAATACATGAGGACTCTTTTTCTCCAACGTCGTTACCTTTCCAAGATAGCTATTTATTTTGCGATACGCAAATGCTGGATAGAGTTTGTTACCGGTTTCTAAGACAAGCAATTGGCGTGTTTTTTGCGTTTTTTCATGCCGTAATTCAACATATTCTACTATTTGACTCTGTAAGCTTTTTGAAATAGGAATGATACGTTCTTTGTTTCTTTTACCAAGGACTTTGATATGACCTTCCTGAACATCATCTAATTTTAGATTTATTAACTCACTTAACCTAATGCCAGTCTGGTAAAAAAGTTCAAACATTAAGGCATCTCTTTTACCCTCAAAATTATCTTTAAATAATCCTTGAAGCTTTTCGATTTTCAATTCAGACTCTTTTACAAATTGTGGCAAGTGTTTTTCATTCTTGGGACCACTCACCTTTGCCATTGGAGATGAGTCAATAAGCTGCTCCTTTACCAACCACTTATAAAAACTGCGCAACGAGGCCAGCTTTCGGTTCACCGATCTATTTTTTAAACCGTTTTCAATCAAATGAACAATCCACGAACGAATATAAGAGGCACTGAGTTCAGAAAACTCGTTGAACCCCTTGATGTCTGCGTATACTAAAAAATCATTCAAATCCCGTTCATAGGCTGTCAAGGTATGCGCTGAATAGCGCTTTTCAAACTTGAGGTATGAAATGAATTTATCGAGCATAAAAAAAGGAGTCTAACGACTCCCTTTAACGTATATTTTTTGATAAGGTTACCCTTCTAATGATTGCATTCTCTGCTTGTAAGATGCTCGAATAACTTGCTGTCTTTTTGTAACAGAAGGTTTTTCGAATTGCTTACGTCCACGTAACTGAAGCATCACTTTAGTTTTTTCGAATTTCTTCTTGTACTTTTTCAGAGCTCTTTCAATGTTCTCTCCTTCTTTGATGGGTATAATTAACATATTCTTTAGATATTATTATTGATATCGGTGGGCAAAGATAGGTTATTTTCTAGTTCTTACAAGGAATTATTTCAAAATTTCTCTAGAAATTACAATTTTCTGTATTTCTGAGGTCCCTTCTCCAATGGTCATAAGTTTTGCATCCCTTAAAAACTTCTCAGCAGGATACTCCTTGGTGTAACCATATCCACCCATTACCTGTACAGCCTCATTTCCGCATTTAACCGAAACCTCAGAAGCATAATACTTTGCATGGGCACCCGCCTTTGTTACCGGCTTTTTATTATCTTTTAAATATGCCGCTTGAAAAGTAAGTAACTCAGCAGACTCAACCTCAGTAGCCATATCTGCTAACTTAAATGCAATCGCTTGAAAATGAGCAATTGGCTTACCGAACTGTTCTCTTTCTTTAGCGTACTTCAAAGATGCTTCATAGGCACCTCTCGCAATACCACAGCTTAATGAGGCAATAGAAATTCTTCCACCATCTAGTATTTGCATCGCTTGTTTAAAACCAGATCCAACCTCTCCTATAACATTGGAATCAGGTATGCGAACATTATCAAAAATAAGCTCTGCGGTCTCACTTGCTCGAACACCTAACTTTTCTTTTATTTTTACAGCTGAAAACCCTGGAGTTCCTTTTTCAATGATGAACGCAGTGATACCATTACTATCTAAGAGATCCCCAGTTCTGATTAGAACAACTGCTACATCTCCAGACAAACCGTGCGTAATCCAGTTTTTAGTGCCATTCAACACCCAGTGGTCACCGTCTTTAACTGCTGTCGTTTTCATACGCATAGCATCCGACCCTGTATTTGCTTCGGTCAAACCCCATGCACCAATCCATTCGCCACTCGCTAGCTTTGGTAAATACTTTCTTTTCTGTTCTTCATTTCCATGATAGAAAATATGACCTGTACATAGAGAATTATGGGCTGCAACACTCAATCCAATACCACCACAGACCTTTCCAAGCTCCATTAATGCTGTCGCATATTCGGCGTATCCGAAACCAGAACCGCCATATTCTTCTGGTATAAAAATACCCAGTAAACCTAGCTCCCCAAGTTTTTTCATTGTGTCAATAGGGAAAGTCTCATGATCATCCCAACTCTTCATATTTGGTTTAATTTCCTTCTCAGCGAAGTCACGAACCATTTGTGCAATCATCCCCTGATTTTCATTCTGCTCAAAATTCATATCTAATGATTATTTACTGCCTAATAAGAGATCAAATTTACAATATTCTTGCCATATCTATTCAGCTTTTCATCTCCTTTAAGAAAGCTAAGGTTTACTAAAAAATTAAATCCAGCTATAGAACCACCACAGCGTTTAACCAACTCTGCGGCAGCTACTGCCGATCCACCTGTAGCTAAAAGATCATCGTGGATGAGCACATTTTGTCCAGTGGTAACGGCATCTTCATGTATTTCTATTTCTGCGCTTCCATATTCAAGCTCATATGAATAGCTTATCTTTTTATAGGGGAGCTTTCCTTTTTTTCGAATTAAAATAAAAGGTACCTTAAGTGCGATAGCTAGAGGGTAGCCGAATAGAAAACCACGACTTTCGATACCTGCAATTGCATCTATATTCTGGTCCTCGTATAGACTAGCCAAATAAGAAATTACTTCCTGAGAAAGTTCAGGATCCAACATAATTGTAGAAATATCCTTAAAGAGGATACCGGGCTTAGGAAAGTCGGGTACGTCTCTAATTGTATTTTTAAGCTTGTCTTCTAAAAGCATATACAAATTTAATGAAGGTTTAGGGGATTAAGAATTTTTAACTGTGTTTTTAAACAAACTTATTCAACAATGAGGTATGGCAGAAGTTTATCAAAGGTCTTTGAGTCAATGAGTTTCGATTTTTTTATTTCTGATACATGATTAAATCCATTTGATTGTGCCCTCATTTTAACAATTGAATTTGCTTGGGCGTAGCTCAAATAAGGATGCTTGTACAGCTCTTCAAATGCTATGGTATTTAATCGTAATTTTTGTACTTCCTCACTATCCACAAAAAGCTGTTCTGTCAATAATATATATGTCTCAGGTCTCATTTTCCAAACTTCAAGAAGCTGCTCAATCTTGTAATACCCTCCTATTTTTTTGCGGTACTTAATGATCTGAGATGCATAAAACGGACCTATACCTTTAAGAGAAACGAGCTGAACTGAATCTATACTGTTTAATTCTAAAATTGGTCTCAGCTGAATCGTATCACTCGAAAGAACTTTATCTTCTGAAGTATTGATCTTGGAGGGAAATTTTGGGTAAAAGGTAGAATCCTTAACTAAGGACATCAGCTCTTTCGGGAATACATAGATCTTTTCAAGATCTTCATTTGAAGTTATACCTGGCCTGATAAAATTCATTACCACAGCCGCCTGTTTTTTCGATAAACCTAAGTAAATCCATTCATCCTCAGCGTATTCATTCGGATCGAATTTTCGGGGAGGTAATCTATATTTAGAATGGGGTTTTTGCTTTCCTTCCTTCAACTTTTCTGAAACTTTTTTAGGCACCAATTCTTGCGCATTAATCCTTTTGACATCCTCAATGGTGAGCATTATTTCTGGTTTTGAATAATAATGAAGAAGCCTTGGCGTAAAAACTATGAGCACAGCCAATATAAAAAAGACGACCAAGCCTCGACGTGTTTTTTTTGAAATATAAAAAGGATTATTTATCTCTCGATGATTTAAGCTGATTACACATCTCTGGTTCCCTTGATAGCATTAAAATAACGGGCGAGTTCTTTCTTTACGATAGGGAAAAGGAAAAACAAACCAACCATATTAGGAAAAACCATTGCAAAGATCATTGCATCAGAGAAGCCCCATATTGAATCCATGCTCGCAGCTGCTCCAATGATAACAAATCCTAAGAAAATAAATTTGTATGCCAAATCAGCAGATCGTCCTCTACCAAATAAAAATTTCCAAGACTGAAGGCCATAATAAGACCATGAAATCATTGTAGAAACCGCAAATAACACAACTGCTATTGTCAAAAACACCTTGGAATAAGGTATATAAGCAGCAAAGGCTTGGGAGGTTATACCGGCACCTTCGTATGCAATTCCATCAATCAATACTGAACCTGATCCATCACCGCCATATTGAAAAATCGCACCATCACCACCACCGAAATTGAAGATAATAATTACTAGGGCCGTCATTGTACAAATGACAACAGTATCGATAAAAGGTTCTAAAAGCGCCACAAGGCCCTCTGAAGCAGAATATTTTGTCTTTACAGCAGAGTGAGCAATAGAGGCAGAACCTGCTCCAGCTTCATTTGAAAAAGCAGCTCTTTTGAAACCTACCAATAAAACACCAATAACTCCGCCAACACCAATCGCTTGAGGATTAAAAGCCTCTTTAAAAATTAAAGCGAAAGCATCGTCAACGAAAGTAAAGTTGCTCAGTATGATATAGACACAAGCAACTAAATATAACACCGCCATAAAAGGCACTATTTTCTCAGTTACAGAGGCTATCCTCTTGATTCCACCAATAATTATTATTCCAACTAGAACTGCTAAAACAATTCCAATAATTGCACCTGCACTGGTACTTTCCCAGCCCATTAGCTCCTTTAAAACAATCGTTGCTTGATTGCTTTGTGCGGCATTACCACCCCCGAATGATCCACCAATACAAAAGATCGCAAACATGGCCGCAGTTATTTTCCCCAATGTATCAAACCCTTTTTCTCTCAATCCTTTACTCAAATAATACATCGGACCTCCGTAAACAGTTCCATCTTCTCCAATATCTCTATACTGTACACCGAGGGTACATTCAACAAATTTAGAGGACATTCCTAGTAAACCACAAATAACCATCCAAAAGGTGGCACCAGGACCGCCCAACGCGATGGCTAAAGCCACACCAGCAATATTACCATTTCCTACAGTACCCGAAACAGCGGTAGCAAGGGCTTGAAAATGTGTCACTTCCCCTTCCTTACTTTCGTCGGCAATTGTTCCCTTAATGTCACCATCAACGGCTAAAGTGTCATTGCCTGAGGTAGGATGATCGACGTGGTCATATTTACCTCGAACAACATTGATTGCTTTACCAAAAAAACGAATGTTTGGAAAACCAAAATAAAGTGTAAAGAATAAGGCACTACAAACCAAAAGTATGATGACAAAAGGTGCTCCTTCAAATACTTCAAAAAATATAATCCCTGAAATAAAATCTGAAATAGGTTTAAATGCCTGATCTATTTTCTGGTCCAACCCGATTTCATCTTTCGCAAAACTGATCACAGGTAATAAGAGTGCTATTAAGACAGAGATTACTTTTTTCATGAGGTGAATTTAATAATTACAATTGATTGTATCGAAGGTAAGGTTTTTAAAGCGAGAATAAAAGCTTTAAACTATCCTCAAAGGACATAGGTCTATAATCAATTTCATTCCGTGCTTTACTGACATCAAACCCTGTTTTTGGTGGTCTTTTGGCAGCTTGATTTAATGATTCACTCGTTGTTTTATTCAGTGACTTCGTATCCAAACCACAATACTTAGCCACTCGAAGTACGAGTTCATAAATTGAGAATATCTCGGGCCCCGAAATATGATATATTCCAGTTTTATTTAACTCGACTATTTTTATACATGCCCAAGCTAGATCATCTGCCCAGGTTGGCGCTCTATATTGATCATCAATAATATTCAATGCTTTTCCTGAAGATAAAGCCTCCTGGGCCCACAAGACAATATTAGACCTAGATAAATTATTTCCTTTACCAAAAACAATAATTGTTCGCACAATAGACCAATTTTTATTTGCAGAATTTAAAAGAATTCTTTCTGCCTCTACTTTTGAATTGGCATATATACTCAAAGGATTAGGTTGGTCAGATTCAGTATAATTTCCTTTTTTTCCATCGAAAACAAAATCCGTAGATAGCGCTGAAAAATGTGCTCCTACATTTTGTGCAGCCTGAAACAAATGACCAGTGGCCTTGACATTTACTTCATGACAAAGTTCCCGGTTTAATTCACAAAAATCTACATTTGTAATTGCTGCAGTATGTATGACGGCATCGGGATTGTAATCACTAATCACCTTATTGACCTCGTCTTGCTTTGTAATATCTAAAGATCGATAAAACGAGTTTGGACAGTCTGGATTCCTATTTTCTCCAATAGATGTAGCTAAAAATGATTTGTTTTTTTTATAGAGCTGCCGAACAAGTTTTTGCCCAAGTAAGCCATTACTACCTGTAATTAAAATCTTCATTCCTTTAAATAAATTACAACTCCCAAACAGACTTTTTTCTTTTGGTAGAAAAAGTAAAATAATGCTTGTGTTCAAGAAGCCAAGCCATAATTAAGTAAATTAACAATGGAGAACCTAGTGTTACGAATGAAAAATATATAAAACCCAAACGAACCTTGGTAGTTCTGATTCCAAGTTTTATTGCCCACCAACGACAAACGCCATAAGACTGCATTTCAAAAAAAAACAGGATTTTTTGAAGTGTTCGTTTCATATAAAACTTAACTGACTTAGTTACTTCAGAGGCTTAAACTCCATCCATTCCGGATTAGCTGGAGTAGCATTATTAGGATCAAAATCCTGACTCGTAATTCTGGCTGTCGTACGTCTATTTATTTGATGTAAACGTTCAAACTTCGCATTATCAGATGACTTAAATTGATTGATATATCGCTCAGTAAGTAAAATGGACTTTCCATTTTCGTCAAGCCAAGATGCCGGCTCAGCTTCGCCTTTACCTATAGGTTGAATTCTTCTGGAATCAATGCCTTTTTCTTCAACTAAAAATTTGTATACAGCCTTTGCTCTATTCTCTGAAAGCACCTGATTGTAATTGGTCGATGAACGAGAATCTGTATGGGAGAAAAGATCTATAGTAATATAGGGGTGCGTACTTAATAAGTTGTACAAGAACTCTAAAGAATCTTTTGACATACAAGTAGAATCATTGATAAAAGTCCACTCATTTAAAGGATAACGTACCTCAGGGGTTCGAATTTCTTCGACGATAGGGACAAGCTCAATCTCAACAATAAATGACTGGCTCTCTTTCAGACCGACCGTTGTTATTTTCGTTGCATTCGGATTTTGAAGGAACCCATCCTTCATCGCATTTATGGAATAAGTAACATCCTCATTTATATATCTTTGTTTCCCATTTTTAACATCAAACTTGATTGTCGTTCCGTTTTCATTTGTATTATCGTTCCATTCTGAATCATCGTCACCACTAAATGTTACCTGCGCATCGGATATTCTATTATTTTTATTACCAAACTCATGAACAATCACTTTAACATCGTATAAATTTGGCGGAATACTATAACTCCAAACATCAGGCGCGTACTGATTATTATTCAATCTTCTCTCAGATGTAAAATATCCCTTTTTACCACGACTTGTTATTGCATAATCGTTACTTGGTGAATTTATTGGATACCCCATGTTGATTGGAGCATCCCAAGAATTCTTTTCTTCTAAAGGCTTACATATAAAAATATCTAATCCACCTATTCCTTTGTGACCGTCACTTGCGAAAAAGAATTCTCCTCCCTTACCAATCGATGGGAAAAGCTCATTACCCGGAGTATTATAGACTGGCCCCATGTTTCTGGGAATGGAATCCCAAGTTTTTGATTTCTTATCATAAGTGATATACCATAAGTCTCTTCCGCCGAAAGATACATCACCACCACTCGATTTCATATCGGAAGCAAATATTAGCTTCATTCCATCTGTTGTCAAACAAGGGTGTCCCACAGATTCTTTATCATCTTGTTTCAGATTTAATTTTATTGGATCTCTAAATTCTCCCTCTACAATACTGACTTTCCAAATGTCGCAACCTAGCATCATTTTATCTTTATTCGGACACCGAGTAAAATACATTGTTTTGAATTTCTTATCAAAACAAAGAGAACCCTCACTTTCAGATGTGTTCACGATTCCGTCTTTATCGATTGTCGCAACATTTGTAGGATCTCCATTTTTGTCAAACTCTGCTACATAAAGATCCATGTACTTTTCACCCGTTATCGGATCTCTTCCAATACCTGAACTTTCCTGCCTGCTAGACGAGAAATATATCTTGAGTCCTTTTTTATCAGCAAAAGCGGGCGACATATCAAATTCTTTCCTATTTATTTTAGTCTCACACTGAACCTCGTAGTTGACCTCTGACTCCATCATGTCATAGAATTTGTATTTTTCACATGACATTAAGGCAACCTCCACCTCATCCGAACGGGCTCCATCAGCTATTTTATTAAATTCTACGTAACTTTTCTCAGCACTTCCAAAATCACCCATCTTTCTGAGCGCTTCTCCTTTTAGAAAATAAATATCTGGATTGATGTCAAAATATTTCAGTTCTATGCATACATCAAGCCATTCATTTGAACTTTCATAGCGTTCTAAAAGCCTGTAAGACTCGGCGATTTTGAAAGCCATTTCACCCTTTTGTTTAAGTGAGCCTTTCGAACCTAATTTCGTGAAGGCCGCCTGACATTTGTCTATTGCTTCAAAATATTTCCCGGATTCAAATGATGTATATGCTTCTCGAACAT
>MDTC01013737.1_pt1 | contig 18368 bp, 14 predicted proteins | sample 811181 | NCBI WGS metagenome assembly MDTC01 (sample SAMN05326644, study PRJNA326480) | marine metagenome | isolation source: seawater | place: Pacific Ocean: North | collected 2011
CTACTTGATAAGACTCAGCAGTTCCTCAATCAGGACACTAGCGGTGATATTATTATTGCTAGAAACAGAGTTGCTGCTTCTGTATTCCAGTTCAACCCACGTGGTTCAAATGGTGCAGCACAAGGATACAAGATTCAGAACCATGTTGTTGGAGTCGAGGGATCTAACTACACTCCAAACCAGAGTTCACTTTATAACACTGGACTAGGAACTGCTCTTGATCCTCTTCAGGCAGTACAGTATGGAAATGCTGGAGCTCCATTAGCAGGCGATATTCTTCTTAAGGGTAATGAGGTTGGAATTTCAGGATCTCTTGGATGGATCTTTGCTAACTTCTTCCAAGTTATTCCTGCTGCAAATATTGACAACCTATTGATGAATGGCAGCACAGTCATTACAATTAACTGGGGTAACAATCTTAAGAATAAGCAGGTTGGCGTTACTAATGGTTCATTTATTAGAATTATTAACTTCAGTGACTCTGGATTCAATGGTAAGTGGCAAATAATTGCTAATGGATTTGATCCAGAAGCAACCAGTTGTCAGATTGCTCTCATTGAGAATAGAGGAAACGTTGCTAATGACAACCCACGTCTCTGGGCATCTGAGGTTGCTATCAACCCAGATGTTAGAATGGAGTTCTCCAACTCTTCATGGAAGGAAGTTGGTGTTCTTGGAGCTGAAACTTTAAGAACGGATACTAACAATATTGGCAACTATAAGTTAGGTGTCAACACTGTAGCAAGATCTGAGCATGAGGCATGGAAAACTGGATTTGTTGATCCATTCACTGAACCACGTGCAAACCTTGACGTTGTTGGTACTGCATTCATTAGTGGTAAGACAATTCCTGACTATCTTGATCACACTGTTTATGGTAACAGAACTGAAGTTGCTGAAGACAATGCACTACTCGTCGGTGGTGATAGTGCAACCCCAGATAATGAGGCAACACTAAGAGTTGCCACTACCAATGGTGGTCGTGTTGGTATCAACGTAACAAACACTGAACTAGACAGAGCATTAGTTGTTGACGGTGAGTCCAGATTCACTGGTGATGCTAGATTCCAACAGGATATTGAAGTTCACGGTGGCGGTGGTTCTAACACCGCTGAAATCAGAACTGATATTACAACTGGTCAGTTTAGCTTCTTGATGAATGACACCTTTATTGGTGGTGCTGATCAAAATGGTCTTAAGATCGCTGGTTGGGTACAAAACATCGAGATTGGCAATGAAGCAGTTGCTGAACAGCACATTGAGATTGGCAATAAGTCAGAGAACAGTATAATTAATATTGGTACTACACCTGACACTCCAAATTCAAATATCTCGAAGGTAACTATTGGTGGTGGTTATAATAACAACGAATCACTATCATTCACACAAGTTGCTACTAAGTCCTTCAAAGTTGCTGGTGACTTCCAACTAGGAACTAGAAGAGGTTTGGATGACTTTGTAGATCTATCATCTACTGCTGGTACAGTTAACTTCTTCGCTGGAAATAGTAATACAAACATTCTAAACTTTGCTACTAATGCTTCAACGATCACAATTGCTGGTCAGGGTGGCACTACAAGAGTTAGAAACAAACTAGAGGTTGATGCATCTGCAAGATTTAATTCTAATGTCACCCTTTGTGGTGGATTTGCATCGTTCCAGTTTACTGCATATAGATCCAGATCTGGTTCTGATGCAATTGCCCACCCCAGTGGAGAACTTGGGAATAATCTTTTCAATCAGAATGTTGACATTATTACAGTTGATAGAAAGACACCTACAGATCCAGAATATTGTGAATTAGACACTGCTGGTTCAGGAAACTGGGGTGGCATTCCTTACCAGAATGCACTAAATGCTGTTGGTGGCAATCCACAGATTCCGCCACAAGATTTACCAGCACTAACTGGCGATCAATATTATCTACCAATCAGTAATCCACCAGTTGATGCTGATGGAAACCCACACTTTAGAGAAAATGATTATCTCTTAATTGATTCTCCAGAGGGTACATCTGATGTTCTTGATACTACAAACTTTGGTAGTTTTACTGCAGGTGATGATGCGTCAGCATATGCATTCATTGAAGAGTTTGGTGGTGGTGTTGATATTAGTGCTACAGGATCTGGAACTGGTAGCAATGGCGGATTTGCAACAGGACAGAATTATCTCCACTTCCATACTCCCAATAACGAAACTCAATATGGTCCAAGATTCTGTACATTTGCTGCGGTAGATGCATCGTATTATCAAAGTGCTGGTCCTATCTCCAGAATGGAGCTTGAGATACATGTTGGTAATGATGCTAATGGTGGTGAACTTCCTGATGCAAATAATGAAGGATTACAACTTCGTTATTCAACAGATGGTGGACAAAGTTGGACCAGTATTGGATATATCTGTCCAGATAATTTGAATGATCGCGATCCATCAACATGGCCACTATTCATTGAATGGATTGATCAGTCACTTAACTTTGCTAGATTTAGTATTGATATTCCAGTTGCTGCTCAGCAGGCTAATGTTCAATTCCAGTTATGGCAGCAAGAGATAAGTGGTGATCAATTTGATAATTATGGTATCACTAAAGTAACATACTTTGCTGCTAGTGATTTAAATGTATCATCTCATGTTGAATTCGTAAGAGTTGTTTCTACTCCTAGAATTAATGTTGGTCCTTACTATCTTGTTGTTGAAAGAGAACCATTTGGTACTTTCACGGGTGTAAGAAATGATCACCCCGACAATACACCAATTTATAAAGTCAATGTACAGTTTGATTCTACCTGGATCACTCAACCAATTGATGATACTGGTGTTTCTGAAACCATTTACCTTGCGGAATTTGGCGGAACAATTAAACAAGATGATTATGTAATTATTAGTAGAGAAAATACTCTAGATCCAGTTGGTGATGAAGAAGTTGTTTATGATAAGGGTGAGGTATTTAAAGTAATCGTTCCGATTGATCTTGTATCGAAGAAGTTTACTATTTCTAGTGATTGTGATACTGGAACAAATGTATTTGAAGTTGACTCTGTTACAGGCGACACTATCATTGAAGGTGATGTTATCATCAATAATGGTTTATCTGTAAATGGTGGATGTGAAACCAATGTTAAGGGAACAATTACTGGAAATATTAATGGCACATATCTTGGAGTTGCAACAGAATTCATAACAGGAATTTCTGATGCTGATATTGCAAATGTCGCAATTGGTGATTTAATTAAGTTTGATCCAACAGAAATCCCTGATGCTACAATTTTCCCCAAAACCCGCGTCACTGAAATTAGATATACTCCATTTAACAACACAATTGTACTTGGCAATAGAATTCAGGTAGATAAGTTTATCTCTGGGGTTAAAGTAACAGTATACAGAAATGAAGAGTTTGTTATTACCAATGGTAAAGAACAGAATTCACTATACTTTGACACATGTACTTCCGAACTAGAACTTGGAAATCAGGTTAGACGCCTTGATATAACAAGAGTTTATCCTGATGTTCAAACTCCTTCGGAGACCACTGTAAGATATTCTTCTAATCTATCTGATATTAGAATATATTCATATTGGATTGATCCACAAACAATTCAAGAAACTGGTGGACCAAAAACGACAACGGTTAGTAATGCTAGGTTGGGTGTTCTTTCTGGAGTATATCTGGAACTAGAAGAACTTGGCACTGGAACTGGACAATTTGCAGTTGATGATTTAGTTATTGTCGGTAGAACACAGGATGTTGCTGATAATGGAACAACTGGTAACGTTTGGGAGATTATGAAAATTATTGGTGTGGATCTACCAACAAAAACGATCAGATGTGTACAGGGACAAGAAGGAACCACAGCAAGAGGACTTTCTGATTATCTTGCAACTACTACAACAGTTGTAAGAATCCTTAAGCATCCAGAATCTTCCGCTCTGTTAGATATTCAAACTAGATCTCGTGAGAATACTGGTGATTTTGTATCGATTATTATTGATCAAGGTCAAATTGTACAACAAAAACTTGATTACTCTGGATGGTTGAGATTCCATGATATTCGTGGAAATCTAACAGATGAATTGTTCTTCATCAAGGGTGGACTTAAAGGTAAATACCACACCATCTTCATGGATGATACAATTCAAGATGGTAATGTTGCATATAGAAATGGTGATTTAACACTGAATAACAACCTTTACATGGTTGGCGGCGCTATCAGTATTAAAGATTCTGTAAATAAAACTCAGATTCTTTCGGTTGACAATGATGATGGTCACGCAGATCATGCTGGTTCTATCTACTTTGATGCTGGTGTTATTGGTAGAGGTGATATTAAACTTTACCCCACTACTTGCCCAGAAGATCTCTTTAGTGTGCCTTGTGATGTTTCATTTGAAATCAATGTGTTTGGTGAAGGAACAATTGGCACAAATCTAACTATCCGTGGTAGTGCTGCTGAAACTCCACCAAAGACAGGACAATTGATTCTATCGAATCTTGGTCCTAATGGTGCTAACGAATTTACAATTAACCGTGACCAATCTATTGATGCATTTGGAATTACAAACTTCTATACAACATCTGGTGGTAGACATGCAAGATATATTTCGAGTGGATCTGATGATGCTGCTAAGTTCTTGACGCCAAATATTCAATATTTTGCAAATGTAAATCCAGGAGATAATTTAATCCTGTACCTACCAGAAAATCCACAATCTGGTGACACTGTTTCTGTTATTGAAGTTGGTGGTAATTTGACGTATGATACATCTATTGTAATGAGAGCACAGGGTATTGGAACTAAAGTTCAAGGTGATTCTACAGGAACTACGATCGGAATTGGTGGAACTACACCATACTCTGCTGGTGAGTTGATTGTACAAACACCAAACGCTGGATTTACTTTAGTTTATCTCGGTGGAACTGATTCCAACGGATCAATTGTTTCTTCCGCAGTACAGGGTTGGTGGCTCAAGGAGGTCTGATAAATGGCAAGTTACAATCGCATTAAAGCGACAAAAATCGCCCCAATTGGCACTATTATGCCATGGGGCGGTGGTTCGGCGCAAGGACAGGGTTTGGATAATGTTCCTCCTGGGTGGATTGTTTGTAATTTGGCAACAGCACAACTAAATGCTGCTGATTATCCATTGTTGGCAAAAGTTTTAGGAAATACATATGGTCCACAAGTACCAGAAGGAAATTTTGAAACTGGTGTTAATTGGGGTATTGTAAATGACTTTCCATACAATCCTCCTGCTGGTAGAGCGGGGCATAATCCAAATAGACATGTAGATACATTTGCGTTGCCCAATCTCAACCAAGTAGCATTAGTTGATATTGAAGCTGATAGAGGAACTGATAGTGAACCTCCCAATAGTAGTGCCATAGAAACAGATGATCTCAGTGTTTTAACAACAACTGTTAGTAAAAATGGAACGGAGGGTGATCTTCCTGATATTTTGCAAGATTCTAATGTTGACATTACTTTTACATTGGAACCATCACAAAATCTTGCAGGCAGAATTACTGGAATTCTAATGGAAGAACCAATTTATTTTGATACTGTGTATGTTCTTCCAAGAAAACTTGGTATTGATCATATGCCATCACATACTCATAGACCAGCATCGGATTCTGATTTCGATCAATTTTGGGGTACTGCTGGTAGTAGTATCAAAGTTCTGCAATTTACACCAGGAAGAGCTGATCCAGCGGGTGATGGATCAGGCACAACATCAGTAACTGCTGTTGGTAGACGTGGTGATGGATTTGCACATAGTTTTAATGCCAATCCAGAATATAGTATAACTTGGTATAATCCAGATAATCCTTCCGATACTTTGGTTCCTGGTATGGATAGGGTAAACATTGACCCATCTAGAGCATTAATACCAGATAATACTGTATTAACGGGAACTAGACAAATTGAAGCAAGAGCTCCAATTGAAAATGATTATACTGAAGATAATCGTGCTGTTTCTATAATTCAACAACCAGCAAATACTGGAACTTTTCCCCCTGCTGGTAGATATAATGGTAAGAGAAACTTTTATGCTTCTCCTGATATTCCCGATATTTACAGGGGAAATGATATGCCAGCAGAGTATATCAATGATGTTCCTTATGATGCAGCAACCACCCCACAACCTATAAATACAGCTGTAACAAATTCTTATACTACGACCGTAAATCATGAATATGAAAGGTGGTTAGATGTTGGACTACAATCTCACACCCATGAAGCGATGGAAATTGTCATGTCGAGAGGTAGTTTATCAGTTCCTACTACTTTATTGGTAAATGATGTATCAACAGGAACTGCTATCCCACTATCTGTAGATACCGCATTAAGTATTCAGATGAATATTAACACTCCATCTCTAACAGTAATGTATATAATTAGAGCGTTCTAACATGCCAGTATTTTATAACACAGAAAAAGGTAAAGTAGGTTCGCTTACTGGCATGATTATTTCTTTTCCTGTAGAAATAACCTCTGAGGATCCTGCCAGTGAACTTAACAAGGCACTAATACCTGCTGGATATTTACGTTGTGATGGAAGAATTCTTTTTGCTGAGGAATATCCTCTTTTAGCAGAAGTTCTTGGAACAGGTGGTAACTGTAAGTATATTAAGGATGGTCAAGCATTATCTAATAATCAAATACAGTTACCCGATTTAAGAAATAAGCACATTCGTGCTACCACATCATCAAACATTGGTAGGTATAATGATTTATTTGTAACTACGGATGATGGAGATACGATTCCTAAATCTGGTGTTGGATTAGATGTTATTCAAAACGTAGAAAGTCCTTATGAGCTGTCATATACGGGATCTTTTTACATTCCTCCACAGACAATAGATCTCAGAGGAGAACCAGCATTTACTGTTAGTACTGGTGGATATACGGAATCTGTTGATGTTCCACAGAATGCATTTCAACCACATATGCACAGAAGCACAACTACTCGTGCTAGACAAAGAGCAAGAGGTAATGCAGATTTTAGTGGGTTTGCTACTAACTATGCAAATTCTGTTAGTTCTCTAAATGTATGTCAGTGGTGGGCGAATACGAAGCAGATATTGTGTTATTGGACAATGACCAGTATTCAACTCTCTGGTCAAGATCCTGGTAGGTTTATTGATGAACCTACGTCTTATTGTGATCATTATGGTGCATGTTTTAATGATGTTTGTTCTGGATTTATTGGTAATGATGGATATTGTTTGTGGCCAGATGATGGATTGTGTCCAGAAGTAGATAACAAAGATTGGTGTATTACTAAAGACGGTAAGACACCTGAACATGGTCCTGGAAATAATTGTCCTGGAGAGACATTTGGTGATGGTATATTTTATGAGTCAACATATACGCAAGATTGCACATGTTTTGTTGAACTTATCTTTTGTCTCTTTGGTGCAGTCGGAAAAGGAATTCCTGAGCATAATTCGGATGAATTGACTAACTGGACTGCTGCAAACGGATTGAACTTGCCTTTTTCAAATTATGATCCAGAAAACTATCTAACTGGATTCTCGGGAGTTAGTAACATAACAACATTAACTGGTCAACAGGGCACAGATGGTACACATAGACATAGATTAGATTTTAATTCTGATGAACCACATACGTATCAATTAAAAACGAGAGCTGCTACTGCACAACCACAGGGGCGATTGTCTTCTAGAATTACTATTGATATCAATAACTCCAAAAAGGCGGATAAATACATTCAGCCATACATCATTACAGAATATCTAATTAAAATCTGATGGCAGTTTACAGATCTACGTTACCGAATTTTTACTCCGATAAGGGAGGATCCTACGTTAGTGTGGGTGCTATTGTACCTACTCTTGTTGGCGTTAATACTGATAAAGACACTCCAGTATTTACGCAAGATCCTGAATATGACTATAGAGGATATTTGTATTGTGATGGTGCAGAATATAAAATTAAAGATTATCCATCATTATATCAAAAAGTTGGAAATACCTACCTAAAAAGCACTGATCTTCAGCGCAACTCACTGACATTTGCATATTTTGGTCCACCAGGAACAATTCATAGATCTTTCCTTGATGGTGGAAACCTTTATATTGAGGTTTATGGAGAACAAAAAACTCATCCTAATGGAACAGTATATTATGACAGAGTAATTCCAAACAATGCATCTATTCAGTTTCCAGTTCTAGCAGATATGCCAACAGGCGGCGGCATCCTTTCGGAAGATGGTGCATATTTACTCAACTATACTCAAGCAAATCAATCATTAACATCGCGACTTGATACACATATATATCGTGTTCTTGTTAGTGATATTGTTGGCGGTGGTGGAGATAACGAGTCAGGGGGTGGAACAGTAACGTGGCAAATATCCTCTTCAAACTTAATTAATGATGGTGGTGAATATCTAGTTTTACCGCTTGCTCATGCTGGTACAGTTCCTGCTGTTGATCCTGGATCACTCGACCCCATGACTGGAACTGGGTATCCGACTGGATTTACAGAGTATCCTGGAGCAAGGAATGACACTTTATCTTTAAATTGGGGCACCTTGGTGGGTCTACCAGATGGTGCTAATATTGATTCATATGAAATTCTTTTAGAAGATCTTTCAACAAGTGGAGCTGGGGATAATCCTGACACACCAGAAAACGAGAACACATATATTCACTGGTGGGTAAAAAATATTCCTAACTCGGTCACATCTATCCCAGTCAATGGAGTTTGGCCTGATGGTGTTACGTTTGGAGCAAATGAAGTACAATCATCAACAACTCTGGGAACTAGTACGGAATGGGTAAATAATGGATACTCAGGACCACAACCACCACAAGGAGAAAGACACATCTATAGATTATATGTTAAAGCATATTTAACAGATGGACAATCATTAATTCAATCACTTGATTTCGTTTTTGGGGAAGGTATTTTGATACCTCAACCTATTGTTAAAGAACCATATTATGAGGCCAATATTGATGTTGAAGGGGATGATTCTGGCATTGATCCAGGAACTTCGGGCGATTTAAATGTGGATTTTACAGCATTTGACCCACAAGTTCCAGATGCAAATCCTGTCACTGGTCATCCAACTGTCAGAATTAGAAAACCATTTCAACTCTCAGATTATCCTTATATTTTAGGTACATTTAGAGTACCTGATTATAGAGATAGAAAACTAATCGGATTTGGTGAAGGTGTTGAGGGTTCAGGAACTCCATTGGTAGAAGATAGAATTACCATGAGAATTGGTGATGTTGGTGGAAGGTGGTATATTTCAACGGAAGTAATTAATACACCAGAAGAGTTCTTTGAAATTAGTGATGTTATCACTACAGGATATGACCAAGTTACTACTCAAATTGAACCATATTTGGTTGGTGAAAAGAAATATGTAGTTGGACCTATTCAAGATTATATTTTTGCTCTGCCACCAGCGCATGACCATTACCTATTGCATAGTCAAGCAGATGAAACAACACTAGCACCAATGGGTGGTGTTGATACTTACACTTCTCAATATACTAGCTATAGAGGATCAATCGATCAATTTAATCCAGGAGGACCTCTTGGCGATGGAACTGCAAAAGGACATGCTCATGGATTAGTAGGAGATAGACCTTCAAATCGTAGAATATCAACTTATGGAAATACTGATGGCATTGGTGAAACAGTTGATGCTGGTAATGGATGCCTTAAATATAGAATTACAGAAGCACCTGCTATTGATATCGTATCAGTCAATGGAGATGGATCATTTATTACAGTTGTAACGAGTACCGATCATGGATATCAAGCTGGTGATGCTGTAATCATATTTGAAGCTGGAGCTTCTCTAGATGGATCTTATGAGGTTTTGTCAGAAGGTCTTACTGCAAATAGTTTTAGAGCAGTTGCTACATTTTCTGGATCTGCTTCGACTGGTAAAGTTAGAGAAGCAGCAGGATACTTTGAACCTCAAACATATACTCCAGAACCTAGAGTGTGGGTTGTTGATGAAGCTTCTGTAATTGGTGGTAAAGTTATCCCAGGAGTTAATGTTGGGGTTGGTGAATTGAGATATGAAGAGGAATTTACCAGTGGAACACATACAATTCCTGCTTTATCGAGAACATCTTCATTTGAAATTGCTATCGCTGCTGGCGGTGGTGGAGGCGGCGGTTCTTTTAATGGTGGTTCAGTAGGTTCAAATTCTACTATTACTCTTTATGTTGATGGTGTTTCTAAAACCATCACTGCTACAGGTGGACAAGGCGGAGGATCAGGTAGTTCTGGTGGATCTGGTGGTTCTGGTGGAAGCGTTAGTGTTCCTACCGATATTTTAAATGATGATAGATTTGATGTTGGAACAACTTATACTGGTCAGAACGGAACCGCTGGATCAAGTGGTGGTAGAGGAGGAAAACAACAATATGGTAGTGGTGGTGATGGTGGATCTACTACTACTACTACGAATGGTTCGGTTACTAACACTTTCTATGGTAACGGTTCATATAATCCATCTAGCTTTATTCCAGCTGGAGCTGTTGTTAATAGTACAATCATTGGTGTTTCTGGTGGTGGTGGAGGAAATGGTAACTCAAATGCAAACTCTGGGTGTTCAGGTGGATATAGAGGTGGATATGGTTCCCGTGGTAGATATATTCAAGGAAGATTTGATGGAAGTGCTACCTTTTCTCATGTTATTGGAACAAAGGGGGGCAATGGATTTAATAACCAGGGTGGTTCTAGTAGATCTGCTGAAGCACCTAATAATAATCGGGGTACTGGTGCTGCTAATGGTGGTTCTGGTGGTCGTGGTGCTCTAGGAAATGGAGCAACAGGTGGTGCTGGTGGTGGTGCATCTGGTGTAAAGATTGGTTCTGGTTGGGTTCTTGGCGCTGGCGGCGGTGGTGGCGGCGGTGGATCTGGTGGTGGATGGAACGGTGGTGGTATTACTGACTTATGTTGGGTTGGTGGATCTGGTGTTGGACCACCAGCAGGATATTACTCAGCAAATTCAATTGGTCCTGGATCTGGTGGATCTGGTGGATATTCTAATTGCACCGCTGGTGGCGGCGGTGGCGGCGGTGGCGGTTTCGGTCCTAGTGGTGGCGGCGGTGGCGGCGCTGGTGGTGTTGCAGGCGCTGGTCACGTAGCCACTGGATCTGGTGCTGGTGGTCAACAGGGAAGATGTGCTGCTAGAACCGTTATGAAATCAGTATTTGAAACTGATGGCAGTAGTGCTGGTGGTTATGTAACTTACGTTACTTCTTACACCCAAACCGTTAATAATCCTTCTGGAGGCGGTGGCGGCGGTGGCGGATTACTTACTATTGGTTATGCTGTTAACGATTACATCAATGAAGATATTTCCACGCAAATTATTTGTACTGTTGGTTCTGGTGGTGCTCGTGGTGGCACTGAGGCACAAAATGGTGATAGCGGTACTGTTAAAGTTTCTGCATACGAAATTATTGCAACTGAAGTTGGTGACGCAGAGTTAACAACTCCTTCGGGTAGATATTATGAAGTGCCTGACATGCCATCAGATAATCCAGATTTTCCAGATACTTTTACTCCAAATCCAATCTGGCATTCTTCTAGTGGTGGTGTAAGGGTAAGAGCATCTACTGGAGCTAATTTCCCATTAGCAACACAGAGATCTGATGGTAAAGCAAATAGATTTATTGAATTCTCTGGTCCAGATAGTAGATTCTTGCAAATGGGTCCACTAAACCTCGCTGCAGCAGAACAACTGATTTTTACTGTCATTAAAGGAAATGGATCAAATGGTGGTGATTCACCTGAAGAAAATTTGATGTGCTATTTCAAAGGATCACTTGAAACTCCAACAGAAAAATTAGTGCAAGCAGTTGCAACTGCTGGATCTGGTCCTGCTGGATATGTAAATTACATTATTGATCTAGATCCAGAGAATGATGCGCGTACTGATGGTGTTTATCTTGTTCTTAGACAAGAAAGACCTGCAGGTGCTGGTGATAATGATGATGTACCCGATGGTCTTTCAAATGATAATTGGGGACTAGCGCAGTTTGGTGTTGTTTATGGTGAAATAACGGAAAATGTTTTTATTCCTTCCTCTGATGCTACATTACCTGGCAATGAACCATCTAGTTGTGGACCAGATAGTGGTATAAATGTAGTTAGACGAACGGTCAGTGCCAATGCATCAAATATTCGATTTACTGATGGAGTATTTACATTAACTGGATCAACTCCTGTTTCTGTTAGTGCTACTGCTAGAACAACCGAAGATATTCCTCTACTTACAAGATATCATCGAGCAAAATATTTGATTAAAGCATTCTAAGATAAATATCAATGATAAAAGGATTAGTATAATGGCAACAAGTAATGCTAAGTTGTTTTTGAACGCCTACGAAAAAACAATTAGTTATAAAGGCGTTCAAAAACAAATTAATGATACCTTTTGGGAGGAATATTTTGTTCCTATCCTTTATCCTCTTTGGGATAATCCAAAAGATAGATTAGAGTTGTTTGTTTATAAAGAGAATGGTTCTTATTTAATCGAAAAGAATAAGTATACCAAAAACTTTAAAACAGGTGAAACTAAGTGGGTTTCGTATGAATTTGATCCTAACGGTGTAGATGAAGTTTCAGTCAATGAATTGGTTGATAAATTAACTGATGTATTTTTACAATATAAAGAAGTTTCTGAAGCTGAATATGAAGTAGAAGTACAGAAGAAATTTGCTGTTGGTCAAATTTTGACTTGGGCAAGAGTAAAAGCAGTTCGTTCATTTTTACTACAAGATAGTGACTATACTCAGTTACCTGATTCTCCAGTAAGTGATGAAGAAGAGAAAGCACTATGGGTACAATATAGGCATTATCTTAGAGATTTTCTGAAACTGCAGAGTCCACAAAGTCCATATGATGTTATTTTCCCAATTACTCCTAAAGAGTATTTGCAGAGAAAATCTTTATCTAGTGAATTCACGCCAGAACAACTGGAAGTATATGGTGAACAGGGTAATGATAAAGATTATTTGACTAGTGAATACCACTTCTGGAAATTATCTTCAAATGGGTTAAAATCTTTCTCTCAGAGAATGAGTACATTTATTGCACTCAAATCATTGACCAGTGATGATGGTCCATATGGTAGAGTTGAAGTTACAAAATACAATCCACCAACTGCTGAGAATTCAGTAGCTTTTGCAAAACAGTGGGGTAAGATACAAGAAGAGAAAGGATATCTTGATGCACTACTATCACGAATTGAAAGCGGAGAGGTCTGATGTTAGTATCAATGAATGCGATGAGAATCTATGAGATGGTCACTCATTATGCAAAAACTAATGAAAAGTACATTCTTTTAATTGATAACACCCATTATTTCACCCTGTCTGATGCTAAAAAAGCAGAGGTGAAGGCATTTTATGATGATGTAATTCCTGTAGATGAAATAGGTGAAATATTTGGTGAGAAGTATACATTCTATGAGTTTTTGGGGCAGGCAGTTGCTACAGAAACAGCGGTTGAATGGTTCCCACAATCAACAGATGTTGAAGATCAAGATTATTTTATTGAAGTACAAGTTATCACTCCATCTGGCGGTATTCCCTACACTAGTAAGAGATTGACAAAGGAGGAGTGAGTATAATATAATAAACAAATAAACTTGAGGATATTATGTCATATCTTGCGGAGAGAATTCAAGGACCGATTCTCTACCAGACAACTAGTGATTATTATGAGTTTTCTCCTACCGAACTAAACTGTCTCAATAGAGTAAATTCATTTAGACCCGATGCATCTCTGAGTGAATCTCTCAAATCAGATACACAAGTATTGCAGTTGTCTGAACTAAGTAATTTATTAGAATATATTCAAAATCATATAGACACGTATGCGACTGAGGTGTTGTTAACCACCAATGATGTCAAATTTTACATTACTCAATCGTGGTTATCAAGATATGGTAATGGAGTTGGTCAGCGACCTAATATGCATTTGAATAGTTTATTAAGTGGGTCATTGTGTGTCTCTGAAGAGGGAACTCAGATTTCTTTCTCTGATGGAAGAAATGACATATTTCCTGGTATTGATTTTCCATATACTACTGTTCCATATGCATCGTCTCAATTTGAGAAAGGTAAATTATCTCTGTGGCCATCAAAAATAGCATATACTGTACCACCAAATTCATCTAATGAAGATGTGTTGAGATTAAACTTTAATGTTCACGTTAAAGGTAAATTGGGATATACTGGTGTTAACGCACCATTTAATGTGCATTCTAGATTAGATTTGAATTGATGTTTAATAAAACAGATATATTTCCCTCTCATTTATGGACATTAGATTTTGATGATCATTCTGAATACAAAAAATCTTTTGTTGAGGGAATGTATCAGTTACAAAGTAAGATACCATCAAAACAAGTTAGTAATAATGGTGGATGGCAATCACCCAACTTGGGTAATTCAATTCCAATTCCATTTATGGATCCTTTCTTTGATTATATGTTCACAAAATTTGGTGAGATATTCCAAGAAGGATCTCGCATATCTATCGCAAATATGTGGGCAAACATAAATCCACCTGGATCGTCAAATCTCCTGCATTGTCATCCTGGTGCTGATTACGTAGGAACTTTTTATATTCTTGCTCCAAATGATAGTGGAGATCTTACACTTATTAGTCCTAATCTCTGTTCACAAGCAAGTTATTTGTATTCATCTTCTCATGCACAATCATGTGAGAACTATCATATTTCTCCAGAGGAGGGAATGTTTTTGATGTTTCCATCTAACATCTATCACTGCGTGGGGGAGAATAAATCAAATGATAACAGAATATCACTTGCAGTTAATTTTAATATTGTACATCCATAATGGAACATTATAGTCCTTTTCCTACTCCCATCTGCAAATATAGGTTAGAGAGTTGGAGTAGACATAAAGATAGAATACTGACTTTGATAAACGATCTACCTTTTTATGAAGAAGAGGGTTTATATACAGATTATTATACAAATTGTAAATTATATGATGAGAAGAAACGTCCTTCATACTACCATGATGTAGTTAAGGTTTTGCAACCTGTGTTGGATGAATTTAGTCACATGTATCCAAAAGATGTGCTTATTAAAGAAATGTGGGCACAGAGATATACCACTAAAAATTATCATGCACCTCATAATCATGGACCATTGGGATATAGTGCAGTATTTTATGCACAATTTGCAAATGATCATGAAGCTACCACTTTTTACTCGTCACATCTTGATTACATAACGGGAGATCATTTGGAATTTACTCCAAAAGTATCTGAAGGAGATATTGTATTTTTTCCTTCAGCTATCTTGCATCAGTGTAAAGCAGTGCAATCAGACACAGACCGTATTATATTTTCCTTTAATATTGAAGCATGATAATGAACGTACCAACACAAGTAGAATTGCAACACATGCAATTACAGGCAATGTTGAAAGAGCATGATATTCCTGAGAGTGAACTGATGTATTGTGGTGAGAGAGAATATACTACTGAATATGCTGCTCATCCAGAATATCATGGACAAATGATGCATTGGTATCTTATTGCTGGTGAACATGAAGTCCCTGTGTGTGACATTCAGTCAGTGGACCGAGTGGACGATCAATAACTGTCACATGGGGTCTTCCCACATCCACCTCATGCCCTATACTATTCACATCAGCAACGCACCGCATGACCCTGACCCTTCGTCCTCACCAGCAGCGTGCTCTCGATGCGCTGCTGACTGCTGACATCGGTCGTGTTACCATCCCAACAGGTGGTGGCAAGACCCTCGTAATGATTGAAGACGTGAAACGTCGTCTTCTCAATGCTACCACACCACAAACTATTGTTGTGGTTGCTCCTCGTATCCTGCTAGCAGTTCAACTCTATGAAGAGTTTTGGTCTGCTCTCAATGGCACTGTAGATGCTGCTGTCATGCATGTCCACAGTGGTGAGGTTGATTGCAACAGCAGCACCAAGATTGCTAAGATTCAGTGTCACGCTAGTGTATGTGATGCTGCTGGTATTCACCAGTTGATCTTCACTACCTACAATTCTCTGCGTCGTATCAATGAGGCAGGTATTGATGTTGACACCATTTATTATGATGAGGCACACAACTCTGTGCGTCGTGATTTCTTCAAGGAGGTTGCTGCAGCATCACTGACTGCTAAGCAGGCATATTATTTCACCGCCACACCTAAGTATCGTGGTGGTGTTATCAGCATGAACAACACTGCAGTGTATGGTTCTGAACTTATCAGTGTTCCTGCACCTGAACTGATCAACAACGGTAGCATCATTCCTCCCACGATTCAACCACATGTTGTGGACTTTGAGCGTAACAAGAATCTTGCTGCTGCTGAGAATGATCGTGAGGTGCTGGTTGACATCATCAACAAACTTGATGAGGATGCAGCACAGAAAATTCTTGTCGCTGCTCCTAACACCCGTGTGTTGTGGGCATTGCTCTCAGGCACCAATGTGATGCAAGAATTTGCTGATCGTGGTTATGAGGTGATGCATATTACCAGCAAGCATGGTGCATATGTCAACAAAACCAAGGTTGGTCGTCAAGAGTTCTTTGATACTCTTGATAAGTGGGGCAAAGATCCTTCTAAGAAGTTCATCATGTTTCACTACAGCATTCTGTCTGAAGGTATCAATGTTCCTGGTCTCACCCACACTATTCTGCTTCGCAACCTGCCTGTGATTGAGATGGCACAGACCATCGGTCGTGTCATTCGTCTTGACAAGCAGGATGCTGCTGATATTCGTGACGGTAAGATTATTCCTGGTAAACTTGAGTTCTACCGCAAGCGCACAGGATATGTTACAGTACCTGTGTTCACCAACTACGGTAAGCAAACTGAGCAGCGACTTCAACGCATCGTTGATCTTATTTTCACCAAAGGTGTTGCTGCTACTGAATCATGATGGAACTACCAGTTGATTTTCCACACAAACCACCCAAAGGATACTCTTATGAATGCCGTTTACACAAGCGTAACTATCTGTCTATTTGGTGTGTTAACCACACTGAATTTGTATATAACAATGGGAGCACTACAAAAACTATCTGGGGATTCTACAACACCAAGCAAAGAACATACTACGCGCCTGTTAACTCCACCAAGTGCGGAGATCAGGTAGATATTGATAGCACCACACCATATACTGCTATGCAGATACTGAAACCACTTGCCCCAACTGTGCTTAATTTCTTATGACTGAGAAGAAAGATTATCAAGGTCCGCTTTATGCTCCGCATCCTGATCTATATGAGAAAAGAAAGCAACTAGGTCTACATAATAATGACAACATCACAGTAAAGGAAGATGAAAGCAAAACCCCAAGTGTGGAGGATTGAGTTTAATGATGAGCGACCTGCCTTGCTGATGTATAACAGAAAGCAACTAAAAGAGTATATTGCGCGGAATCAGGTTGACATTGATGCAGTATACCAACTAGAATGGAGATCAATCAAGTATTAACCATGAAATCATACGAAGATCAGCGTAAAGAACGCTTGCAAGATGTTGTAGATGATTACTTGACAGACAGTGATGTATCTCCACTGACATTTTATCATGACTTGCGTGATTGCCTTGAAGACATTATTTCATTCCATGAAGTGTCTAAGAATAGAGCACAAGGTGCTCTAGAATTGATTATGGGCAACCGCCCAGTCAATGAGGATAGTGATAATCTCACTGTCCCTAACACATATGAGTATGCTGCTCATATTACAATGGACGACATCAACCGATTCCAAAAAGGAAATTCTCTATGAAATATCGCATCGAATGGTGGCAACGGCAAGACCGACTGCACAGTAAGCGTCAGTCCGTTGTTATGTTCACTGATGAGGATGTGCTACACTTCGTGAAGCATATTCAGCAAGAACCAGACGTGAGCACCGTTGACGTGATCCCCATCCTTGGTGAATGACCCGCTGAGACCCCTCTACAATCGCCTGTAAGGCGTCCGACTGCCCATGACTACCGATACCACTAATGTCCCCCTGAGCGCCTCACAGATTCGATTCCTGTTGGATATGATGATGGGATGTCCCCTAGGTCACACTGAACAGTATTCCTACCATCACAATGTCAACGCAGGTCACCTGTACGACCAGTTGCAGAACTGTCTACCTGATGCCCACAGACCCTCTGATTGATGTATTCTATAGAAGTCGTCAAGGGAACAGCACATGACCCGCACCATCCAAGAGATACGAGCAGAGCGTGACCGTCACCTGGCACAACCAGAGACCCGTGCCACCTATGCTCTCAAGAATTACTCTCAATGGTGTGCTGGTCGTGTTAAGTGCCTTAACACCTTTGATGAC
>MDTC01059065.1_pt1 | contig 18368 bp, 16 predicted proteins | sample 811181 | NCBI WGS metagenome assembly MDTC01 (sample SAMN05326644, study PRJNA326480) | marine metagenome | isolation source: seawater | place: Pacific Ocean: North | collected 2011
GTAGAATCTGGAACTAATGACTTCACCATGCAGTGTAGTGTTAATTTGATTTTATCTATTAATAAAAGGTTAAATTAGAGATAGGGTCAAGAATTAACATTTCTAATTTCTTCAGTCTTATCTGCAATAATAAATTCTAACATTGCAGCCCACATAACAAACTCCATCGACTGTTCTAATTTTTCTTGACCACCAGTCATTTCTACCATGTTATCAAGGGTGTCATCTGGTGAATGGTAGGCATCATAATCTGCATCATATGCTCCTAAGTGAAAGATCGTTTGAGCCCCTAAATCACGGAACGTAACGTGGTCAGAGCGGCCAAATGTATCTTCATGAACATCTAATGTAAGGTCGAAATGTTCATCCCAATGCTGGTCACAGCCTGCGCCATAACTTCCTTCAATTCTAAGGTCGCGAGGGGCTTTTAGAATATTGAAATGAACATGGTCAAGAACACTAGTAATCTCAACATCCTGTACATCAGGGTCGAAATCTGGACCTGACCACGCATGATATGGATAAGGCTCTCCAGTTGGTTTTACAGCAGGCCATGAAACACCCATCATGTCCATATTGATGTAAAACTCCAATTCCTTGTCTTGAGGTAAACAATAATCACAGTCATTATTTGCAAAGGCATTAGAGCCACGTAGACCTTCTTCTTCACTGGACCACAATGCGAGGAAAGTATCACACTCGAATTGTAAGTCTACCATCGCTTTTGCAAATAGCATCATACTTACAGTTCCTGCAGTATTGTCGTATGCACCTTCGTATGTGCCCCCGCCGGGAGGACCACCGGGAGGTGCAATATCCATGTGTGCGCCCATGCCTTGTACACAATCATCGCGAATACCTTGTTTCCAAGCGATTACATTGAGACTTTCTGGTTCTGTAGGATTTTGATGGTCCGTAACTCGCAAAACATGAGTTTCATACCCCAATCCTTCGAAATGACCTTGGAAAAAGGAAGCAGCGCGTTCAAACGCAGGGTTTGGAGTCCCCATCCATCGATTGATATAGCCGCCACATTCGGTTGAATCAGAACATACACTTGTGATGAAGTCCATTTTCTCAAACCATTCGACACCGCTAACTATCGGAGTACCATTGGTCAGTTCGATTTCAATTTGTTCGGAACTTCCATCTGGGTGAATTAATGAAAGAGTGACATTATCGGTAAAGGGAGTTGTAAGAATCATCCCCTTGACAGTTATATCGCCTCCATCGACTTGATGAGTGACAACATATGTGTTATCGACAAATAATAGGATGTCAGAAGGGCTAACCAGAGAATAACCCTCACCTTCTAAGGTAAAGTCATGCCATTCTCCAGTACGCATTATTGCATCTGATGGATTAAGATAATCAATTTGTAAGACTGAAGATGCAGCAACGTTTTCCGCTTCTTCTTCACCAAAGCATCCCGAAAGAGGTGCTAAAACGAAAATACTCACTAAGAGTATAGCGACAAGCCGGCTGTTCATGAGTCGTTGGCGCTACTTGTCATTGATAGAGATATGCACTATTTGTTGATACATAATTTCTACATTAAACTAGGTGAGAGGGGATGCGGATAGCGGGAATCGAACCCACGACATGAGGTTGGAAACCTCAGGTGATAACCACTTCACCATATCCGCTTGATAACCAGCGGGTGGGCCTTCTATTCTTAGCGGATTCGGTCTTCCAATGGATTATCATCCAAACCGAAAACGCCAGCCATACTACTTCTATTACTGAGTCTATTCTGACGAATAGAGTTGATTTGTGCATCGCGTTCAATTGAATTCTTTAAGGCCCGCCTTCTAGCATTGAAGAGTAAAAGGATCAGTAAGAAACCAACTATAATAATAGCAATAATCTCTTGTAAATAAGGCAACTGTTCTACATCTTGTAGCAAATCCTCGAAGGTGTCACCATCGTCACTATTGATTGCTTTTACAGATATTGAAGTAAATGCCATAGAAGAATCAGCTCCTATTTCTCTCGCTTCTATAACCAGTGTATGGTCTCCTTTCTCTACAACCTTTCCTGCGAATGAAACCGGCATAGATTCGTTGGCCTCAAGCGAAATAATTTGAGTCCGAACCGCCGCATCAATCGCATTGATGGCCTTCCATTCTATTCTGACAGTTAATGGGTACTGTATTCCATTGGTAACTACGCAATTGAATGAAATATCACTCTTGTTAGCGATATCGATTTGCATGCTTGTTTCATCACAAGTTATCGTCGCTTCAGCTACATTTCGAGCCGGGTCATCAGGCCAGTGGTCAGCTAAAACCGAGCCATAATCGCTGTTATCACCGTAGCCATCACCATCAGAGTCTAGATGTTGACTTTCAATTTCTGGGAAAGAATCTCCTGCATCCGACCATCCATCTCCGTCACTATCTAAGCAACCTAATTCATTTTCAAAAGAGGTTCCATATTCTCCAACGCACTGATCTGCATCAGTACCGGAGGGGTTGTCTCCAAAGCCGTCAAGGTCTTCATCAATCCATTGGCTTGAGTCGGTAGAATTGAAATCTAAATCATCAGACCATCCATCACCATCGCCATCTAAACAGCCTAGACTACCGCTAGTTGCTGTACCGAATAAATCAGGGCATATGTCTGAATTATCTCCAAAGCCGTCAGTATCATTATCCGCCCATTCGCTAGAATCATTGATGAACAAATCGGCAGTATCTGACCATCCATCACCATCACTATCTAGGCAGCCGTATAGGTCATAGGAACTATTTCCTGCAATAGTTGGACAATTATCACCAGCCAAACCAGTTGGATTATCACCGTAGCCATCACCATCGGTATCGTTCCATTGAGTTGGATTAATTGGGAATGAATCATTTGCATCCGCCCAGGAATCTTGGTCAGCATCAAAGCAACCTAGGGTACCATTAACCGAGGTACCTGAAGTATTGGGGCAATCATCTTCATTGTCATCATAACCATCAGCATCTGAATCGGTAGTTCTAGTAGGGTCGATTGGGAAATCATCATTCAAATCTGAAACACCATCTCCATCAGTATCTATACATCCAAATCTATCAATCGTTGAATTACCCGGTATCGTAGGACAGGCATCAGGATTTGTTCCATTAGGATTATCTCCAAATCCATCTCCATCGCTATCAGCATTTTGACTTGGGTCGTTTGGTAAAGCGTCATTAGAATCAGCCCAGCCATCCCCGTCAGCATCAGGACAGCCCAGCATCGGCCCTAGGCTCGAATTACCTACCACGCTAGGGCATCCATCAGGATCAACTCCTGCACTATTATCTCCATAGCCATCACCATCAGAGTCAGTCCATTGAGTAATTTCGTTAGGGAAACTATCCTCAGAATCTGCCCATCCATCTCCGTCACTATCAACGCAACCTAATGTGCCATTTTGCCATGAATCACCATATGTTGTTGGGCAATCATCAGCAGAATTACCAGCTGGATTATCACCATAACCATCGTTATCAGTATCATTCCATTGCGTCTTTTCGCTAGGGAATGCATCATATTCTATCGGTCGGCCATCCCCGTCACTATCGGGGCATCCAATCAATCCGATTGAAGAGTTTCCATAAATGGTTGGACAATCATCATCTCCATCTGAGATTCCATCGCTATCGGTATCAATCGAACGTGAGGGGTCATTTGGCCATACGTCAATAGTGTCCGAAACCCCGTCTCCATCAGTATCTAAACAGCCTTGAGAATCGACGGTTGAATTACCTGCCACGCTAGGGCAGTCATCCCAATTAGTGGCAGGATTCGGATTGTCATAATATCCATCTCCATCACTGTCAAGCCATTGAGTATTGTCATTGACAAGAATATCGTTGATATCCGATTGTCCATCCCCGTCAGCATCTAAGCATCCATTGCGGTCTCTGGTAGAATTGCCAAATACAGTATTGCAAGCATCACCACCAAGCAATGCAGTCCAAACGGTATCAGAATCTGACCAAGTATCAGAATCGGTATCTAGGCAGCCATATCTATCGCTGGTAGAGGTGCCAAAAATAGAGACGCATCCATCCGGAGTAATCCCTCCAGGATTATCTCCATATCCGTCACTATCTCCGTCTTGCCATTGTGTAGGAATTGTAGGGAAATCATCTCCGGTATCCGACCATCCATCACCATCGCTATCTGGGCAACCGGTTAAATCTTCAGTAGATGTACCGCTAGTAATTGGACAATCATCATCATCGTCTTCAACACCATCTTTGTCTACATCACTAGAAAGATTTGTCATCGAATAAGGTGCATCTAAAACCAAAGCAAATTCCTGTGGTCCTGTAGGTACATTCGAGCCATTGATATGAACTTCCCAAGTTCCTTGTGCTGGAGATGAAACCATTGCTCCATACATATTGTCTAGATTGTTTGCATATTCTGTCCAAGTTCCACTTGGGCTCTTCAGAGCGAAATCGAGGTCATTTACGAGATTTGTAGAAGCGCTAGGGGTACTTGCAGGGTCGGTCCAAGATAGCATTACTTTGAGATCTGGAGCGGCACTAGGGACTATGAAACTGAATCCTAATGTTGCTCCAGTAGTAAGAGACTCTCCATCTATGTAAGAGGTATTTACCGCTCTATCTAAATCTAGTAATCCATATCCTTCATGATTGTTAGGAGCGGTTTCACCAGCACCATTTGTGCTAGAGCCATACTGGCCTGCCATATCGTGTGCAGAAGCGGTGATTATGCCTTTGATCAAAGCACTAGATGGATTGGGATTTGCAAGGTTATCATACATGTGTTGATACAATAAGGCTGCAGCACCAGCTGTGATTGGGGTAGCCATGGATGTGCCTCCCATGTATACATAATCCGAATCATATACTCCCCATCCACTAGCAGAAGTTGACCGACTTCGAGAAGATAAAACAAACGTTCCTGGAGCAGATACATCGGGTTTTAATCTTCCATCATCGGTAGGTCCTCTACTAGAGAAAGCAGCCAAACCTTCAGAATTATCAGCCATTTTGTCACTATTTACCGGATTTGTCGGATAATCTCCAGGCCACCATCCGCCCCATTGAGATGTAATAGTAGGCCGGTTATTTTCTGATGCTGCTACGCTTAGAACATTTTTTGCAGTAGCAGGAGCTCCCATACTATCTAGATCGATTTCACCATCGGAGTTTCCATCAATCCCCTCATTTGCTGCTGCAAATAGAATTAGCATTCCCGAATGATTCCTTGCCGCATAATCAGATTGCATCGCACTAGTAGTGTATGCGCCAGCTACACTAGAACCCCAAGAGTTCGTATGAACATCAGAGCCGTTAGCAGCAGCAGGGTCGAATAAATCTCTCAAATCATCGGGGATTCCCCATAAGCCATATCCGTCACTTAGACCATAAGTATTGGTTGCATAGGTGGTCCAATCAACATAGGTTTCAATCGCTTGCATATACAAACCAGCTTCCGGTGCGATACCCTTGATATTGCCACTGGAAGCACTACCGTCACCTAATACAGAACCTGATACGTGAGTGCCATGCCCATTTCCACAGGTTCCACAATTAGAAAGGTCCGCTCCACCATCATCGTATGGAGCATTTGCAAGAGTTTGCATACCTTCCGGGAGTCCAAATGAAGGAATATCGACAATATGGTCTCTAAAATCAGGATGCATATTTGTGTTATTAATTCCATTATCAAGACCAGTATCTGCAACTGTAACAATTACTCCAGTACCGTCTAGGCCGCTCCAAGAAGAATCAATTCCAGACATCATAACAGTAGATTGTAATACATCAGCAGAAATGATTTCATCCGATTCATTATTGTAAAGAGTAAACTCATAACTTGGTTCAATCCATTCTATCTCAGATTGTTTCGATAGCCATTCAACACCGCTAGTCTGGGCTTCAACCTTCGACCATCGCCATGAATGGCTCATGACTGTAATATCACTTCTTTGCTCAATTTCTTCTGGCAACGAGTCTCCTGACAAAACAAGATTTAGAATTCCTTGACCTTTAATCATCAAGAAAGCTTCAGTTTCTCCGTTAAGTGCCGGCATCACATCCGGGTGTAATTTTGCCTCTGGCGACATTTGCAACATTCCCTCTACTCCAAGGCGAGTTAATTCATTCACATCATGACCGTTTAACTCGCAATGGAATGAGGTTGGGGGTAGGAATGACCAACAATCAATCCCTTCATCTGCCAATTCTCCTATCCACTCGCTTGGAACAGGGTATTCATGTGATAATACCCAAAAACCGTTGTACTGGCCACTAGGCATCATCTCAATAGGAGTTGTATATTCATCTCCATTTCTAAAATTAACAGCCTCTCCCATTACTTCAGCAGAACTCCAACTGGCTAAAGGAGTCAATGTTGAAACAACCAGCATCAGGACTAATGATATTGCACGCATGATGGCCGCTTGTCTCCCATTGTCGATGAAGGTTACTCTGTCAGGTAACTAGTAGATTGAATAATCTTAAGCGGTGCGGACGGTACATGGGAGCCGGAAATCCACGTTCTGTTCAGCACGACCACCTGACTCCCGAGGAATTAAATTCACAAGTCTCAGTTTTGGGTAAACAGATTTGGCGTGTACTGCCCTATGCTACCAATTACAAGGGTCGAGCAACCCTAGGTATCCTTTCTAACATGATGGCTAGATTCGCTGATTTATTGCCCTTCGTCTTTATCGGGTTTGCAGTTGACTACTATTCGAATATAGAAACACATGGTTTTTTTGGAAAATTCAGATCATTTTTGGACGAGTCAGTGTTTCCAATAATCAGTGATGACCTTTCTATTGGTTATGGAGTTTTGATATTCCTTGGTTTTGCCAGTTTGGCGGTTTTCCAAGGAATTAGTGAGTATTGTTGGCAAACTTTGGGATACAAAGTTCAGCATGACCTAAGGCTTGATGCCACTAATTCCTTAATCGAAATGGAGGCTTCATACTATGATTTACGCCAGACTGGGCAATTGATGAGTGTACTTTCTGCTGATGTAAATCAGTTAGAAGATGTCATTAGTGATGCATCGACATCAATTATTCGAATCGTGGTTACATTTGCTACCGCATTTGGTATTTTGATGTTGATGAGTTGGAAACTTGCTGCTGTGCTATTTGCTCCATTAGTCTTAATCGTGCCTTTGGTTTACCTATTTTCGACAAGAGTACAAAGAAAATATCGCCAACAAAGAGAATCTACTGGAGACATTACAGCTGTATTAGAGAACATTATTTCTGGTATTTCCGTAGTACAAGCTTACAATGCTCAAAATTGGGAATCCCGCAGAGTTGAAACAGAATCTGGAGAATATAGAGACCAAGCGGTTGCAGCAAGTAAAGAGCGCAATCGGTTTTTGCCGGGGTTGTATGTAATCGCAGGAATTGCTTTTGGATTGTTAGTAACCGTGGGAGGTTATCTTACAAGCGATGCTGGTGGTAATGAAATTACTACAGGGCAATTGGTAACATTCCTACTAATCTCTACAAGAATGACAATGCCGATGTTTATCTTTGGAATGTTAGTAAATCAATTACAAAAGGGCGAGGCAAGTGCGCGCAGAGTATTTTCTTTGGTCGATTTGGAACCTACGATTACCGATAAAGAAGATGCTAGAGAGTTGGAAGGTCCAATAACTACTGTGGAATTTAAGGGCGTACATTTCACCTATCCAGGTACTACGACCAAAGTATTGGCGGGAATCACCTTCAAGGTTGGTTCTGGTAATTTCTTGGGAGTAATGGGTCATACTGGAGCGGGTAAAACTACAATTTTGAAATTATTAATGCGATATTACGAGCCTGACCAAGGAGAGGTTTTAGTCAATGGAGAAAACGTCCAAGACCTAACATTAGATTCGGTTAGAGAGGCGATGGGATTTGTTAGTCAAGAACCATTCTTATTCTTCGGTAGTCTAAAGCAGAATGTAATGTATAATCGTAAAGCATCTGATGAGGAAATAGAAAAGGCTCTAGAAATGGCTGGAGCAGCACAATTTGTCAAGGAATTAGAAGATGGCTTAGATACAATGGTCGGCGATAGGGGGACAATGTTGTCAGGTGGCCAAAGAGCACGTGTCTCTTTGGCAAGAGCATTATTGAAAAATCCTAGTCTTTTAGTTTTGGATGAAGCATCTAGTGCATTGGATGCAGAAACGGAAAAACGAATTCAAGAAAACCTACTTGCAAGCGGTAATGAAAGAACCACTATTGCTGTTGCACATAGATTGTCGACAATAAGGAATGCTGAAGAAATCGTTTCGATGGTAGATGGTGCTGTTGTCGAGAGAGGAACACACGAAGAATTAGTTGCTAGTAAGGGCGTTTATGCCAGCCAGTGGAGAATTCAGACTGGAGAAAATTGATTACTGTCTTTTCCCAATCGGGCGCTTTAGAACAACCAAATTGTTCGATGTTTGCTTGCTTGGTATTTTTTCAACATTTAATCGCTTATCACCTTGATGTATGAAAAAAGAGACAATTAAGAATATTGGAATTCCTATTGCCACCGCCCAAATAGAGACGGATAGACCTAGCATGAAATACTCTTCAAGGAATTCTGCGATCAAGATTGTAGCGATGAATACAATCCAGCGTAGTAAGACCAACCATGTTCGCATTATGCCCCATATTTCTTGGTCATCAGTTTTGCTATCAGGTACAGCCATTCGTTCACGAAATGTCTGTGCCATGTCAAGGCACGCAACGGGGGAGGGTTTGACCCTTTTCATGCAGTTCTTACTCTGTCATCGATTTGAGCACCTTCACCTGCTCTGCCGCCAGTACGACGAATCTCTCTCCATGCTTTATTCACGCCTTGTCCATACGCCCATTGTGCGAGGAATACGAATAGTGGTGCTAAGAATACTGTCCCAATAGAGCGATGAGGGCTTGTTCCTATCGCTGCTCCTAGCCAAGAAATTAGAATATAAATTGCCATCAAGGTACCCGGTACGTGTATCAAAGAACGAGCAACAAGGTCATCGGTTGGCCAGATATTGAAATCACTCATCCACAATCCACCGCCTAAACAGCCGATTGCAGCTATTACTATCCAAGGGAAGAATCCAATGGCAGTATGAGACCACTCCGAGATTTCAGGCCAACGCTTGTTAGCCACCATTCTAGTGTAGCCGTAATTTCGCATTTGTTTCATATATGGACGGAATGGCAAGCGCCTTCGATGTGGCATAACATTGGTTGGGTCAATGAATAATTTGTGCCCAGCCCTCTGTATTTTGGCATCTAAAACCACGTCTTCAGCACCTATGCATCCTGGTTCAAAGAAATTTACTTCTCTCAAGTTAGCCATGCGATGAGCGCAATTCACACCAGGATTGTGAGTTATTGGAACCAACTCTCCTTTTGGTTGCGCCCCATATCTTGTTCCTGCAGTCATAAATTTAGTACAGAATGCTACATCTGCACACTTTGCACCAAAGGGGTCGTCATCAGGTGCAAAATTAGGTCCTCCAACTGCGCCAACCTCGGGGTCTTTGAACCAACGAACTAGTTTTTCTACCCAGTCAAGTGGTGGTACGGTATCATCATCCGTGAAAAGAACGAGATCATGGTCCATCTGATTTAATGCGAAATTGCAAGCATCTGCCCTGTTTCGAGAAGGGTCTTCGATCCAAGTTGCACCATATTTCTCACAAACATCCTTGGTATGGTCTTTTGATTTTGAATCAGCAATTATAATTTCAAAGTCAGAATATGTTTGTTTTGAAAGTCTTTCCAAAACAATATCTAATTCATCAGCATTATTGATTGTAGGAATAAGGATTGCAATCTTGTATGCTTCCCCATCGTCCTTCAGCAAGGGTGACACTTCGCCCATGATGTGGCCAATAATCCCCCCTTCATCAAATCACCTCAAACTCATGCGCGGAAAACAAAAGACTCTACAACCACCGCGCTTTAGGGTTTGAGTCAATTAGAAGGTTCATAAGCCTCCCAAGAGGAACGGACATCCTAGGGATGCTCTCATGTTGAACGTCACAGCCCGTCAAGACCTAATGCGAACTATAGTAGAAACACTCGGAGTAGTAGTCGAAGAAGCCAGATTGGACTTCTTTGAAGATGCTCTACGAGTACGCGTAGTCGACCCTTCGCATGTTGCGATGATCAAGATGGATGTCGACTCAGCAGCTTTTGACACTTGGGAAATAGATGAAACAAAACTCGGCTTAGAAATGAAGAAGCTCAAAGATATGTTGACTCTTGCAACTGCAGGTGATATGGTAGAACTTGCATATGATGATTCAAGTGGCCAAGCAACTGTTAATCTTGGCCGAATCGACCTCAATTTAAGACCGCTAGACCCTTCAACACTAAATCCTCCAAATGTTCCATCGCTTGAACTTCCATGTGGGGTAACAATGAACGGCTCCGACCTAGCACAAGCATTACGTGCAGCTCGTCAAGTTGGAGACTTAGTAAATATGTCACTGGATGAGAAATCGTTTTCAGTAAATGTCCAAGGCTCAACAGATTCAGTAAATGTGACATTTAGTAGCGAGGAATTAGTTTCAATCGATTGTAAGGCTGCAGCTCATTCACAGTATTCTCTAACATACCTTATACCACTAGCAAAGATTTTCTCTGGTGTTGAAAATGTCAATCTTCGATTTGGAGAAAACTTCCCATTGAAATTAACATTCGACTTTGCAGATGGCGCAGGCCATGTTGAGTATTTCCTCGCACCTCGTGTTGAAGGCGATATCTGATCAAATTATTCGATTAGTAGTCGTAGTTCTTCAACAGAACGTACTTCTGCCAAGTAGATTTGTTCAACAGTATCGTACAAATCTTTGTCATCAAACTCTTCAAGCATTTCCATCAATGTACCGTATACTTTAGCTGCTTGCTCTTCGGTTTTCAGGGATTCTCTAATCATTTCTGTATAATCCAGTGTATGCAAAATCGGTTCTGAGTGTCTTTCGGTTACAGATACTCCTCCCAATTTGATAATAGCATTTCTAATTGTATCAGCGTGAACAAGTGATTCATCAACTTCTCCTTTGAACATAGGAGATAATTGCAGACGATGGATTCCACGAATATTTGCAGAATAATGCGCATACATGTTTATCGCTCTTAACTCCCAACCTAATGCTTCATTCATTTTATCAATTAATTTTTCAGTATTCATTTGCCCACCTCAGTTTAGGTTATACGAAAAGAAATTTCTTCTCTTCCGGATTAAAATGAAATCAGTAACGCTGTACTAAAAGCCTTCTATTGATTGTATTATCAGAAGAATCTAACTTATTGGTTAGTAATATAGTATAGACAATGATTATCTTCTAATCCATGTAAGTCGATTTGTTCTAGTATTGTGAGGTTTGCCTCTTCCAACTCTTCTTTTACCTTGGAAAAAATTAGTCTCTCGTCCTCTCCAGACCACCTTTCACTCGCAGCCTTAAGTGAAAGTAGTCCCTTGCCACCGGGCTTAAGAAAACGTTGGACAGCCGAAATAAAAATCTCTGTTTGACCCGCTTGGCTTACATCTTGAAGAAGCCAATCAACTTTTTTTGCAATCATAATTCCCCATACTGAATGCTTACGGGCATCACCCAATACCGGTACCAAACCAGGTCGAGACTTCGCCAAATGAATCAGGTCTCTTAGACATCTAGGTGATAGATCTAGAGCCACTATTCGCCCATCCTTTTCATTATTGGCGCCACATACTTGGTCGTGTAAATGCGATAGTGATGTTCCGTGGCCAGCACCAAGGTATAGGCAGGTATCTCCTGGTTCAGGAAGTAAGTCATACTGAGTATTTCTTGCCCGACTAATCGCTGCTCCTAGTTTAGAACGAGTGGGGTCCCATCTACGATATTCATCACCCTTGAATCGTCGTAAAGATTCACCGTATACAGAGGTTTTAGGATTGGCATTTCTTGTCCATATAGACCTGCCTTCAACTAAAACAGCCCAACTGAGGCGCCTTTTCCTTCTGCCAGACATGGCTATCACCTATTTGGTTGAGAATTCTCTGAGCGGATAATATCAACTTTTTCTGCAATTTTGTCAACCTGAGATTGAGTCCATAGTTCACCTTCAAAGTGATCGCACCTTACAGCAATACTTGCCTTTGCAGCGACCATTCTAGCGATTTTACCTCTAACCCATCTAGGTGAGCGAGAAATCCATGGATGCATGAATATGTGTCCATGCTTTGGAGACGGCGCACCTGTTTTTAGATGATTAAAAAAGGCTTTTTCAGCACCTAATATCTGTACTGTACCTGCAGGTAATCTTGCAAGTCTTGCTCTTCCATGCGCTTCTACGCATAATCTAGCAGCTAATATTGGTCCCAATAAAAGTGATAAAGATGGCATATGTTCATTGGATAGTTCACGAATTGAATCTTCCATTCTCTCTAACCGAGTTTTAATTTCAGCAACACTTTCTGCCCAGTCAAGCAAAGAAATCCACTCCTTTGGCGAAGGACCACGCTTTGGCATACCGACACCCAGTCTTTCAGCGAGCGAATCTAAGTTTTGAGTTTCAGTCACCAATTTTGCTAAACCAGTCCTATCTCTTTCAAATCTTGCTTCAGGGAGGAATAGGCCAACCCATTCTACCAATCGTCCTTCGATTGTAGTCCAAGCGGCTCTCAATTCATCGGATGCTCGAAGGATATGTTCCAGTCTTCTGTCTGGGTCACCAGCAGCATCATCAACTCCTCGCTTCGACAATAGTATGGCTGCATCATCTAGAGCGGCGAGAGCATCCTGTGAGGGTAAAGGCCAATTTGCATTCGGCAATTCCTCATTCCCATGTAACCGGATTTGGGCATCAGGAAATCTTTCAGATAACCTTTCTGCCTCTGGAGTAATGGCTCCTGATGCAATCATTTCGATTCTATTACAAAGTGAATCTTTGTTACGCCATCCATCCCATTCTTCTATGTCGAGAATGTTCCCATTATCATCAGCAACAGCAGAAGCCCTCCAGTCATACCATAGCCACATATCGCTAGCGAGATATTACTTATTGATGAATTGTTGTGAAGTGAAATTAACCACATCATTATATGTGTGTTCTTTTCACCTGTTAGTTATGTTCTGCCCCCAATGTGGCACTCTCTCCTTCCCTTCACCTAGTGGAGATATTAATTGTACAAATTACAAGTGTGGTTATTCTGGCCCTGCCAACTTAACTGTTAAAGGGGTAGATGGTAAGGATGTGGACCTTTCTAAAACCATGTCTAGCACTAAAGCGACAACTCGTAAATACGAGGTCATCAAAGATTCTGATCAAATGCATGGAGTATTGACTACAGACTCATACATGTGTCCAAAATGTGATGGAGTCGAAGTATATTCACGCCTAGAACAAACAAGGTCTTCAGATGAACCTGAAACACGTATGCTAACTTGTGCCAATACAGATTGTAAACACGGATGGCGCGAGTATTGATTTGTTAGTTCGTGTTGGGGCCAAATATGAGGGCAGTAGTTTTTGCAATAAGTCTCCTGTTTCTCCTGCCTGGATGTATCGATTCTCAAAATTCGATATTCAATGGTAAAGACCTTAATGACTTGGAGACCTACAAATTTACATTAAGTGACCAAAACCAATCATCAGTTTCACTAGAAGACCATGAGGGTAAAGTGGTAGTTCTCGCTTTCATTTACACCCGATGTGATGATGTTTGCTTGATAATTTCTAGCAATCTAAAATATGTCAAATCGCAATTAACTTCAGATGAATTAGAACAGATTTCATTTATTTCAGTCACAATTGATTGGAAGCATGATTCACCAGAAGTTCTGAAGAATTGGTCAACAGACATGGGCTTTGATTGGGCACACTTAACAGATTGGAATTCCGGCGAAATAAAGGCAACATATTCTGCATATGATATAGTTCCATATGATGAAGAGGAATACCAAGTCTTACATCTTCAGCCAGTATATATTTTGGATTCAAATCTTAAAGGTCAAGTAATGTGGAGTGAATTCGACTGGCCAGTAGATTTATTCATTGAAGATTTACGAACAGTCTTAGCTCTACAATAAGTGATATTATGCCAGAGTTACCAGAGGTAGAAACAGTTCGTACCGGTTTGTCACGTTCGTGGATTGGTAAGAGGATTGATGGAGTTGAACTTCGCCGTGAATCTCTCAGATTCCCCTTTCCAGAAGATATGGATAAGCGTCTGACTGGACGTACTATCACCAATATTCGAAGGCGTGCTAAATACCTGCTAATCGATTTAGATAATGGCGAGATTTTGTTATCTCATCTAGGCATGAGCGGTAAATGGATTCTAGATGCATCTAGTAGTGAAGGTAAACACGACCATGTAGTCTTGTATTTAGATGATGGAACTATGTCGATATACAACGACCCGAGGCGCTTTGGCGTGCTTGATTTGATGGCTGGTACATCTCATAAATTGTTAGATCATTTGGGTCCTGAACCATTGGAGAAGTGGACTGCAAAACAATTACATGAGAAACTTCGAAAGCGTAGATCTCCAATAAAAATTGCAATTCTCGATCAAAAGGTTGTGGTGGGTGTTGGAAATATCTATGCGTGTGAAGCGCTGAACCGAACCAAAATTTCACCTACTCGTTTGGCTTGTGATATTACTACTAAAGAATGTGGGAAATTAGTTAGCGAGGTCAAGAAAATATTGTCTGAAGCAATTGCTGCAGGTGGCTCTACACTGCGAGACTTTGCTGGCGTAGATGGAACATTAGGATACTTTCCACACCAATTCAAAGTATACGATAAAGAAGGAGATGATTGCTCATGTGGAGGGGTAATCGAGAGATTAGTTCAGGGTGGACGTTCGACTTTTTGGTGCCCTTCATGTCAAAAATAGTCTTGATATTGCTTGATAATCACCCACATTGCAAGTGCTAACATTGTAGCTCCTGTGATTTGATGAAATAAGACCTGTTTGCTCTTCATCTTCTCTAATATTCCTCCAGTGGTTAATGCAACTGCCACGATGACATACCACACAGCATCTATTGACATTCCAAGTATTGCTAAAACCCATTTAGTTCCCTCTGCCATTCCCGGCTCTAATACAGATGCGAGTACTGCGAGCATAAAAACTGCAATTTTAGGGTTGAAAAAGGCTATGAAAAACCCCTCGAAAAAACCATCACGCTTAGAATCTTGAATCTCGTAAGTTTCAGATTTGGCACGAAGTAATCCAATCCCCATCCAAATTAAGACAACGACCCCAATCAATTGTAATATTGTGAAAAGAGAAGGATTGGTTTCCATGATAACCACGAGTCCAAATACTGCTGCCACGGCATAAAAACCGAATCCTAGGCCATGGCCTAAAGCACAAGATATTCCTCGGGAACGACCTCCAATGATAGTATTTCTAACCACTACTGCAAGAGAAGGACCCGGAGAAGTTGCACCCATTATGAATAATGCAGCAGCAGCTACTACCGCCGTCCATTCAACCTCCATGTTACAACGCAAAACGATGAATGTTAACAACAGTTTGATGACAGAGTAACGTTTGGAATTGATATGCGTAGTATCTTAGTCGCTCTTTTGTTGTGTCTAGCCGCGCTTTCAGGATGCTTTGGAGACCTTTTTGATGAGGAAAGCGAATCTACTGCAGAAATCTGTACCGGTGAAGAGGACGAGGATGGCAATCTGGCCGAGTCATGTGACATCGAGCCGATTGTAATTGAAAATAATACAGAATCAGATAACTCTACAATCGTAGATGAAGATCCTATTAACAATACAAATAATTCCACGGACAATGAGTCTAACAATACTTCAAGCAATAACACTGAACCAGTGGATTACGGTCCTTCAGAAGGACAACAGGTTCCATTGATTACTGCCCAAGCACGAAGTTTGAATGGTACATGGGAGAATTGGTCAATTTACGATTTGATAGAGAGTTCATGGAATGGAACTCCAGAAAATATGAGCAATGGTAGCGACCATAAATGGATAATGATCGAATTTGTTTCTACCGATTGCGGGCACTGTTGGAATGCCGCAGACGATATGAGTGAATTGCATGAAAATTATAGTGAAAACCTAGCGTTCCTTACCTTTGCGGTAAACTTCTCCTCCAATAACAGATTCAATGCCAGTCAAGAGGAGATTGCAGCGTTTCAAGATATTACTTCTCACGAAGGCTGTTATCAGGAATCACAAAATTGCGACCAGAGACCCGGTGAACCACATAATTGGACTTACGTAGATGACCGTGACCAAACTTGGATGTACGAACTAAGTGTCACTGGCACACCTTCTTTCTTCATCATTAGTCCAGACGGCGAGGTATTTTGGAATCAAAAAGAAAGCAGTGAAAGTCTGTATGAGGTCCTTGAGAGATTATTCGGACCACTTTCTTCTGAATAATTCAAGATTAAGCATACCTTTGTCTTGACAATCTTTCTGAAGTTTCTAGTGAAGCAATATCTAGATGTTTCTGAATTGTTACATAATCCAAAACTGTTACAGTTGCGTTAACTAATGCTTCACCAGCGGTCTGACTTCTCTTCCTCTCCTTCTTCGCCATGAACAGTAAATCAACATATACCAATAAATAAGTTTCTAAAGATGTATCATAGTAGAGTCCTCAGTAATTAATGACTTAATTCGGTGATTACTTTCCGGTTTATGGAAAAACATTTTCCGATTTACATCTTTTAATTATGTTAATTAGGAATAAAACTTGACATTTGTAGGATTCTTTTTCTAAAAGTAGTAGAAAAACTACATGTAAATTACTCACTAAAAATTATACTGCCGGGATGAGAATTATCTCTTCATTCGGTGGTAAAGATTTGTGAATGGCGGATTTTGAAAAATTATTCTTTTCCTAATACTTCGATTATGGCCTCGCCATGGGTAAATATTTCTTAGCCAATTTGGACGAATCAAGGAATTTAATTCTTTCAATAAAGACGCTGTTACGGGGTAACCTACGAAATCTCCAATCAGAGTGTCAGTTCTACATCTTGGACAGAAAAACCGTCTCGTTTGTGGTGCAAACGGGCGATGTTTGAACGTTATTATTCTTACAGATTTAGAATCAAAAATTGCAATGCAGTTGTAGCATCCTACCCAATTACTTTCCAGAAGCATATCAATATCTTCTCTGCAAGTCATTTCTATATGTATCAACAATTTATCGGTAATTATCTCTACATCCTCTTCAATCATCTAATCACCTAAAGGAATCTCGATTTCATGTCCCCAATTACATGGCATTCTTCCGCCTTCAATGACTGCCCATATCACTGGATAATTAGGTGCAGTTGAAGGTGCCGAACCATATCCGTCCGTCATGTATATCAAAATTTCAGGTCTGTCATGGCTATCTTTCTCCAACAAATCAAATGGTGGATTGAAATCGGTTCCTCCGCCTCCTTTCAGCTCAAATTTGTCAGGGTCAAACGGTGTATCTTGATCATAGGTAGTATCATCCTGTATACCCCAATCACATTGAATTAATCGAAGTTGATAGCCTCCAAAAGAATTCAGTAATCCTAATACTTCAGACATGAATACTAAAACAATTTCACCATCAGTACTTCCGCTTGTATCTATGACAATTACTACATTCAATTGTTTTTGTTTTTGTATTGATGGAAGGTATATTTTCTTGTATACATGTCTTCGATTTGGTGGCAGCCATTTACGTGTTCCACCAAACATTGGAGTAAGGTATTGTCGTAATAGTTCTCTCCAAGGCACCTTTGCCTCGAATAAACGATCCAGGGCACGGGAATACATCCCAACATCAACTCCCCGTTCTTGACATTGTTGCGAAGCAGCCATAATTCTAGCCTTCCATTCTTTCCAAACATCATCTGAACGGCGGGGGTTGAAATCAGAATCTACTTTGAGAGAGATTTCTGTATCTGAATCACCTTCAACCGTTCCAAAACCACCAGAGCCAGAATTACATTTGTCATCAGTTCCTTCTAACATATGTTCATCCATTACTTGCCCTTCCATATCGATTTCACCATCTTTGATTTTTTCAAAGACTTGTTCAGCTGATGCACCTTTGTAGTCACGATATAGCACAGCACCTTTTGGAATCGTAAAGCCATCATCCTCCAGTAATGAGTTTACTTCATGGTCTATGGCATGATTCCACGCACGATGGTCGTCTATACGTCCACTTTCTCTTGTGAAATGTGATAAAGCACAATGCCAGATTTCATGCGCCAATATTGTCATACGCTCATCATCTGCGAGACCTGCAAGAAAGTGCGGGTTGAAAAAAATTCTTTTTCCATCTGTACAAGCGGTTTGACATCTGTGGTCTACTACTGGAATGATGTCCAAACTCATAGCTAAATTACCTAGAAATGGCCTCCATGCCAACATATCCATTCGGTCA
>MDTC01225418.1_pt1 | contig 18365 bp, 12 predicted proteins | sample 811181 | NCBI WGS metagenome assembly MDTC01 (sample SAMN05326644, study PRJNA326480) | marine metagenome | isolation source: seawater | place: Pacific Ocean: North | collected 2011
CCAACATAAAGCCGAAGGTGATACTGGCTTTCTTTCTGATGATGAAAAAGAACAATTACTTTCTCAGTTAGAAGAAACTGCAAAAGAAGTTGTTGATGAGCAAGACTTGAAGGTTGATGAACTTACAAATGAGATAGAAGAACTCAAACAAAAAGTAGATAACGATGGCTAAAAGATTACAACAATCATATAAATCTGCACAAACTAATAAAATAGCAATCAGAGAAACTCCAGAAACAGGAATAGTTACTGAAGTTATATTAGATGATACTCACAAAATAATTCGTTCTAAGGAAGATAGTACTGAGAGTATTTATACTGAAAAGGAAACTGGTATAGTGGGTTCAGCTGTTATCAGACCTATAAAAGATAAGACCTCGGCTGAGAGTTCGCTATTCACATACCAACCCTTAAATTCATCTTTATTAGAATTACCAATTATAGGTGAAACCGTAGAATTATATAAAATAGGTTCTGTAAGATATTATAGAAGAATATCTTCAAACAATATCAGTAGTGGTAATGCAGCAATTAATAAAAATAAAACCACATATAAACAAACCCAAAAATCAGCTGGTGGTGGTGATTATTCAACTGTATCAAAAACAAGTACTGCAAACTCATCAAAATCTGATGATAGAAGTACTAAGTATGGTGAATATTTTGAAGAGCAACAAGTTAACAAGTTAAAATTATATGAAGGAGATTCTATTCTTCAATCGAGATTTGGACAATCTATACGATTTAGTGGATATAATAATTCAGAATCTACATTTTCTCCAACTACAATAATTAGAAACAGACAAAACGATGAATCTGTTAGTAAGTTAAAAAGTGGTGATATCACAGAAGAAGATGTAAACAAAGATGGTTCTATTATTGCACTTACATCTCAAGATTATAAGATACCATTCCAACCAGGTCTTGTAGATGATGGTGGTTCTTCTAACTTTGAAACTACTCCGATAAAGTTTGAGTTACCAGAAGAATATGTAGGACAAGACCAAATACTAATTAATTCAGAAAGAATTATTCTTTCATCTAAAGCATCTGAAATGATGTTCTTTTCAAAAGGAGATTATGGATTCATATCTGATGGTAAATTCACAATTGATAATGGAAACAAAGGTGCTGAATTAGATTTTGGTGATGATATTATCATTACATCTAACAGAAATAATAGCAACTTTATTGTAACAACTGGTACTGGTCAAATAAGATTAAATACCGAAGATAATGGTAATAGTGGTGGTTCAGGTCAAAAGGAACCATTAGCAAGAGGACAAACTTTAGTAGATATATTAGATGCACTGATTACTGCAGTTTCAAATCAAATTTACGCAACTCCTGCAGGACCTACTGCTAAAGGACCTTTAAACTTACCTGAGTTCGAACAAATTAGAGCAAGGTTAGACCAAATAAAATCTACATTAAACTTTACGGAGTAAAATTATGTCTTGGAAATTGTTCAAAGTAAATATGTTACTATATCAGAACAATCCTCTTGGAGTTGCTGCATTCCCTCAATATGCAGCTAAGTTGGCTATGGAGTACGATATGTGTATGAGAAGAGGTGGTCAGCTCATAAACAAAAATCCAGTTGCTACCGCACTGGTTCCATTATTTGTTACTATGATGAATGTAGCACATACAACTGCACTTACAAAAGGAACGCCTGGTAAACATGCTTTTTTAAAAGATGTTGGTAATGCAGTAAAAGGATATTGGACTGGAGCAACATTACTCCCCTTCCCCACTCCATTAATACCAGCACCGGGTTCAGTACAAAATATAATTGCAAATTCAGTTATGGTAACTTCGCCTGGCACATGGCCAAATGTACCATTTGAAATTCCAACTGATTCTTGTTTAACATTTTTAGATATGATGGTTCTGTTTATGCAAATACATCTTTTATCATTAAAAGGAATGTATATGACAACATCGTTATACCCTTCAGCCCCATCTCCAATTCCAGGTCCTGGTGTTGTACAATGGACGGGGTATTCAATACCAAACATTCCATTTCCGTCTTTAAAGTTGGGTGGAGGAACTGCACCAAATGGACAATCTGCAGCTAATTTTGGAAAAGATGGAAATTTTGGAAATTTAAATGGTTCAACATTTGGTGGTAATAATGTACCATTTAATCCAGGACAACAAGGAGGTGGTTCCGAGGATTTAGATAATGAACTTAGAGCAAGATTATCAAGTGGGGGTACGTTGGAATCAAATTTAGATGATATACTTAGAGCAGAAACACAAAAAGATAGTTTAGGTAGAGAAAGGTTTTTTACAGAAGCTGATTTGATGGTTGCTGATTTAATAGATAAAGCAAAAGATGATAGAAATTCTAAAGAATTACAAAAATCTTTATCTCAAATTAGACAAGAGCTTGAGGAAGAAAGAAGAAAGTGTTGTACGGACTGTGATTAAAAACTATAAAACGAACAAAGATATATTTATATTAAGATAAAAACAATTTTTCAAAAATGGATAATAAAAAACTTATTAAGGTAATAAAGGCATTAGTGGAGGTTGAGGTGTCTAAGAAACATGAGAAGTTTCTTAAGGAACAATTTCCAGCGATACTCGATGAAGCCGTTAAAGGTAAAATGAAAACTTTGAAAAAAACTACAACAAAAAAAGTAGTTAGTGAAGAAGCAGACCCTTTTGAAATGGCAAATCAAGTATTACAAAACGAACGAGAAGAACAGCCAAAAAGACAATTGAGTAAAAACGCTGCAATTAATGAGGTTCTTAATAATACACAACCATTCTCTAAAGAACAAAGAAGTGGAGGAACACAAGTTAAATCTGTGTTAGATTCATTTCAGAAACCACAAGTGAATGAAAGTATGGATAAAACAATTACATTTGATTCAACTAACGTTGCAATGGGAGGAGGTGTACCACCGAACTTGCAACATTCAATGGCAGCACAGATGGGATATGGAGATGTATCAGCAACTGCTGGAGTGAAGCAAGGTGGATTGGGTGTACAGACTGGGTTACCTGGTTTAGATAGAATATTAAACAGAGATAACTCTGCTTTAGTTAAAAAGTTTAAAAAGTAGGGAGTAAGTAGTGGCATACGTTATAGGTAAAAAAATTGTAAAAGATACTGAATCAGAGTTTGATAGTCATGCTTATGGATTTCAGTTTCCTACAAATGGTGGTACTTTATTTAAACCAACCTATACCTCATATGAAGCTGCAAAATCTAATTTAAGAAATCTTCTTCTTACAGCAAAAGGAGAGCGAGTAATGCAACCAGAATTTGGTACAGGATTACACGAATTATTATTTGAACAAATGGGAGATGATTTCGAGGGTAGATTAGTAGATACAATAACTGAAAGTGTAAACTTTTGGTTACCTTATATAAACATAGATGAAATAAATGTTGAATTAACAGATGAAATGAAAGATAGAAATCAAGTTGGAATGAATATAAAATTTTCAATTGGTGATAATATCGAAACCGATAATGTAACATTTACTTTGCAGGGATAATAAATTATGGCACTTAATACTGGTAATATAAAAAACAAGGGAAGAGATATTAAATATCTAAATAAAGACTTTGGTCAATTTAGAGATAATTTAATAGAGTTTTCAAAAACATACTTCCCACAAACGTATTCTGATTTTAATGAATCATCGCCAGGTATGATGTTCATAGAAATGGCATCTTACTTAGGAGATGTTCTTGGATATTATATTGATGATACTTTAAAAGAATCAATGATTCATTCTGCAGAAGATAGAAGTAATGTTGTTGCTCTTGCAAACTTCTTAGGATATAAACCAAAAACAACATCGGCAGGATTAACAACTATATCAGTTTACCAGCTTGTACCAAGTAAAAGAAAAGCTAGTGGTAATTTATATGATGGTGATAATAGATTTGATTTAGATGCAGGATATCTTATTAGAATTAAAGAAGGAATGAATATTACTTCTTCAACAACAGGTCTTACTTTTAGAACTACCGAACTTGTAGATTTTAATGACTTGAATGAGAGAGAAGTATCTGTGTACGAAAGAAACGAATTCGGTGAACCAACATTTTATTTAATAAGAAAATATGTAAATGCTATTTCAGCTGAATTAAATACATTAAATGTTTCATTTGATTCACCACAGCAATTTTCTAAAATTAATATTGCTGATACTAATATAATTGAAATTTATGATGTGAGAGATTCAAATGGAAACAAATGGTATGAAGTTCCTTATCTTGCACAAGAACTTGTTTATACTGATTACGCAAACACAGACCAACGTGATAAAGATTTAGCACAATTTAAAGATTCAGTATCACAGGTTTTACAAGTAACTAAAACATCAAGAAGATTTGTAAGACAAGTAAATGAAGATAATTCAACATCTCTTGTATTTGGGGGAGGTAATTCAGCATCTTCAGATGAAACTTTCTTACCAAACTTTAAAAATGTGGGATTAGGATTAAACAACTCAATTGATAGATTGGGAGCATCATTTGACCCTGCTAACTTTTTAAAATCAAAATCATATGGACAGGCTCCTGCCAACACAACACTCACTATACGATATTTTACAGGTGGTGGTGTTGAGGCAAATGTACCTGCAAACGATTTAACTAAAATAGATGCAATTGAATTCGATGAAGATTTATCTTTATTTGATGATGATGAATTAACATTATATAGATTCTGTAAAAATTCAGTTGCAGTTGATAATGAAATACCAGCTAGTGGTGGTAGGGGTGCAGAAACAATCGATGAGATTAGAGAAAACGCACTTGCACACTTTGGTTCACAAAACAGAGCAGTAACACGAAAAGATTATCAAGTTAGAGCATTAGCTCTTCCACCAAAATATGGAGGTGTAGCAAAAGCATATACTGCTCCTGATGGAGAATTGGATAACAACTCACCATCATCAATATTATCCTCACCTGATTCTTTAGATGAGTTCGCAGGGTTGGTTTTAGATTTACAAGAAAAAGAACTTACAGAAACTGAGTTAAAAACACAATTACAAACTTTTTTAACTAATAAAAAAGGAACTGTAAATGAAAAGAATAATCCATTTGCTATAAATCTATATGTTCTTGGATATAATTCAAATAAAAAATTAACATCTTTAAACAGAGCAGTTAAAGAAAATTTAAAAACATACCTATCAGAATATAGAATGTTAACCGATGGTATAAATTTATTAGATGGTTTTGTAATAAATGTTGGTGTTGATTTTGAAATCAGAGTATTTAATTCTTATAATAAACGAGAAGTAATGTTACAATGTATTACTGAAATAGAAAATTATTTTAATATTGATAATTGGGCATTTAATAAACCAATTAATATTTCAGAATTAGAATTGATAATAGCATCCGTAGAAGGAGTACAATCTGTTCCTAAATGTACAATTGAAAACAAATGTGGTGGAACTTACTCCAAGCACAAGTATAATATTGAAACGGCAACTAAAGGTAAAATGGTTTTTCCATCATTAGACCCTTCAGTATTTGAATTAAAATATCCTGGTAAGGATATAAAAGGGAGGGTTATATAATGTATCATTTCGTAACCGCATCTAAAGATGCATCTATTTACTTACAACAACCATCTCAGAATACTGGATTAGATGAAATTTTAGAAGTTTCTAAAACTTATTATGGAAGTTTAAAAGATATAGCACATTCTGTAATCAAGTTTGAAACAACTCCACTTTCACAATCTATTGCAAGTGGTGAAGTAACAATGAGTGCAGTAGATATGATTCTTAAAGAATGTGAATCATCTGAAATTCCAATTGATTATACAATATATGCTTATGCAGTAACACAATCATGGGAAATGGGTATAGGTACTCGTTTCGATGATATTACAACTGATGGTGTATCTTGGAACTCTGTAAGAACAGGACAAGACTGGTTATCACAAGAAAACCATTCTGCAGATACAACTGGTTCATTTAATGGTAAAGGAGGAACTTGGTTTACTGGTTCATTCTCAACGCAATCATTTTCATACGAATCATCTGATGTAGAAATGGATGTTAAAACAACTATGGATGAATGGATTGGTGGAACTCTACCAAATGAGGGATTTATTTTAAAACATGATACATCATTAGAAAATGATACTAATGATTACGGACAATTAAAATTCTTTTCAAAAGAAACAAACACTATTTACCAACCTAAGTTAAGAATTGGTTGGGATGATTCTTCATTCTCTACTGGCTCTTTAACAGAACTTACCGCTGATGATATTCATGTAACGTTTAAAAGATTAAAGACCAGATACAAGCGTGGAAGTAAACCTCAAATCAGAGTTTTCGGAAGAGAAAAATATCCTCTTAAAACATATACTAATGAATACTCATATACAGATTTATATTTTTTACCATCAACTACTTATTATCAGGTAAAAGATATATTAACTGATGAGATTATAATTCCATTTGATGATGATTACACAAAAGTTTCGTGTGATTCAAATGGTAATTTCTTTAAATTAGATTTAACAAATTGGGAATATAATAGAGATTACTATATTCAGATTAAAACTAATAGAGATGGTGTTATAGAATACTTTGATGATAAGGATTTAACTTTTACGATAGAGAAATAAAATGGCATTAGATAATAAATTTAGAGTTTCAGAATTGGCACAGAGTGGTTCACGAGCAATCATCTCTGAGGACCCTATTTCTAAAACTCATACATTTATTGATGGTTCTACTACCATAGTTTCTCAATCTGCTTCTGAACCATATGAACATATTGAAGGTGAAAGAGATGGTGAGTTAACAAACTTTATAGAAAAGCCAAAGTACGAAGAAGAACAATTAAAGAAAGCAGTTGATACTGTTATTGATGAGTTAATAGTACCACCATTACCACCATCACCGCCGGTAGTTCCTAAACCAATATACGATGATTTATTAGAACGATATAATCAAGCGATTGCAGATTTAGCAACTGCTAATAATACAATTAGAGATTTACAAGCACAGATTGCACAATTACAAGGTCAGATACAATCATTAAGACAACAACTTGATGCTGCACAGGTGGCCAGAGCAATTGCTGAAAACCAATTACAACAACAAGCTAGTTCATTTGGTGATTTAAGTGCTAAATTTTCACAAGCAATTATTAAAGCAACAAGAGAAGCATCAGCAAGAGTATCTCTTCAAGCACAAGTTGCAGGTTTAGATGCTCAGAAAGAAACACTTAGAGAACAAATACTTGGATTGAGACAGATTGTTGCATCACTACAAGGACAGGTAGAAGCTCAATTAGCAATATTGGACCAACAGGTTGCATCATCACAGGCAGCTCAACAAGCAGCACAAGACATGATATCAGGTAATCAAGCAACAAGTACTGCAGTAGCAAGTGGATTTGAAGATATGGGTGATGGTGATATATTCGTTAAATGGAGTACTGGAAAATATACAAGTGGTAATTTAGTTGTTGGAATGACAACTAAATGTAAAGATTATATAGGTGGACCTGGTAGATGGGACGGTGGTGAAAAACTTGAAATACAAAATTTAAAAGATGATGATATCTCTGTAACTAAAGTTAGTATAAGAGTAACTTCACAAAGTGGTGGTGGATGGAAAGGAACAAAAAATTGGTTTAAACCAGCATCTCAACCAAATATAGGTAGAGGTGATAAGGGTAGTGTTACTATGGTGGCTGAAAAATGGATTCATGGTCAAAATGGAGGTTCCAATCAAGTACAACCTTCTGATGGTTTATATGTAAAAAGAGCATTCGGAATTAAAGACCGTGAGGCAAAAAATCATACTGGTAATTTTGAACTAACAATTGGAACTAGTGATGGTGCAACCATAAAGAAAACATTTGGATGGAGACTTGCAAAGAATAAAAAGAGTATATAGAAAATGGCAATAAAAGGATTTAAACAAGTAGTAGAAAAGAAGGGATACCGACTTGATGACAAAGATAGAAAAATCTTTGAAAAGGAAATCAAGCGTGGGTATTTCGGATTTGATGTTGGTGATATTATCGAGTTTGTAATCTATGATGCATCTGATAATCAATTACCACAAGAATTTGTTAATGGTCATAAAGTAAGGTATATAAACTATACTGATGAAAATATAAAAGAATATTTCGATAAAGTACCTGAAAATAAGTTTAACAAAAAATCTAATAATGCTAAAGAATATTTTATAGACACTGAAAAACTTATTAAAGAAGCTGGATATTCTAATGGAGTATTCAAAACACAGATTACTTTATTAAATAGAAGATTGGGTTCTGAACCAAGATTGTTTGATAAAGCTTGGATTCATGAAATATCACCATCAAGAACAGAGGTAAGAGTACTACCAGTAGTAGAAGATGGAACAAATATTCCTAATTCAGATTTACAGGCAAGGTATGATACGTTTGTAAATTGTGGTACTTTTACAGCTGATGTTTTAATTTTTATAGATGAGTTTGTAGACCAGTTTGATGTTGCTGAAGTAATCAAAAATATGTTGATGAAAAAGGGAACTATATCAGAAGGACAGGATTATATAAAATTAATAGAAAAAGAATTTCAATTAGTAAACTTTGAAGTTTATCTTACACAAGCAAAAAAAATGTTTCAAGAGATTGTGGATAACTATCGTATGAATAGATACTACAATCCATTTGAACCAAACTTTGGACAACCAACTGGTGAATCATTTGGAGTTGAATTTGATATTGCATCTGTTTTTGGTGAAATTTGTGAAATGGCATCAAATGCTGCAGAATATACATTACCAAAACAAGATATTAGATTAAATACGGCTAAAAGTGCATCTCAAAGTAGAACAATAGATGAATTAAAAGATATTTTACTAACAGTTCGTAGTAGTAGTGAATATTCTTCTGATAGACCTACTGCTAAAGCAGCACAAATACGAGGATGTACAGACCCTTCTGCTAAAAACTATAACCGAGCGGCAACAATATCTTCACAATGTGTGTACGATATAAAAGTACCAAAGTATAGAAGTATAAAGGTTTGTAATGATAGGAGAGCTACAAATTTTGGTAGAGATGGTAATTGTACATATCCACCCCCACCTCCTCCTCCACCACCACCACCACCAATAGTAGTGAGGAATCCCCCACCTCCTCCACCAAGAGAGTCATCAGGTGGTTCTGGTTTATGTAAATATGGTAGTAGATATAGTATCTCAGCTGTTAGTAATCAAACTGTTGCAGCTGCAGGTAAAACAATTGGTCAACCACTTCAAGTATTGTTAGATGGTCAAAGACCTATGGCTGCTTGTAGAACCCAAGTAGGATTTACAATATCAGGATTTCCAAGTTGGATAACACCTAATATGAGAAGTAATAGCGATTCATCGGCTAGTAACTTTAGATATACAGTAGCAAAAAACACAGGTGCTTATAGAAGTGCAGTAATCAAAGTAACACCAAATCGTGCATCAGCAGGAGGTAGATATGCTGTATTTACTGTAAAGCAAGCGGCGGCGGTATCAAAACCACCACCACCTCCACCACCTCCACCACCAACAGTTGCTTTAACTACTAGTCCAGCTACCTTAGAATTTAATTCCCAAGGAAGGCCTGCTTTTGGTATTGCAAGAATTAGTATAACTGTACCAGCTGGAGTAAGATGGGATATATCACCAAATGGTGCAGCAGTTAATGGTATAGTATATAATCCAACTATGGGATATGGACCGGGAACCGTAAATTTTACTGATGTTAATCCAAGTTATAGTACAAATGATAAAGCTGGTTATATCGATGTCCACTCTCAAGGAACATATAGGAGAACTTTTGTTACACAATATAAAGCTCCACGTTCTAGTGGTTATGGAAATATGGGTGGTGACCAAGTTCAATCACGAGCTGGATTTGAATCACAAGCATAAAGATATTTATATAGAAGGATAAAAGGAGAAAAATAGAAAATGGCAAGACCAAGTAGAAATGGTACTTATAATGGAGAAAAAGATGGGTTCTACACATGGAATGGACGCATGTGGGTGGATTCTCGTGTCACTTCTTTTAACAATGGTAATGGTGGTTTACCATTTGTTGGTGATTTAGGATTAGGTGACATTGGTGATTTTAGTGATTTTAAAATTGATATACCAGAAATCAAATTTGACCCAATTCATTTCGAAAATATTACATTAGTATGGGGTTCTAATCCTACTGGTATAGACTTTACTGTAAGTCATAATGGTAGAAATAAAACCAAATGGAGTAGTAGAGATTTTCTAAACCGAAAAACCTTTTCGGCTAAAGCAGGTGGATATGGTGAATCAGCTGATAAATATACTGTTGAAACAGTTGTGAGCAACCCTTCTTCAGTTAATTCAATTGGTTTCTTCCCCATGTTTCAGGTTCTTATTCGTAAAAATGGTGCTCTTGTAAAAACAATGACACTGGCAGATAAATACTTTACAGGTAAGTTTGAATTTAAAAAAGAAGAAATTATAGTTCAAAACCCTCCGACTGGAATAGGTGTAAATGTTGATGTACAGGTACCAAATGGAGTTTCTGCTAAGGTTCAAATCAATAGTAAATCAGAAACCTCGAATGGTTCTGAAGATTTATCAATAGTAGACCGAGATTCAAGTGTAGGAAACTTAAATGTTACATTACAAGGAACTGATTCTACTTGTAACTATATGTATGAGTTGGCTAATTCAGCAGGAGCCTTTATAGCTTCTGGAAATACAAAAAACTTTAGCAAGAGTGGATTAACAGTTGGGAGTTATAAATTAAAAATTGTAGTAAGTAAAACTGCTGTTCCAGACCCACCTAAACCATCACCAAGTTATAGATATAGAACAGAAACATATTATGTAAACTCCACATCAACGGCTGGTAGTGTTGCTGCATCTGCAGCTAAGGTAACAACAACTGCAACCGCGGATAGAGATTTTATAAACTTTGGAGCAGGTACTGAAGATGATGATACGATAGATATTTCTTATAGCTCAACAAACGCAGATTATGTTAATTTTATTTTAGGTTCTTCTAAAACAGAATTAGGAAAAAGTGGTACAATTACAATTTCAGGTACAGATTTATTTCAAGGAGAAGGAAAATATACAGCATATTTTCAAGCAGTATCTAGGAGAGATGGAACTGGTAATACCGCATCTATTCAATTTAACGCTATTAGAAAAAATCTTTTACCTGGTCCTGATATTTTAACAATAGATTATCCTAACCAAATTGTTGGTAAAGATTATCAAGGATATAATGTTGATTTTGAAATATCTTGGACTTCAATAAACACAAATTATGTTGATATTTGGATAAATGAGGTTAAAGATACATTGAAATTGGCTTCAAAAAGACCTGCCGATGGAGTACAATCTTTTAATATTAAAGATGTATTAAGAAAAGCAGGAAATAATTTAGATGAAGATGCTGATGCAGTTGTATTTGATTTAAAATTAATTCCTTACAATGAAGAGGGTGATTCTAAAGTAGCAGGTAAAACCGAAACTATACAAATTACCTTTGATAAAGGAAACATAAAATTAAGAAGAGATGTAATTTTAAAAGATATTAAAGAATCTATTTGTGATTTATTCAATACTGATGTATTGGGTAGTGATTCTTCTAAATACTTAACTCACTTAATGCACTTTGGTGAAGCTAATAACAAAGTAGTTGCATCTTGGGATACTGATTACGAAACATTCTCAGAATATGAATTCAAGGAAGATACTGGTGAAAGATTAAAAGTACATGAAGAAAAAACTCTTGTATTTAAATTATATGAACCTCTTCCAAGAGAAGTACAACCAAATGAACAGATTTGGGTTTCTAAGATACAATCAATTCCTTATGTTGAACAGGTAACAATAGTAAATGAAGAAGTTGAAGATTGTATTGAATTAATACCAAACTTTGGTACTGATGTGTGTGGTGAAAATATTGGATATCAACTATATGATGATTTGATAGCAAGTGGTTCTACATCATCCACAAAACTTTTAACAGAATATGTTAGTGGTAGTGGGTTTGATTTAAAAAAGCTTGATATTAACTTTGTGAGTTCATCAAGAGAAGTTAGTGGTTCGATATATGTTGATGGGGATTATACCTATGCTTGGAATAATTTTGTAAAGTATTCTTCAGCTGAAGAACGAGTTGATAACTTTATGTATAAAATAAAGTTAATAGAATTCTATGAAGATAAAATAACAAAATTACAATCTGGTTCGTTCCACACAGGCTCAGTAACATTAAAAAACGAAATTAATAGAAACTCCGAATCGATTCAAAAAGTAGAAGATGAACTTGATGCATTTGAATCATTCTTATATACAAGTTCATCGATAGATGGATTAACATATCCTGGTGCTGGTGGTAATTCTATATCTTCATCTGATTCATCAGATGCTACATCTTGGTATAATAGTATAATATCGAATGCAAAGAATTATGATTATTACAACAAAGATTATCTTGTAAACAACTTACCACTTCATGTTCAAGATTCTGAAGATTCTGAACAGTTTAAAATGTTCTTTAATATGATGGGTCATCATTTCGATGTTCTTTACTCATATACAAAATCTATTGCACAAAAGAAAAACTTAGAACATAAGTATGATATTGGTATTAAAGATTCTTTACTTTCAGAAATGTTAAAATCTTTAAGTTGGGATGCTAAAATACCAGCTAAAGCACAATCTCTGTGGGAATATGCATTTGGTGAAACATCAACTGGTACATCAGTATCATCTATGACTGGTAAACAAATCCAAAACGAAGTATGGAGAAGATTACTTAATAACTTACCTTACTTGATGAAACACAAAGGTTCAAGTAGAGCAGTAAAAGCAGCACTTACTTGTTATGGTGTTCCTTCATCAATGTTAACCATTATGGAATTTGGTGGACCAAGGAGTTCAGATGGTGGTACAACTAAATTCTCATTCGAAGATAGAACCGCAGCAATAAACATAAGTGGTTCGCAATCAATATTAGTTCCTTGGAAAGAATACTCAGAAACATCTGATTATCCAAATGCAGTTGAAATTAGAGTAAACTCTGATACAAGACAAGACCAAACCTTTGTATCAAGTTCATTATGGAGTGTGGGTGTTGAGCATACAAGTGGAAGAAACGCAGTATTAAAACTTACAGTTTCAGATACTACATCTGCATACTCAGTTACATCTTCAGCTTTCCCATTCTATAATGATGAATATACACAAGTTATTGTAACTAAGAGTGGTAATTCATTTAATGTATATGGTAAGGAAGCATTTCAAGGTAGAATACGAAGTGAAGTTTCTGCTTCATTAGAAGTTGAAAATCATATTTGGCAAACTGATACTACATTAAGAATTGGTGGAGATACATTGACTGGTTCTGTTGATGAATTTAGATATTGGACAACTCCATTATCTGAATCAAGAATGGATAATCACACTTTGATGCCAGATGCAATTGATGGTAATCATCACTCATCATCTACTGAAGATTTAATATACAGATTAGATTTTGAATATCCAAAAGATAGAAACGCTGATACTGCAATTAAAAACGTATCCATAAATGAAGGATATGGTGAACCATTTGCTACGGCAAGTGGATTTGATTCTATTACAGATTATCCATATCATTATACAACATATGAAAGAACTGTAACTGCAAATGTTCCTTCAAGTGGATTTAACGTTTCACAAAAATTTAGATTTGAAGAACAACAAGGATTAAATGAAGATATAGAATATGGATTAACTCTTTCTTATAGAGACCGTTCAACTAAAAAATCTTTCGATACTTCTCCTGTTGATTCAAATAGGTTAGGATTATTCTTTTCACCTGTTAAAGAGGTTAATATGGATATCCTAAAATCATTAGGACAGTTTGAATTGGATGATTATATTGGTAATCCATCAGATGAATATGAGTATGAATATAGAGATTTAAGAATTTTAAGAAATTATTATTTTGAAAGATATAGTTTAAACTTATACGAATATATTCAATTAGTAAGATATATTGACCAATCATTATTTGAGGTATTAGAATCACTTGTACCTGCAAGAGCAATTGTATCAAGTGGATTATTGATTGAACCACATATACTTGAAAGAAATAAAGTAAAAAGAACTAAACCTCAAGCAGTAGATTTTGGTTCTAAATTTCAAGATGGGGAGATTGATGCTAGAGAAGCTTATCAATTAGCAATGATTCCAATAACACAATGGCCAGCTGATTTAAAATTACAAGAACAAGTAAGATTAGCAGGTTTACAGAATCAATATGCATCTTTACTTAAATTGAGTAAACCAACATTCCAAGGAAATTTTAATGATTTCATCGGAAGAATAGAGGATTTATCACCAACATTTGTATCAACTGTTGATTTAATTGATGGAAAAATTACAGATTCAAAAGTTGTTGATAAGTTAATCAAACAATTCGAAGCATTTGGTGGTCAAAATCAGGTCGGTATTGATACTGATAATTTAACAAATGGATTAGCGGGTATAACCGCACAAAACGGATTTGCGTATATTACTAAATTAGATGGAAGAGGAAATCTTATAAAAGAACATAAACAGGTATTTATAGTAGAAGAATCTTATACTATTACAATTCCAAAACTAATTAATAGAAATGACCCATCATTGGGTTACGAAGATGAGATTGTAACTAAAACAAGAAAAGTAGTAGTATTTGCTGATATTGGTGATAACGGACCAACAGTTGGTGGTAACACATTATCAGTTACAAGAGCAAATTCAAATGGTGGTAAGTTGATAGGACAGTTGGGTTCTTCTAACTTAGGTCAAAAATATAGTGGAAGAGGATTTAGGTTCCCTTCTTTACAAAATGAAAACACAACACTAGATGGACGTTCACCAGTAGAAACTTTCTGTACAAACCCTAATATTCTTAAGGTTTCTGATACATCAAGGGGAGCTGGAGAACCAATTTTAGAGGTAGATGTTAAATAATACGTTAATTTTATAAAATAGTTATATTTATATATTGAATAACACAGAGGAATAAATTATGGCATATTTAGATAATTCAGAAATCACAGTTGATGCTATCCTTACAAGAAAGGGTAGAGAACTTATGGCAAATGGTCAAGGAATCAACATAACAAAATTTGCATTGGGAGATGATGAGATAGATTACTCATTATATGAACCAGCACATCCAAAGGGTAGTGCTTATTATGATGCAGCAATTAAAGCAATCCCAATTACAGAGGCTTCACCAGATGAGACTCAAGTATTGAAATACAAATTGGTAACTTTACCAAAAGGTACTAAGAAGATTCCACAAGTGGAATTTGGTATTCCATCTATTTCAGTAACTCAAACTTCAGGTCAAGTTTCTCTAACACCAACAACTTCACCAGCAGGAAACACTCAGAGTGGATATACTATGATACTTTCTAACAAGAACGCAGGTTCTGTTGTAGGTACTGGAATCGCAGCTGGTAGTGGTACAGTTCCTTTAACTCTTGGGGAGGAAATAACAACAACTGCAGCCATAGAAGTTGGACAAGCGTTTACATTTATTCCTAACCCAAGTATTACACAAACAATTAAGACAACGATTACTGTATATGGTAATGAAACGGGTGGTTCACAAACTATTCCTGTAACTATTACTTATGTACAACCAAGTTAATAAAAAGGAAAAAATAAAATGGCAAATATAGCAGGACAAGCAGGAGTAAATTTATCAGCTGATTTAGCATCATATCTATCACAGAATAATGGTAACCTAACCTCTGAACAATTAACCGGAATCATCAACAACTATTTGACTGGTGGTGATAAGGTTGCTGCACAAGGTGGTAACTTATCAACAGGAGTATATAAAAGATTTGGAGAGTTTGATACCGTACAAGGAAAAATAGATACAGTTACTTCTGGTCTTTGGACTGGAGATACTGGTTCGATGACATCCTTTTTTACTTCATCTACTCAAACAAACGCAACAAAAAATTATTATCTAAATGTGTACAATGCAGACCCTGCTACTGATGAAACTGCAACTGTACAATATGCAATTGCATTTGGTAACAAATATGGAAGTGGTTCTGTATCACTTGCAAATTCGGATGATGCAACTTTAGCAGCTAAAGCAACATATGCACAATATCGTTCTATTCTTCTTGAAGAAGAAGATAACTTCTTCTCATTCACATCAGCATCAGGTGGAACACATGATTCAGAAGATATCTTTATAGTTAATGTTGCAAGAGCAAGATATAAAGAAACAATGGATCCTGGTAACATAGAGTTTAAACTCGCTGGACCAAATGGAACCCAAACATTTATTGATGATAGTGGTAAGAAATTTTCAGATTCAGTTGGAAAAGCTGGTAGAGTGTTTAATATTGTAAGTGGTTCACTTAATTTAGGAACTGAAAATGACCCAACAGTAGCAGAAAACTATTCAAGTGGTACTGCAAATGGACAAGGATTTGGATTATTTTATCCAGACCAAGGATTGATGGTACTTAACCCAGCTGCTCTTAGAGCAACAGTTGGTACATCAACCGATAGTGGTTCTGTTGGTGGAACATGGTTGTACAAAGGATTTGATTATGAAGGACAAAATTCTTACTTACTACATAATATGTTAGAAAGTGGTTCTGATTTCCAAGCAAGAAGAGTAGAAAACATTTCTACATCACATTACTTTGTAAGAGCACAGAATAGAGAATTTAACTTCTCTAACAACCCAACATTCATAACAGGTTCAGATGGAACTTTCAAAGAATCAGATTTCGAAACAAATCCAAGAACTTATATTACAGCAATTGGATTGATGAATGATGCTAACGAAATTCTAGCAGTAGCTAAAACTTCACAACCTATTGAAAAATCATTCGATAAAGAAGTACTTGTAAAAGTTAAACTTGATTTCTAAAAGAACTTAACCTATAAAACAACCCTCACCACTTAGGTGGGGGTTTTTTGTTTATAATTAATATAATGGATTCATACGGTAATTTACTTCTTTCTGATACTGAAATAGAACGTATCAAATCACAATATAATAATAAATTAAAATTAGTAGAAGGTGATATCAGACATCATTGGCATTATCATGAAACCAATCCAACTGCATGGATATATAAATTAGTAGATAATTTAATTAAAGAAAATATAGGTAGTGAATATTCCATTTACACTCGTGTAAGTATTTTAAAGTACACAAAGGGAGATTATTTTTTAGAACATTCTGATGGAAGTTATAATACATCTTTAGACCCAAATCTATCTGAACATTTTTACGGTGGAATTGAAATGAGTAATTTTAATGATTTTATGGGTGGTGAGTTCTTCAAAAATGGTATAGTTGTACCTTTTAAAAAAGGTAAAATAAATACCCATCAGTTTGATGAACCACATGGTGTAAACGAAATAACATCAGGAGTAAGATGGAGTTTACAATTTCCAATAAAATGGCGTTATGAAACAAATTTAATATAATTAGAGGTTTTTTGTTTCCATATATTTATATAGAGGAATTATAGTATGTTAAAAAATATAGCCAAATCAAACGTTCAACAGAGAAGCTTTCCTGTATATAAGAAATTTTATGCATCCGAAGCTGATTATCCTGTAATGAAGATATATGATAAAACATCTGCTCTTCATAGTGGGAGTGGTGCCTTTGATGCAGATACATTTGAAAGAACTATAAGTGGTTCTATTATAGATTCGTATCATAAACATTCAATGTACAAATCGATAAGACAAAAGTATTTTATTGAAAATGATTTGGTAAAAATGTTTGGACCCATTTCTAACCTTTATGATTTTTCAAATGAGAGAAGATTAGAAGAAACAATTTATGTAATTGATATAGACCAAATAAGATATGGTGAGGGAATAAAACCTTCTTCTATTAGTTTAACATCACCACAAGTTGCATCTGGTTCCGAAGTTACTGATGATGGTAAAGGAGTTTTAAGAGCAAAAACTACCGAATACCAATGGACTAGAATGGATATGAATCAGTTTCAAAATGATTTTTCAAGGGGAGTTGATATTGTATTTGTAGATAATGATACTCAACCAATTACCATTAGAGCACAACAACCATATGGTATTGATTTTAATAATCCATTGGTAAAACTAACTTGGGAAGGTGATACAGATGATAGAACTATTCAAAGAATGGATGCTTTTACTGATGCTATACAAACAGGTAGTCAAGGACAGATTACAATAGCAGAAGGATTAAACTTTTTAGGTTCTGGTTTAGAGAATGTACAAATAGGTAATGTATTTTATGCAGATGGTTTGATATTATTTACAACACTTGCTGAACAAGAAGAAGATGTTACTGATTATGATTTAGA
>MDTC01209697.1_pt1 | contig 18352 bp, 15 predicted proteins | sample 811181 | NCBI WGS metagenome assembly MDTC01 (sample SAMN05326644, study PRJNA326480) | marine metagenome | isolation source: seawater | place: Pacific Ocean: North | collected 2011
AACTTAGATAAACAAATTAAAATAAGGCTATAACGCTTTCAGACGGCCAATAGACAGCATGAATTGCTTCGTCATACGCTTGCCTGGAAAGCAAATGAGTTAGACCGCACCTCCCATTCATTAATGGTAAACCTCTAATATGTTATTGGTATTCAATTAAGCTTAGATTTAAGCAAAAAACACCGAAAACATATAAGAAGCCGAGTGTTTAGATAGTATAGGATCATCATGCAACTTTTTAATTCTCGAGTTAAGATCTTAAAATATCTCACTATATTTATATGCATGGGCATCGCTTTAGGGTGTGACGAAAAACAGTCTGTTTTTAATAGTCAGGCTGATGAAGGAGAACAAAAATCAGTCAAACAAATCAAAGAAGAGTCTGTTCAAATTCCAAATAATATAACAGGAATGTACTTGACCTGTACCCCACCATCAGAAGCGACCGCTACCGATTTAAAAACGTCTATTAATTGTGGTATTATCGACAGCAACCAACAGCCAGTTCCTTTGGCAACTGCCGCTGACAAATGGGAAATTAAACACCCACCAGCAGAGCCTATGCTGGTTGAGGCCATAGAACAGCCAGGAAAAAACGAGTTACCAATCCTGATCAATCTAACAATCGATCCTAATCATACTTTCCCAGCAAGCTACCTTAATACCTATGCAGCTGCTTTCAAGTTTGGGATACTCGTCACTAAAAATGGACAAGAAAAGCTATTGATTCCTTTGGAACAGCAGATTCCAGGTAATGAGCAACCATCCGACCTTATTCCCGGCATTGGACTACCGGCATCAGACTGGGTCGCTCAGTTACTGCCAGAAAATGGCAATGGCTTAGAGTTAGCTCTCAGTTTAAGAGACATCATGAACGGCCAAAAGATAAACCTAACTGATAAAAACCCAGATTTCGGCTTAGTCTTAGGAGATGGTTCAACGGCATATGGCGGTGATCGATCCGCCTCGAACGATATTAGCGGATTAAACGTAAGCAGAAGAACAAATCTGGATGAGACTCATCATCTAGTTCTTGAAATCTCTGAAGGGGAAAGTATCAGACAATTTGAAGAAGCTAGTAGCACTATAGTCGAAGCAATCATCTCTGAACAAAGTTATATCAAAAACTCTGCCATAAACAAAATATTCTTTATAGCTGATAATAAAACCTATTGGTTTCAGTCTGCAGGGAAAACTTCATATCAAGAGGCTCAGATAAATTGTCAAATCATGGGCAAAACCATCAGCAGTATTGGCTCTCCTACAGCCCAAGCTGCTGTGCGCAGGCTCAAGAATTTAACTGGTGGAGCTTTCTGGTTAGGTCAATTAGCGCCGGAGGAAAATACAGCAACCGATCCATGCCCCCGCTTTGAGGACAATGATTTGGCATGTACTGCCCAACAATACTATTTATGCGAAGACTAATCTTCGCATAATAAATATTTACCTAGGCGCTACTTACTGGCCTTCACTATCATTTAAAGCGCTTCAAGAACTCTAGCGATTCCTCAGAATGCAAATCGACATATGAAGAACTGCCTCTGCCAGCAAGCCCGGATGTGCCTCCCGATGATGCTACACCGATGATTGCTCCATCATGAAACATCGGACCGCCTGAGTCTCCCAAGCCGGCATTCGCATCCTGGCCGTCAGCACCACCCGACTTATCCTTAGCTTGACCAGAAATATCAATAAATCCATTTCGGTAAGCATCAATAGTGTTATATCCAACCCGTTTACGATCGTCACCTTTAGCTGACCATCGGGTGATGTTATGGTAACCATACCCAACCAAGGTCACTTTATCACCTTTATTGGCTGGAAAGTTGCTGATTTCAGAAATCACCCTAGGACGCTCATTACTTTTTCTAGGTTGTGTCTGCAGCACGGCTAGGTCAAAACGATTTGATTTCTTCCTTTTTTCCCAGGCCTTGATCCGCCAAGCGTCGACAACAGTAGTAATCAACTTGGAAGTCTTTGGGCTTGCATCATGATCGGTAATTTCGACCACATACATTTCTAGGTTTTCAACTAACCCCTGCTCATCAGAACTGCCTTCACCTGTGCAATGAGCAGCAGTCAGGATTAGATCATCCGCAATCCATGCGCCAGTGCATAAGGAGGCACCACGACGCTTACCATTGACATAAACTTTGCGGAACAGCTGCACTACTGAAGGAAAGTCACCCTCTGCAATCACTTTACCATTAGCAATATCAAGATTCGATATAGGCTGCGGGCCTGAGCCACACCCCACCAACAAAGCGATCACTGTCATCATACCAGAGCACAATAATTTCATAGATAAACCCTCCACAGCTGTAGCTCATAAGCCAAATAGCTATATGTCCAATGATTCTCAAAGATTTTGAGTAGTCATAGCAGACTAGAAAACCATGGGTCAATCACCATTTAACCTCGTTCAAACATGACAAAAAATAGTTTCTATTGAAATTACAGGATATTAAAACTGGCTACAGCCAACCTGCAGTTAACATGGTTAATAAAAACAATCATATATGTATTGCACTTCTCACAAGAGGCATGTTAGTTTGGCACATCATGTACAAGAACGGCACCGCTATAGTTGTAAAGACCTCTACCCTACTACTGCCGAACTTTTTGATTTTCAGGAGCCTTGCAATGAAAAACTTATTAAACAAGTCGTTTGGGCCTTTCAAGTTTTTGGCTGTGATGGCTAGCATAACTATACTTGGTTTAGTTTTACCATTAGGGGAACAAGCCATAGCAAGCCAATATCAAAACTTTATTGAGAATGACAACAAACTATCAATTAAAGACAGCAACCTTAAGAAGGCAGAGAAAACTTCTACTATGATTAAGGGCTGGATGAACGAATCAAATCAATACGTACAAACTAAATTAGAGCATCCTTTTCTGCAAAAATCTAAGAAGCTTATCACCAAAACTTTTCATCCACACGTTCGATGGCTAGCAGACCAGATGAAGTCAATCACAGAATACTCATTTATCAGTGATGGCTCATCAGTGGTTTTAGAGGATATAGGTATTGGGATAACCCCTCCATTAAACTGGCAAGTAAAGACCCATACCTGGTCAAATGAAGTTGTGATGAACAGCCCATCATCACTTAACAAAATCAAAATCGTAATTAACCCAACTGAAACAGGAAGGGCCACCCCGGTAGCAAAAAATAAAATTCAAAAGGTTTTTAGTCTGCATATCAAAGACTTTCTTAAAAGCCAAGGAGCTAGTCGAATTAAAATCAGTCGAGCTCTTCGGGTTCCCTATAGAAATAATGCCGACGGCATAGCCTTTCAAACTAACTACAAAAAGGGTGAAGCTCGATTTCAAGACCTCTGGTTTCTTGCAACAGGACAAGATTATCGCATATTTTTACAGTATCAAAATCAAATCACAAAGGCATCACCTGCTCAAAGCGAGCAGGGCTTAATCAAAAAATCATTGCAAACAATTGCACCAATAGAATTAAGGAAATTATTTCCTTGGTTTAGCTTTTTCAACTTATTCGCAACAATCTCTATCATCCTACTTCTCTTCTATATCGTCTGGAATAAGTTAACAGGTAGATCTAGAAATTTTGTCGAAGAAGATGATGACAATGAACAAGAATCATCGTGGGAAAATCATGACTTTTTTGCCTCTCCCACTAAACAGAAAGTTCTGCCCAAAACTTCAGTTCGGGTAAAACCAAAACCGACTAGATTACAGCCAAAACCAGGCCAATATGATTTTATACTAAAAAATGGCAATCTAAGTACTTCCCCAAAACAAAATCCACTCTAATCATAATATTGAAATTTTATGGGGAAATAATACTTACACCTTGATAACTAAAACGGAACAATATGATTCCGGTGCTATATCATACCAGGCCAATATAATTGTGCTCTTATAACAATTAAAAGCCCCTCTAAAGCACTAATTTTATTAAAATACCGAGACTAAAGGGAATCACGAAATCAACCGATAAAATGGTTTTGAACTCGGGAGTTTTGATGAATATCAACAGAATCATCGCTTTAACTGCATTCTTCTGCCTGCTATTGGGATGTACCAAAAGCGAACTTTATGATAATCGCACCAGTAAGGGTGACAACCAAGAGGCTGATAACTCCAAAACTGAGGTCACAGACAAGGAACCTCAAGAACCCGAAAGTCCTGAAACTGAAGTAGAGCCCGAAGAAGAACAGGTAGCATTCGCCATCACCACAGCTTTTAACGATAATACCCCTATTCCCATCAAATATGCTCGAGAAGGAGAAGATGCTTCGCCTCCTTTTGGATGGGGCAAAAGCCCAGATGGATCCAGTTCCATAGTCATCCAAATGGTTGATCTTGATGTCGGCGCTAACGGTCGCATCCATTGGATTATGATTGACATTGATCCATCGATGAATGCCATTAAAGAAAATATCACTAATGCAAATATCGCAATGGAAGCCCCAGGAGCTAGCCAACTCGTTGTCTATGGAGGCCCCAACCCACCGGTGGGAGACGACCCCCACAAATATGAAACAACCATATATGCTATTCAGGCTGGAGCAACAGTAGATGACAACCTCTTGGGGGTAAACCAAAACCAAGACGCCCCAGCTAACAAGGCAGCGTTAGAAGCCATTAGTATCGATAAAATTGTAATTACAGGTACTTATGAAAGGTAGAGTTAGCGATCGGGATTAAGAAGCCTTAGCAGCATGAGCTCGTCGGATATGATCTATCAAGAGATCAAAATCCAGTGGTTTTGACAACACTGCATCTGCACCTTTAGCCCAGATTTCATTAAATAAAGCCTGATCAAAACGAGAACACATCATGATCACTTGCATAATGCTCATATGTTGGTTCTTGATATATTCAAGTAGCTTAATGCCTCCCCCTGGAGCAATATCGATATTGGCAATAATATAATCGATAGGATTAGCGTTCATCTTTTGGATCGCAGCAGCATAATCCTCAGCTGTATAGGTCATGAAACCTGAATCATCAAATTCGGCTTTAAGCAGATCCCGCACATCTGGTTCAGCATCGACAATAAGTACTCTTAGTGGTTGGTTTCGATACATCATCTATTCCACCAATGAAAATTATATTGCAGATATCAATTTCACGAGACGACAGCAAATCAAACACCTATATTTAGCATATCGCTAATTGGCAATGATTACTACAATGCGGCTTGAGGTTTCGAAAAAATAGACGATCAATAGCACAGGTCATTGATATGACAATGACACATCTCAGATCAGAACTAACCGAAGGACTAATTAATACTAGAATGAGCAATCCACTCGCCAACAAGCTTAGATGAATGCACACCATTTTCCAATAGTGGCACTCCCGCCGTTAGATAGGCACCGACAATCCATAGTTTTCTTTCTTTCTGCTTTTTCATCAGATCCTGCAGTTCACCCATAGCCTTTTGTGATTCTGATGTCGCCAAAGAACGCTTAAACGTTCGCTTCGCCAACACTTGATCCGGATCTGGTTCAATAAGAGGATCCCAGCTTTGAAAAAGTTCTAATTTTAAACCATCCTGCTCAATCTGATTCATCCAAATAGTCGCTGATGATCGATCTTGCTCCTTGTCCCAAAATAGGTTTACGGGAGCCCACATACCTTGTCGAGGAGGCATCAAATTGCGGTCAGTATGCATAAGCATTTGGGTCTCAAACCATGGAACTTTACTTATCAAATCTCGCTCAACGTTCCATTTATCACCCAACAATCTCATCGCATCCTGCGGTTCTGTCGCTATCACCACATGATCGAAAGATAATTCACCATGATTTGAATGGATGACCATTTTATTACTTGAAGAATCCTGCTCCAATTTACCAACCACTGATGCAAAATAACACTGATCTATGCGAGACATCAGTTTTTCTTCAAACACTTTAGTCCCCCCACGAATCCTCCAGGCCGGCTCACCACTGGTAAAATTCTTAAACAGACGTAACATATGATTAATCGGAAACCTGTCAAGATCTCGATAACCACAGGTACACATCAATGCCCACATAGGATATAGAATCCCGTCTATAAATGGAGGAGTAAAATTTTGAACCTGCAAAAAATCTCTAAGGCTTATACCTGAAAAATCCTGATCTAAATTAGTGTTCTTGATGAAACTAAACCATCTCTTTAGTTCCCATCCATGAGTCCACAGCCAACGGGCTGTTGAAGGAGCTAATTTAGGTAAATAAAAAGAACGCTTACTCCGCTCCAATGCATGAAAACCTAGATAAGTATCGCCGCCCAAATACGAGAAGCTTGGTTGCAAAGGAGTTCTTGCGGTTTCAACATTAATTTCAGCCAACAGCTGAAATAGATGCTTATAGTGGGGAGCATTAATCGCTCGGGGAGGGATATCTAATCGAATCCGCCCTCTCTTCGTTTCTACTTCGACCCCTTGATATCCAAGTCCCAAAGATTCTTTCTTTTCGAAGAGTGTGACCCTGTTCTTTTCACCCAAGATCCAGGCTGCCGAAAGACCGGCCACGCCACTACCAATGACTGCTATATCAAGACTCATTAATATATTTCCAAAATGATTGGTCACAAGTATGAACCAACAGCAACCTGGAACTGGACCATCACCAATTGACAGTCGGCCTGATTCACTACATCCTTGTAGCCACGAGTGTAATAGAAATCATCAGAGGAGTCCAGGCTTGCTAAACATAGTATGGCTCAGCCTAGTTGCCGCGGTTATCCTGCTCGTTGGCTTGAAATTTAGTCAATCTCTACCTTGGGCTATCATTCGAGAAGGGCTAGCTTCAATTATAGAAAAGCGATCTCCCTTTGGCTTAACCCGCAAGCACCTTAACCAAAACAACGGAAATAGCCTTTGGGGTAATCTAGGTTTATGGACGAACTCTTCAGAGCCGTATCACATAGCTGCTAAAAGGCTGGCAAAAACGGTTGGAGAAACAGCGCAGTTAGGGCCAAAAGATAATATACTAGATATTGGTATCGGTTCTGGGGACCAAATTTTGCTCTGGTTAGAGGATTTTTACGTCGCTAAGGTGACTGGCATCGAACCAGATTCAGCAGGCTTCTTATCTGCATCACAAAGACTTAAGGTGTTCTCAAATGCGATCATTATTCATGGTGGATTCGAAAAAGACGGGATCAATTCCCCGACCATCCACCAGCAAATAAGCCCACATCAAAATCTCTTTGGCAGCAGTCAGTCAAAATGTAATAAGGTTCTTGCACTTGACTGTGCTTATTTTCTGCCCAACCCCCCATTTTTCTGGAATACAATTGCTGACAATATCAAAACAGCAGGCACTGTAACCCTGACAGATCTCATGCTAGTCCGTCACTTAAATAGCCCAGAAAGGATATTGCTGCGCTTCATATCCTGGTTGACAAGGATTCCATATTCGAATTGGCAAACAGAACAGCAATATTTCCAAAGGCAAGGCATTGATCGTTTTAGCGCTCGAGTAACTAGAGATCTGTCAGTAGAAGTATTAGATGGCTTCGCAGCTTTCTTCGAAAATCAAAGAAAACTAAATATTGAAAACTGTCCGCGGCATGAGTTGGTTCAGCCTGAATTAACTAGCTTAATTTTAAAATATATGCGTCGTAAAAAAATGATACGCTATGTGATGATTCATGCTGTAAAAAATTGAATCACAACAGCCGCTAAAATGAAAAAGGACCTGAAGAATGGCTTCCTACCCTTCAAGTCCATGCGTAAGCAAGTTACCTGCCATAACTTAGAACGACGTACCTAAGGAACATAAAGCGCTATCGGTATAGGTATCTACTGTGCCACTCGTTTTTCCTGCATTCAAAAATTGCAAAGTAGTGGAGTAACCGACTTCTAATTGCGCAACGTCACGACGATATCCAATCACGGCATCAAGAGCTCCCAGAGCCATTCCCACTTGAAAAGACATACTATGAGCTGATTTAGTGGTTACATCAAGCACATCTTCAGTCGGTGGGGTAAATGATGTAGGCCATTGTCCGGCATTAACAGCCTGAGTAATTAAGGCACCAATGACAGCACGACTGGTTGCACTATAAGTCGATTTATAAACCAGAGTACTACTCACAGGAGCCCCACCTCCCAAATTAAACAACAATGATCCGGCTTTCAACGTATATGAGAAATCCAAATAAGAAATGCTTCCTTCCGTCGTTTTTACCAATAGTTCAGTGCCTGAGGAAGAAACAGCAGTGGCCTTAGTTAACGTACGCTGGCTAGCGCCAAAACCTAACCCCATCGGTAAAACATAATGAAGCCCAACAGTAGTGCTAGTCGATGCTTCTTTATCGGATTCTCCTGTTTCCAGTTCACTAGAACCAGCTATTGAACCTCCTGTTAGCCAAAAATGTGAACCACCCCCAGCGGCCATTAGACCTGACGAAACAGTTAAGCTAAAAACTATAGCAATAGTTAATATGTTCCTGTACACAAGACACCCCCTAACTCAATCACAAATATTAAAATTTCAAATCAATTTTTATAAATGGTCGGTTTATACTATTGTTACTTTAGAAAATTAATAAAGCTTAGTTTTCGAATTCCAACAAAACCGGTAATATATCTTTTATTAGTGGCGCAGTATAAGATCACCATAATTTTATTTACAGCTTGATCATAGCCAAAAACTATTTTTTCTTTAAAAGAAAATCAAGCAGCTTGATACTCATGCGATCTTGTAGGAGGGGAAGAGGATAAAAACTGTCACGCCATCGCACGCCGCCGCTGCGCAGCGTAACTATAGCAGAATTTAACAGTAAATAGATATAAATAGGCTGTGCTAAGGGATAATATAGAATACTCAATGGCGAAAAGTTAGTCCTGCGTATTAAGATGTACTTCATACAAAAGTAGAAACAAAAACAGGAAAGAATGATCGGATCAAGGTTGACGACACCGTATAGAAATACTCCAAAACTAATGATTTCTATCAATACGTAAAATATAGTTAAAGACACATTGTATGCAAAAGCTGCGAACAGGTTCTTTTCCAGACCTTTGACCATGTCATGAACCGTTGAATACCAGTCTACAGCAACATCATCATAATTAGATTGAAAAACATCACTGCGCGCCCCCTCATGCTTCAGCATCGATCCTAAGGCTAAGTCGTCTATCACGTCTAACTTCACTGCTTCAAAGCCCTTAGTCTGCCGCCAAAAAACTTGACGCACCATCATAAATGCACCGACTCCAAACCCATGATTCGAGTCTGGATTTCTTAACCTTCCTGGATTAAGACTCATCATAAGTCTTAATTCAAACTCCAACATAATTGAAGAAAGTAAATAACTTGGTTTTCCCGTACTCAGCTGGGGAACTATGGTCAAGTAGTCTAAAGACTCTTTCTCCACGTAATCAACTAACCTTCTGATTATCGTTTTAGAGAGATGCACATCGGCATCACAAAAAATCAGAAAATCAGCCTCTGCAGATCCAGAGGCTTGATGTAATGCATGCGTCTTTCCCAGCCAACCTTCTGGCAAACTATCAATATTTAGTAATCTAATATAATCATATTTATCAGAGTAAGACTCTATCACCTGCCTGGTTCCATCTGAAGAACGATCATTGACCACTACCAATTCATAATTTGGGTAGTCAATATTCACAAAAGATGCCAGGGCTGCACCAATAGTAGATTCTTCATTACAGGCTGGAATACAGAATGAAACTTTAGGCAGATTTGATGAATTCTGATCTAAATGAAGACTCTCTGTGCTCCTCAACATAGAAGTATGATAAAGGCTTAATAGAGGCACTATGAAGCACAGGGAACAACCTATGAATATTAAACAAGTCTCTAAAATTGGCTCTGCTCCTATCATCTGGGTCATTACAATTCAAATCCATAAAGAGGATTCGTAAGAAAAATATAGTATATATCTCATATACCAGAATAAAATAATCCGGGTATTTTTCCTATTAATTACAACCATATCATCGATATGTTGTCGGACTATAGTAAAATTAGGTAGATATAACAAAATATTACTAATTTATCTCTAAAGTAATGCTTTACTAGGCCGAAAGGAAATTCGGTAACGAAGTGCAGGGATAGAAAAAATGGAAACAGCCTTTTATTTATTTTGTGTATTCTTGGGTCTATTAGCTTCACAAGAGTTAGTGCGTCGTTTCCCAAGAATAATGACACCTATTTTCTGGATACTCCCTATTGCTTTATACTCACGATGGCAAGAGGTCTATCCCGAGTTCGATCTTTTTCTGTTCGTGAAAATTTGGTCACTCGTTATTGGGATCACTTGGACTACCTTATTTCGAACAACTCCACTAGGTGAAAAAGGCTGGTTTAAGTATGTTGTCTACGCTATCCTGGTCATTAATATACTTGAAGCTGTCATGCGAGACCTGATTCAAGGGAACGATGGTATTGCTAATTATTTCAATGGCTTTGCTGGAATCTTGTTGGTGGTAACCCTTCATAAGTATCAATCTATTCATACCAAATCCATCAATAACGTCCAAGATATGTATTGGGGTTCAATGACTCGAAAATGGGTGATTGGCTACACTATCTGGAATTTCACCTTTGTCTATCTCAATTATAACTACGCTGCCCTCAATCACATTGCTGTTTTGAGTGCACCACTATTCATCGCTATGTTACCAAATCGCACTGGAGAATGGCTGCAAGATCGTTTTACTAGTTTAGCTATTTATCTACTGTATAACTTCACTTTCCGTCCCTTTACCCAACAATTCGAAATCAATAGCGAAAACACCACCGCAGGCTTAGTTCTATCTACTATATCGATATCTTTTTTGATCTTTGTTACTTTTATGCATTTCAAACAGAAATCTTCGACTGATGATTCTAACGACGATAATGATCAGAACCAAGGTATGCAGGATACCGAGACTAAAGCTTCTGCCTAAAAATCTATAATCTCTATTGAAGATAGCTACCACTAATGAAAGCAAAAAGAGTTGGTCAGGGCTGTTAATAATCAATTTCTAGATATTGATTATTTTCAAGAATAGATTGGGGATTTAAAAGTTATTTTCGATGGACAAGAATTCTTTGTTCACTCATTATTTTTTTCAGAGGTATAAAATCACCTTCATTAAACTGAAAAGCAACATAATTCTCATCGATACGAACAACCTTGCCTGAGATATTGTGCTCACCCCGATCATGAGGGAAGAGTATTTTACCCTTTACTTTTTCACCTTTTTTAAAGACCTTATGTGGCCCGACGATCAATCGCAGACCTTCTTCCGAAAGATCCAGAATATGAAACTTACCTTTTTTTGACTCAAACACAGGATTGTCACCTATCTTATAAAAGATACGAAAATGCCTCCGGCGACAGTCACCTTCCCTATCATCTACTGAGGCTTGGGCCAGCGCATCAATTTCTTCCAGATTTAAGTAGTCTTTAGGAGATTTATCCTGAGCACCTTTCATATATTCATAAAGTAGCTGTTCAAATTGTTCAAGATCACAATACCTTTTAAGATCATCGCCTTTACACTTGTGTAAATACTGAAGTATGGGAACAAGCTTGTCATTTGACTCTAAGATAATATTTGAAGAACCATTATTATATAACGTTTTTTGTAATACCTTAGTACCAACCAAGATATCGATATAATCGCTGATTTGTGATTCTTCGATTAAAAACATAGTTTTTAATTTAGTAATCACATCTTCCGTGCTAAGAGCTATTTTTTGGCCCCCATCTGGGGACTTTTTATAGAAGAGAAGTTCTATAACATGCAGCATTTCTATCCAGTTATGGATCTGCTTGATATTAAAATAATAGTTATCCTGCAACTCGGCCAAACGACGATTCATTGCTCTTAATCGTCCACAGGCTATTTTAACAAACTGAACAAACCATTTTGGGCATCTGGCTAATGATTTAGTTAATTTCTCATTACTTATATAATTAAGACTGGCTGAATCAACTGCTATAATCGATGCAGATCGAGGTTTATCATCAAAAAGTGAAATTTCGCCGATAACACTTTCTGGCTCTAATAAAGCTAAGCTTAGTTTTGCTTCTTTGTTTTCAATGAAAACTTCGACACGCCCTCTTTTCAATATATAAATACCTTCGGGCTTGTCTCCTTTTGAAAAAAGCATTTCACCTTTTTGCAAGTTTACAATCTGATTAGTCAATTTTGCTATCCTCTTTTCTTCCTTATAGCACAAAAAGAATATCGGCTTTGTTTTAAGTAACTTAACTAAATTCAAGGTGAAAAATAGATCCCTCGTGGAACTGACTATAATTTATCAGAAACCCCTATCAAGAAACTTTAAGAAATTTATATATTTGCCGATAACAATGGCCGAGCTGATTTATGGAGCTTTTATATTGGTAGGTATTAGTAAAAAATTTGAGCCAGATGAGATTATATTCCGCGCCGGCGAATCTGCGAAAGGAATGTACATAATCAGAAAAGGTACGGTACGTGTCTATCTTGAAAGACCCGGCCGAGAAGTAGAACTGCTCATCGTTAAGCAAAAAGAGATGCTCGGTGAGATGTCACTTATCGACCATGAACCTCGTTCGGCTTCAGCAAGAGCAATTGGGCACGTAGAAGTATCTTATATTCGCCGTGAAGAACTAAAGAAAGTGCTCCATTCTATTCCCAAATGGTTTGTATCACTTATGAACACTATCAGTACGAGATTACGCCAAACTAACAACTACCTTCACACTATTGAAGCTCAGTACCTAAGTTCAGTTAACCCGATGAAAGATGTTCTCAAAATCCTGAACTTAATTGATCTCATTCGTTTTAAGATTGCTGACAATACGTCTAATAACTGGCAGATGAACCTAGCTGAACTGGAAAAGCAACTGATGAATATGTCCATTCTGGATCAACTGCAAATTCGCGAAATCATAAATATTTTAATAGGTGGAAAAATCATCGAATACGGATTAGTAGATAAGGTACCACACATATTCATAGCTCACAAAGCCCGCTTAGACTCAATTATCTTGTTTACCACGAACTTTTTAGTTCAAAATCCTGACATCAAAAAAGTGTCAGAAGATTTTGTTTCAATTCTCGAAAACCTAGTCTATATCAGTAAAGAAGTTCCTCAAAAAAACTTTTCTATTAAATTAATTAACCTCCAGATTTTTGCTAAGAAAAAACAACTTCCTGTAGAAGACTGGCCTCTCATGATAGAAACCATGAATAATGTAGATAACTGCCTGCAAATCAAGAAAAAAAAGGGCGAGATTACTTTAACTGCAATAACCTCCGGCTTACCTATCTTTCTTAGAAATGCCAGAATCGTACAAGCACTTACCCAAGCTGATTTAGAGCTTGAACTCACCGAAGTCGTCTAATATATAGTTCTGATTATCAATAGAGCCATTATTTTTGTATAATAGTATGTGTGTGCCATAAGCTGCTCTCGGACTGGTAGCTTATGCCTGTAGGAAGCTCATGAGCCCAATCCTATTGGTGAATCAGGAATGGTTATCGTAATGTCATAGTTGCTAAAGTGGAGTCGCCAATTGAATCTTTCGCAGGTAAAGTTAATACATTCACTGATTCTTACATTATTTTGCTGTAGCTGCCTGTCCTCACAAAATAAAGAAAAAGATAGCTTAGCTGATAGTCTTCATATACCGGCAAAAAATGAATCCTTTCAATATAAATTCATAAAAGGGCAAATCATTAAGAATCCTCAGCCTCTGCCATGGGAACATCCTATCACCTTGCAAAAATACTCAATGGGCCAACTTATCGAAGAATACCCGATCTATCGTGGCTGGGATATCGATCAGAATGGCTACATCGACGTTTTAGAAATGTTAGATGAAAAAGGGACTACGATAGGCTGGCTATACGACATGAATGGTGACGGCAAAGTCGATGCTAAGGACTATCTTAAATACAAAAAGGCTCCCGAATAAGAGAGCCGATGTTCACTGCAAATGGCTATTTGATCTTGTAAATCTTTTCCATCGCTCCTAATGAGCAACGGTAGGATAATCGATAAAAAATCTTACCGATTTTTTATTACTGTTGCCAACCCGGTCTTTTGATTTTATATGAAATACATGTAAACCTTTTTTATTAAGATTAATCCATGCATCTTTTAATATGACCATTTTCTTACCATTCATATTATAGGAAATTTCTTTCACTCCAGACTCACCATCAGTGGCTGAAATAAAGATCGAGGTTTTTACTGAATAAACCGGCAATGCCTTACCTTGATGCTGTCTCTGCGTAATTTTTTGATTGCTAAATCGATAAAATATTTCCGGGGGTTTCTCGTCTAAGAAAAGCATCAACTGTTTCTTCTTAGTGATATTACTAACTTTATCTTTAGAGTAATATTGAAGCTGGACTACTCCAGATTTTTCGAGCTTAAATGGCCCATTATATAGTTGCGCCTCACCGTTTTTAGAAGTTTGATAGAAAATCTGCGACAAACCCGATTCCGAGTCACCACTGGAGAGAGCTACTTTCGTGCCCTTAGAGATATAATTCAGATTAATCAGCTTGTAGACTTTACCTACTAACTTGTGACTTATGGCTGGTAGTTTCCGATCCATATAAAGATTATTGTATCGATAGATCTTTTGATTTCTAACATTATCCTTAACCCGAACAGCGACTTCAAATGGACCACTGACATTAATATTCGAAAAGCCTTCAGAGTATTTTTTAAAAGGTCCACCCTGGATACTATATTCCACACTTCCTATTCCAGCCTTATTATCTTTAGTATTCAAACTAATCTTCGTTCTTGGAGATACAAATATCTTGCCACTCTTTCGGTATATGTCTCCTTTATAATCTAAATTAGCCACCGGTGGTGTTTTGTCCAAATAGAAATTAAAACTATTTTGCGCTTCGCTATTGCCGACGGCATCTACCGAATAATATCTAAAGTTATACTCTCCTTGTTTCAAGCTATCTAATTTGATAGGTTTAGATTTAAAGGTACTGACCAGCTCCTTATTGTTACTGCCAACAATACTATAGTTTATCTTACGAACCGGAACGACATCATCGGATGCCGATAATCTAATTCTAGAATAATCCGACAAAACAGTGACCTTAACCCTTTCAACAAAGTTTGATATCCTATGTTTAGATTGAGGTGGGGTCGTATCGACGAGAAATTTTTTATGTCGAATAGCTGAGGTATTTCCAACTTTGTCTTGCGATGTATACTTTATAAAGTACTCTTTTTCTTCTGCTAAAGGTATAAAACTAATATATTTTTGAAACTGCTGATCATCAAAGGAAAAATACACTTGGTCAATTCCTGAGTGTTTATCTACTCCTGAAAACAAAATCTTCAAATTCTTACCAAAAACGAGCTTATCGCCTCTGCTGTACCTCTCAGCACCACGCAGGTATAAGTCAATCACTGGCGGCTTAGAATCTACAAAAACTTTTAATTGATGCTTGTTAGACCCATTGTTTACATCAATAGTTGCATGTCCGTGATTATTTAACTTTAATGGCTTCGATCCTGGAGGTGATATCATCAATAAGTCACCTTCGATTGGCTTTTGCTTATTACTTATAAACAGATAGGCACCATTACTAGGGTGCGTATATATCTTTCCATCTTTAACACTAAACTTAGGACTATCTTTCATAGTCAAGCCGTAGCCAAGCCCTGAAAAAAAAATCCCAGTTATAATGAGCTTAATGGCGGTTATCACATATATCATTTTCTTCCTCCTCTTTTGCTCTCTTTTGTTAATCGACTTAATAAACCGATAATTAAAGCCATAAATATCAATTATTCTATTAAGTAATAAAACGCCTCCTTGCCGACACTTTGATGAACAAGAAATTAGCTTTATGTTTAGAATATCTATCATTTAAAGATCAAATGACTCACTCTGATTGAGAGCGTTATAACAGCACCCCAATTTCAATGATTATCATATACATTCTCAGGCCAAGAGAGCTGCAATGAGGCGCTTTTATTCAAAATAGGTACGCGATCTGAATGTTGGCTTCTACAGCCACAACCTCTTGGTAATCAGCCGACTCTATACCTCAAAGTTCAAAATCTTGATCCATCAATTAAATCTGTATTTTTTTAGGAAAAGCAAAAAATGGTAACTCATTCAAATGCAAAGTATTCCGAAAAACATAAAACAAGCTGAGAACTAGGAGAATGTGTGTCCACTAAAATGACCCAAATTACTAGACAAAACATCGACACCGTCATGGAAAAAGCCAAAATTCAGGTGAACCGAATTGCTGTCATTAAAGGTTATCAAGAAGGACTCGCTTTCTGTCTCGAAATGATTTTTGCTCAATGTAATAGCGATCTCGAGGAAATTGGTAAGTTTCAATATATAATCGAGGCCTTAGCTATCATTGAATCCGATCGAACAGTTTCTAATAATGAAATTCAAAAATTAGTGCAATTGGGTAAAACTATTTTACTCAAACACAACCTAAAACCGAACTCCAGTAAATATTCAGATCTGTACCACCAACTTTTTATTGCCCATAGTCGTATACAGTTATCCCGCGGTGAAAATGACGATGCACTATGGAATCTAGCTCTTGCTGATCAGCATTTAACTAAATCCGACCTTAGCGGTGCCGTTGATACCATGGTCAAACAGGCCAAAAGCCTTTACCGGCTTGGCAATGTAAAAGCTGCTGGTGATATCTATATGGTGGCTGTGAATTCAGGAGTCATAGTCAATAAAACCGATATACTCATCAAAGCCCTACATTGTTTTAGATTAGCCGGTAGGAAAAATGATTATTTAAAATTATACAAGAATATTTGTCAACTGGAACTAACTGATTACATGCATCATGATACTAAGTTTGAGCATATTTTATATCAATGTAGTATCGACAATGATGCTTCGTTAATTGCTAAATCTATTAGAAAAGGAAAACCACATAATGACTGGCCATGGATTTTAAAAGCAGCTCTTTGGTTATACTGCTGCGATCAAAAAAAATTGATCGAAGGTATACCACGTATTAGTACAATAAGGAAAAAAGCAGCTAAAGAGGATTCGTCACCAACGAACCTTGTCGCCCTCAAAATTCTTAGTACTATTCAAGAAGCATACGATAATAACATTCCTATTCAGGCTCGGTTAACTCAAATGGAAAAACTATTATCCATGCTCAGAGAAGTACAATCGCCGGAAATAGAACTATTAACTTTAGGAGCGATGTGTAGATGGGTACATCGATATAAACAAAAACAATTCCTCGGGTTCATATATAAAAAATATACAATGCTTTCGCAAAAAATCACTGAAAAAGTAAGTGATGATGCCCTCGGTTTGATGGAGAACCTCTTACAGCAGGCTACTATCGAGAACTATTGGATTGAACGTGTCTTGCAAATGGAAGCTCCACAAGACAAACCTATGGTCACTAGTCAAGCTCAACGCAATGTTCTGATGGCTAAATTAGCTGGGAAAATATTCTTAAACTTAGCAAAAAACAAGCTTGGTCGGACATTTCTAAGTAAAGATATCGAATCGGCACCATACGAAGACATATTTCTAAACATGGTCGAGGTGTTTGGACAACTAAAGGGTCCTATCCTAAAACTTGGGCAGCAATTCCATCTTAATCAGAAAATCAGTAACGACTTCCATGATCTATTACCTAAAATGTATGGGGACATACCGTCCGTAAGTGCCGCTGAAATTAAAGCCGTATTAAACAAAGAGCTCGGAGGGCCTGTAGAAAACTTCTTTGCAGAATTCGATGACCAGCCGCTATCTTCTGCAAGTATCGGTCAGGTTCACAAAGCTACTTTACCTGATGGTACACCTGTGGTCATTAAAGTACAGTATCCTCGAATCAGGGATATCATCAAAGCGGATCTTAAAACTTTTCGAATGACGGTATTGCCTATTGTTGATCGATTTTTTAGCAATCTAAGCATAGGAAATCTGGTCGATGAGCTACAAGACATGCTCCTAGCTGAGTGCGATTATAGAAGAGAGGTTGAGTTCCAGAAGAAATCTTATGAGCTCTTCAGAGATGAACCCAATATTATAATTCCTTTGGTTTATGATTATTTATGCACCGCTAAAGTAATCGTCATGGATCACCATGAAGGTGTCAACCTTATGGATTTTAGTAAAAGATCTTCTATTGAAGAAAAACAACATGTTCTGCGTACTATGAATATCATGTACGGAAAATCTTACTTTAAAGGTTATATCTTTCAAGGAGACATTCATCCCAACAACTATTTAATTGAAGATGACAAAATCGTTTTTCTAGATTACGGATTTACCATTGAAAAAAAACCAACCAAGGTTCAATTATGGCATTCTATCATTACTCAGTTAGTAGACCGAAACTTTGAAGAAATAAAAAACATAC
>MDTC01078019.1_pt1 | contig 18351 bp, 17 predicted proteins | sample 811181 | NCBI WGS metagenome assembly MDTC01 (sample SAMN05326644, study PRJNA326480) | marine metagenome | isolation source: seawater | place: Pacific Ocean: North | collected 2011
TGGGTTTAAAAGAGACGTTTAAATGGTTCAAAAAGAATCATAAATAAAGTACAATTTTGGCTGAGTGGCAGAGTGGTCATGCAGCGGACTGCAACTCCGTGTACATCGGTTCGATTCCGTTCTCAGCCTCCAGCTTATGAAAATTTTAGTTACAGGTTCTTCAGGCTTTATTGGATTTCATCTAGTTAATAGTTTATTAAATTCTGGACATGAAGTTGTGGGGATTGACGACAATAATGACTACTACAATCCAAAACTGAAACTCGAAAGACTTGCTCTTCTTAATTCAAAAAACTTTACTTTTTATGAGAGTGATATAAATAATTTTGCAGTAGCTGAGAAAAATTTTGATTTAGCTATCAATTTAGCTGCTCAGGCGGGCGTGCGGGTGCCTAAAGAAAAAGAATATTTATATGAGCATTCAAATATTGAAGGCTTTAAATCTTTTTGCAATTTTTGCAAAAGGGTAAAAATCGATAAGATTTTATATGCTTCCAGTAGCTCGGTATATGCTGATGAAAATGATAGTAAATTTTGTGAGATCTCTACTCCTTTAAGACCTAAATCGCTATACGGCAAATCAAAGCTTGCAAATGAAATATATGCATCCGAACTTATTAAGACAGATGATTTATCGCTAGTAGGTTTAAGGTTTTTTTCTGTTTATGGCCCTTTTGGAAGGCCTGATATGGCTTATTATTCTTTTACTAAAGCAATAAAGGAACAAAAAACAATCAATCTTAATAATAATGGCAACATGTATAGGGATATGACCTTTATAGACGACATAATTGATGGGATTCATAGAGCAATCGATTATGTCCTGAAGTCAGAAAGTAAAAATAAGAATGAAATATTCAATTTAGGTAATGACTCCCCTGTAAAAGTAAGCAATATGCTGCATAAGCTTGAACATATTATTGGTAAAAACGCACTTTTTAAGGCTGCTTTAACAGAAAATGAAGCATTTAAAACCCATGCTGATATTACTAAAGCAAAAAATTTATTAGGATATGATCCAAAAGTTTGTTTTGAAGAAGGCATTGAAAGGTTTTTAGATTGGCATAGGAATTATGAGAATATATAAAAAATTAAAATTAGGAATAGTTGGCCATGGTTTTGTGGGGAAGGCCACTGATTGGGGATTTAATAAAAGAATAAGTAAATTTATCGTGGATCCATATCTGAATACCTCTGTTGCTGATCTTAAAGATTTTGAACCAGAAATAGTATTTATTTGTGTGCCAACACCAATGGGCGATGATGGTAGTCAAGATTCATCAATAATTGAAGAGGTTATCCAAGAACTTATCTTGTATTGTCCAAATGCCATTAAGGTTGTAAAAAGCACAGTTTTGCCGTCTCTGCTAGATAAGCTGCATAAATTTGATCCAAAATTAATTTATAACCCAGAATTTTTAAGAGAAAAGCATGCGAACATGGATTTTGTAAACTCTGATATGATTATTTTTGGAGGTGATAGAAATATTTCATCGCAAGTTTCAAATGCTTACTTAAGACACTCCAGATGTAAAACAAAAGAGCATATTTTTACTGATCTCAAAACAGCATCTCTGATTAAGTATTCCATCAATACTTTCTTAGCTTCAAAAGTAATATTTTTCAATGAACTGCATTCAATTTTTGAAAAACTTGATGTAAAAGATAGTTGGGAATCAGTTGTTAATATAATTTCTCGCGATAATAGAATAGGTAATAGTCATATGGATGTCCCTGGTCATGATGGCAGGAAAGGTTTTGGTGGTGCATGTTTTCCAAAGGATAGTTTGGCTCTAATTAAATTTGCTAAAAGTATAAATGTTGATTTAAATTCATTAATATCGACTGTGAAAATAAACAATAAGATTAGATCAGAATATACTGAGCTAGATTCAAGAGAATCTGACCAAAATGTTTCATTCGATGATAAAATCTGATCCTATTGCCCAGGTGGTGAAATTGGTAGACACAAGGGACTTAAAATCCCTCGAAGGAAACTTCGTGCCGGTTCAAGTCCGGCCCTGGGCACCATTAGTAAACAAACTTAAAAAAATATATATAATGTCTAATAATAAATCACAATGTTAAACTCAAATCAGCTTAATGAAGAAATTAACTTCAGCAAATACTTTAGATATATTGCATTTAATGCATATAGGATAATTTTTATAATATTTCTATCAGTTGCCATATGGCTCGCTTATTTTTTAACGGCAACACGAATCTATGATTTAAAGAGTGTAATACAAGTTGATGGTTCATCTTCAAACGTTGGAAGCTATGAGCAGGCTTTACTTGGTGGTGGAGATAGAATAAGCCTCGATGAGCAGATTTATTTATATAAATCTAGATCAAATCAGCAAGTAGTTGTTAATGAACTAGATTTAAATGTTTTTATTGATGGTATTGTTGATTCGCTAAATGATAAAAAAATAATATTCAAAGACTTAATACTGGCTGACAATAAAGATACTCTTCAATTTACAATTACCATTTATGATGATAACAGCGCATTAATTGAGCATGCTAATAATAGCAGAACCATTTTAAATATATTAAAAGATCCTGTAGAACTAGATGGAGTTATTTTCCAAATACAATCCTTCAAGGAAGAGTATAAGAATCAACCATTAAGCATTACAGCAATATCCGAAGATGATGCAATAAAGACTTTTCTTGAGCCAATGAAACTTTCAAAGTACATTGCTAATGCAAATTTTTTCAATGTTCCAACCTTGCTTGGTATTTCTTACAGGTCAGATAACATTTCTCTTGGAATGGAAATAATAAATAGCTCCAATGATATATTCATTCAGAGAGGTATTGAAAGAAATGTAGAAGAAGCAAGCAAATCTCTTTCATATATCAAGTCGCAGTCAAAGAAGGTAGAAAACGAACTTAATAATGCAGAGAAAACACTAAATAATTATAAAAAATCAATAACTAGTGTAGATATAGAATTAGAGGTTGCTGGTATTGTTGAAGAGTCAATATCGCTTGAAAAAGAGCTAAATAAACTAGACCTTCGAGAAGCAGAGATCAGATCCATCTACACCTCTTCAAACCCTTTGCTTATTCAGTTAGAGAATCAAAAAAAAGAAATAAAAAAGCAACAAGAAAAGCTTAATGTTCTTATAGAATCTCTACCAGACACTCGTCAAAAATATATTTCCCTTTTAAGAGATGTTCAAATCAATCAAGCACTTTATGAAGATCTCTTAGCTAAAGAGCTAGAGTTTTCTTTAATTGAGGCCTCTACTTTGGGCAATGCCTATGTAATTGATAATGCTTATAAAGGAGCGAGAGTAAGTCCAAGAGGTTTTGCATCTCTTGTTTTTACACTGGTTTTGGGCCTTATTCTCGGTATTTTATATTCGTTAGTTCGGGGAAGATTCTTTTCAAGAGTTCAATTGCCCTCAGATATTATTGAAGAACTTCCAGATATAAAATTAATTGGTGTTGTCTCAAATTCAGAACATGGAGATACAGAATATAAAGATTCTGTAGATACATTAGTTACAAATGTATCTTTAATTTGTGATCAAGATAGGCAAAATGGTGAAGCAGTAATAATACAAGTAATAGGAGCCACAAAAGGTGTTGGAAAATCAACGACATCTGTAAATATTGCGAAAACATTGGCCTCTAGAAATAAAAAAGTAATCATTTTGGATATGGACCATAGGCGTGGACAATTACATACTTTTTTCAAAATTGAGAAATCTTCAAAAGATATTTTTTCTCAAAATAATCTAAGATTAGATGATTTTAAAATTACAGAATACCTCAGCGTTGTGCCAAGACCTTCTAGGTCCTCATCAAAAGTTTTTGCTTCGATAGATTCACCAATGTTTAGAGAGTTTATACAAAATTTAAGAAAAGAATTTGATTATATTGTTTTCGATACTGCTCCGGTCCTGGCAGTGTCTGATAGTTTGGCATTATCAAAATATGCAGATCATTTAATGCTTGTTGCAAGACACGATGAAACAAGAACAAATGATCTTTATAGAGTGCTTGTTGAATTTAGAACAGTAGGAAAGAATGTAGATTACTTAATTTATAATTCATTTCAAAAGCCACAAGGGTTCTATTATTATGATTATTACGCATACAAATACTACGGCAATTATGACTATGGCTATAAGGATAATGATGAATAAATTAGGTTATACATTTCTTTTAATCTTGCTTACTGGTTGTTCTGTATCACCAGGAATGAAGAATATAACTACTGGATTCACTTCTGATGAGGTATATCTTGAAAGCATAGATAAATCAATAAAAATAGTAGATGTGAACAAATTAGAATCAACAGAAAGTGTTTTCGACAAAAATTTGGGTAAATATTATGTATCGCCTGGAGATATTTTAACATTTATAGTTTGGGGGCTTGACGAAGTATTCCCTGCAAGTGCAGCTTATCAAATAAATAATCCTTTAAATGCCAGAACTGTTGATACAGATGGAAATATATTTTTTCCCTATGTGGGGATTGTAAAGGTAGCAGGAAAAACAATAGAAGAGATCAGAACTATTATTACTCAAAAATTAACAGAGCAGTTTATTGAACCTCAGCTTGATGTAACAGTCACGAAATTTAATACAAATAGAAATATCTATATGATGGGTGAGGTATTGAACCCAACCAAAATTGTTCTGGGTATTGAGCCAATCAGTCTTTCAAATGCTTTAGGAGAGTCAAGAGGTTTAAACCCTACTTCATCTGATCCTAGTATGGTCTACGTTTTAAGGTCACTTCCTGAACCTGTAATCTATAAAATTAATTTAAATGATCCAAGCAAACTATTCATATCATCCAAATTTTATCTTCAGCCTGGAGATACAATTGTTGTAGGAGTTAAAGGGATTACAAGATGGAACAGAGTTATAGCACAATTATTTCCATTTACTTCTTTTCTTAGATCTGTTGATGAGCTTTCCTCCTCAAATTAAAAAAATTCTAGTAGTTTGCAAAGCAAATTTTTGCAGAAGCCCAGTTGCAATGTCTATTCTGGCAAAATTGTTGTCAAATCAATATGAAGTTGAGTCAAGAGGTATAATTAATTTTTTTCAAAATAGTATGGATTCTAGGTCTATTGAGTATCTCGAAAAACAAGGCATTGAAAGATTTTTTCACGTTCCCAAATGCATTACTCGAAAAGATGTAAAAGAATCAAGCTTAATATTGTTAATGGATTTTGATGTTTACGACTATTTTTCTAAAAACTATAGAAATGCTCTCGACAAAACTTTTCTATTTAACTCTATAAACAATCAGTATGATACATCTGATCCAGTAAGGTATGATGACAAGAGATATTTTGATGTAATGGAAAATATTAAATGCCTGTGTAGCGAGTGGGCAAACCAGCTAAATAGTGAAGTAAATTGATTGTATTATAATTGGTAAACATTTATAACAATTGCATTCCTGCCTTTGTCATAAATATTTTCTTTCACACCATGCCAGCTTTCTTTGCTTTTTATAAAGCAAGCACATAGGTTTTTTTTGAACTTGGTTGTATGGAACACTCTATATTTTTTGTGAAATTTATTTGCCTCTTCAGGGTCTAATAAAGTGCAGTCAAAATTTTCCCATCTTTCTGTACTTTTTCTTGGTCCATAAAACACTGTACCCCAGTTTTCTGCCATATCTTTATCAATTTCATAATCAAGAAGATATAAAACAAAACTTAATCTTTTTTGTTTAATGTCAGTATGAGGCGGGATATAGGCTCCCTTCTCAATACATGAGTACTCTATTTCAGTATGAAAAAAATGAATAGGCATTTTAAAAAGTTTCGTAATTTTTAAAATGATCCTAAAGATAGGGTTCTTGGAGTTCTTAACGTATATTTCAAAATTAGCTCTATTAAAATATGGAAGGTGTGTTGACTTAAACCAATTAAAAAATTGTTTTGAGAGCACCTCACCACAGAAGTTTTTAAACACTCCTGGCTTCAAAGTGCCAATGTTATGACCGCCTATACTTCTCTTTTTTTTACTTCCAAATTTATCTTTTCTATCATAATCTTGTCTATTCTTAAGCTCTGTTACAAGATCATCATAGTCTTTGTCATTTAAAAATTTTTCTATCTCGAAAATGATAAAAGGATTCTCAATATATAAACTGCTATCAGAAATATTTTTTGGCAAATTAATCATAGTATATTATTTTTAATTTTTTTGATGATGAAAACTTTATCAGATTTTTTTTTCATTTAAAATAAGTTTTAGTATTAAAAAAAATACATTTTATTTAAAGATAATATTTATTCTTAACTTACAAAAGATTATCATTGCCTACTCATTATAAAGATATGAAAATTTTAGACTGCACACTTAGAGATGGGGGTTATTACAATAATTGGGATTTCGATAAAGATATAGTTGAAAAATATTTGGATGCAATTGCTGAGGCTGGCATCAATTATGTTGAGCTTGGTCTGAGGCAGTTCAAATCTGACAAGTTTCTTGGCGCACATGCCTACACTACAAAAAAATATCTAGAAAGGCTAAAACTTCCAAGTGGGCCTATTTATGGAGTAATGGTTGATGCTAAAACTATCTTAGAATCTGATTTATCTCAAAAGGATGCTATAAATTCTCTTTTTGAAGATTCAAATGAAGAAAAAATTGGTTTAGTGAGGATTGCAGCACACTTTAAGGAAATTGGAGTGATCGAAGAAAGTATCAATCATTTAAAAGATAAAGGGTACATAGTTGGCTTAAATATGATGCAAGCATCTGAGCAAACTGACAATGTTCTTGAAGAGACTGTTAAGCTTGTTTCAAATTTTAAAAGTCTGGATGTCCTATACTTTGCTGACTCTTTGGGTTCTATGGGCGAGAAAGATCTCATTAAGATAATAAACATAATCAAGAAATACTGGAAAAAGCCAATCGGATTTCACTCCCACAATAACAAGGATAGGGCTCTTGAGAATACAAAAATTTCTTTTAATGAGGGTTGTGAGTGGCTGGATGCGACAGTAACAGGCATGGGAAGAGGAGCAGGGAATACCCAAACTGAGTATATAGTGCTTGATAATAGTTTCTATAAAAAACCTCATAAAAACAAGAAGCTTATGGAGCTAGTTTCAAATGACTTCTTGCCTATGAAAAATAAATTTTTGTGGGGTTCGTCAATGGAATATTTTATTGGAGCTGAAAAAAGTATACACCCAACATATATTCAAACAATTTGTTCAGATGAATCCATTTCACCAAGTGTAAGAATTCAAATAATCGAAGATCTTGCTAGTACAGAGAATCCTAACTCATTCTCAAAAAATATCCTTGATGAAGTTAAAGCAAAACTTAATACAACTAAAAAAACTGTTTTAGGAGAGAATTGTGCAGATATCCTAACAGATAGAGAGGTTTTAATTGTTGCTCAAACAGATTCATACAAAAAGTATCATGATGCAGCTCTTGATTATGTAGAGACGAATAAACCCTTTGTATTGAGCATTAATATGCCCAAAGATTTCTCGAAAATACAATTTGATGCAATTGCAATAAGTCACAATGAAAAACTAAGATATGAAAGTGAACAATACCTTAAATCAAAGGTTGGTTTTATTGCACCAAAAAAACTATTTGAAGATCATTCAGAAATGCAAAATAAAATTGAATTCAATTACGGTATCAACGTACAAAAAGATAAATTTAAAGCAAATGCCGACCATTGCATTATTCCTTACAGGATTACATTTGCATATGCAGTGGCTTTCTGTATTGCAGCAAACGCAAAAAAAATCATGCTATGTGGGTTCGAGGGAAATCAAGAACAACTAAAAAAAGAAACCGAGATGAACAAAATCCTTGGTCTTGTGAAAGAATCTAGTGTTAACCTAACCTCCTTAACACCTACCATTTATCCTATTGACCAAGAATCTATTTTCAATATTTAGTTTAAATGGATATTAAATATGTGCACATATTTGATTGTGATGGAGTCATTCTTGATTCCAACAACTTTAAGATTGAAAGTTTAAAAAAATCATTGAATAAAGAAGACTTTAGTAATAGTGATATTGAAAAAATATTAAGTTTTTTTAAATCGAACTTTGGTCTAACTCGGGATAGTCACTTCATCAAATTCAGAGAAATTATTAATCAGAATGAGAGTCACCATGATAACAAATTTAGAAAATTGAGAACGTCATATGATTTAACTGTTTTAAGAGATTATCCAAAATGTTCCCTCATAGAAGAAAATGTTGAACATATTAAGAAATTAGTCGAAAAAAATGATATTTATATAGTATCAGCGTCTGATCAAGTAGAGCTAAGATCCTTTTTGCCTGAGAAATTTAAAAGTGTAAAGGAAAAAAATATATTAGGAGGGCCAACAAAAAAAAGCCAGAACCTAAAAGCTCTAAAAAACAAATTAGGTAATAAGCTTGTCTACTATGGAGATTCTGTTAATGACGCAAGGGCTGCAATTGATAATAATATAAAATTCATAGGATTATCTAAATACTCAAATACAAGAAATAAGCTAATTGAATTTTGTGCAGAAAAAAATCTTATTGTACGAGAAACGCTATAATATAACTTAATGAATAAGGGCATTGTTGTCATACCAGCCAGATATGAATCTTCAAGATTTCCAGGTAAGCCTCTTGCAAATTTATGTGGTAAACCGCTCTTGCAGCATGTCTATGACAAGTGCTGTCTGGCAGTTGGTAGCAAAAATACACTCATAGCAACTGATAGTCTAGAAATCCAAAAAGTATCGGAAAGCTTTGGTGCTCAAACAATAATGACTTCAAGAAGCAATTTAACTGGAACTGATAGAATTGCAGAAGTGGCATCTATGACAAGTTATGACTTTTATATTAATGTTCAAGGAGATGAGCCGCTTCTTTTACCTGAAGATATTAAGAAAGTATATGACGAAATGTGTCTAGACAGCTCGAGTGTAATAAATTGCTTCTGCCGATTAGAAAAAAATGAAAGAAACAACCCAAACATACCTAAAGTTATTTTTTCAAAAACAAATAAATTAATATATATGTCCAGAGGTGATATTCCTTTTGACAAGACTTCCAAAGGCAAATCACTCTTCAAGCAGGTGTGTATTTATGGCTTTAATAAAGCTCACCTTGAGATTTTTTCATCATCTAAGAGAAAATCCTACATAGAAGAAAATGAGGACATTGAAATTTTAAGATTTTTAGAGCTAGATGTGCAAGTTAGAATGATCGAGCTCAAGCACACAAGCATTTCAGTTGATACCCCAAGAGACCTAGAACAAGCTAGTAGATTAATTGAATCAATTGAGAAATAAAATTGCTTAGTTTTGTAAGAAGCTTTTTAAAAGATTCTCCAAACTCTATTTGGATGCTTTCGGAGCAGTCTATTAGGTTAATTTTAAACTTAATAGTATCAGTAGTGATTGCTAGAAGTTATGGGCCTGAAGAGTGGGGGTATTATTCTTTCATAATATCTATACAGTTTTTAATCATCTCCATTGCAAAAATGGGATTGGATACTGTGTCAATAAAAGAGTTTTCTGAAAATAAAAATAATTTAAAAATAGCCCTTGGAACAGTGTTTAGAATCATAATGATTCTTTCATTTATCGCCTTCTCAATTTTGAGCTTAGCTGTTTTACTTTTCGAGCAAAATGAAATTGTACAGGTTGGAATTTTAATCATTTGTCTTAGCGTTTTTTTTGCCCCAATCTATACTCTTGATTATTTTTACCAATCACAAAAAAAAGCAAAAATCTCATCGGTAGCAAAAGCTTTTGTAATACTTATTTCTACAGGTTTAAAAATATATTTTTCTATCTTCTCATATGATCTAAACTATATATTTTTATCCTTTGTTATTGAGTATCTATTACTCTCAATAATATTGGCAATATCTTTGCTAAAAACAAATGCCACACTAGTAAACTTTTTTAGATACTTTGATCTAAAGCTTGCAAAAAACCTTCTAATTATTGCAAGCCCAATAATTATTTCTATTTTCTTCAATTTTCTTTTAACACGGTTTGATCAATTTATGATTAGATATTTTTTAGACTTCGAGGATCTTGGAATATATTCTGCGGCATTAAAAATTTATGAGTCATGGATGGTATTTCCAATTATTCTAAGCTTATCGATTTTACCCATTCTAACAAAGGAACGTAAATCAGATTTTTTTAAGTACAAAACTTTATTTGTGAGATTTATGAGAATAGGGCTTTGGAGCTGTATTGCATTTGCATTAATCGTATCATTATTATCAGAAGAGATAATTAATTTGTTATTTGGAGAAGTATATTTTGATGCCTCTGCCGTTCTAAGTATTTTAGTCTGGGCCAGCATATTCTCTTGTATGAGCACTTTTTCAGATAGATATTTTTTAATTGAAAAACAGCAAGGAAAGATTCTAAGCAGAGCTATCATTGCTACATTATTGAATATAATATTAAATATTCTTCTAATACCAGAACTAGGCATAAATGGAGCAGCATACGCTACCCTAATAGCACTAATAATATCAAGGTTTACAATTGATTTTTTTGATAAGGACGCTAAAGAACTTTTTAAGTTTAAGCTTAAGGCATTAGGCATCTTTTGAAATAAAAAATCTGCTAATATATATAAAAATGTTTATTAAATATACATTCCTCTTACTAGTGATATTTGTTCCGTTTAATACACTCGTTTTCCATAATTTTCTAAATCAGTTTGTCCCTTCCATTGCCTATTGGGATGAGATTCTAATTATGTTTGCTGGGCTGCTTTGGTTAACAAGTAACGCAAGGTTTAATGAAAGTAACAAAGAAATTGTTTTTATCTCTTTTCTAATAGGTTTTTATATTTTAGCAGGTGGATCTTATTACCCTGATGGAGATTGGCTTAATTATATTAAGGTTCATATGCTTCCAATCCTAATCTTCTTTCTTGCACTATCATTAAAGACCACACCTAATCTAAAGATTAGTATTATGAATATTTATTGTTACGTTGCATGTTTTTCAGTCTTTTTTGCCTTAATTGTTGCTCAAATACCTGAGACTGTTTTATTACAATTAGGATTCAAGTCTGGTTATTGGTCAACAAATGCTTTGGCAGACACATTCTTTATAACAGGCTCAGATGCTAGAAGGTTGAGTGGTGGTTTTGCTGGGCCAGTACCCTTTTCAATATATATGTTATCTGCTCTTTTACTACATCAGGAATATGGCAAAAAAAACACGATCCAAAATATCATAATTTATGCAATCCTTATCTTTGGCCTTGCTTCCTCTCTCACCAGATCAACTTTGGCCATTTTCATGATAGTCACATTTATTTTTTATTGGAAAAATTTATTTTCCTCAAAAAGAATATTGGGATATACATTAATGTCATTATTACTTGGTGCCGGTATATTCTTCTGGATAGGGGTAACGGATTACTCATCATTTAATTATTTTTCAAATGAGTTTCAACTAATTGATAATATTATTAACTTTCAGACAGAAAGATCAGCTGCTGGGCGATTAAGTGCATATCCAATCGCGTTCAACATATTCCTTGAATCTCCAATTTTTGGACATGGTGTAAGCGAATACAATAATGGTAGTATAGGAGTCAGCCAAAAGATTGAGAATGAGTATTTAGCTTCATTGATCGATTTGGGAGTTGTAGGGTTTTTTCTATATGCCCTGTTTTTTATAACAGTTTTTTTAAAATCAAAAAAAGGTTCTTTTGAGAGAAAAATGCTTATTGCACTAGCAATAAGTGCCTTTTTTTTCCCGCTCAAGTTTTACTACAACCTATTTATTTTGATTTTTTTAATCATGGGTCTGTCACTTCAATTTAATAATGAAAAGAGAAAAACCTAATATCTTTATCATAGGTTCACCTTGGCATGCGGTTATAGCAGAGGCTATGAGTAGAGAAAATGATATATACATTATTGAATATGCAACAGATTCAAACCTAGATGCTATAAAATTAGCAATTACAGAACACTCAAAGATTTTTCTTTCAATCAAAGGTGCTCTTTTTTATTTCTCTACTGCAAGTAAAAAGCTATTTTTAAACAGTAGCAGAATAAAAAACGAAGCAAGGAGTATAAAGGCTAAAGTGATGGGCCTTGAAGCAAATAATTTGTATTTATTTAATATTAATTCACAGTTTTCATTATACTGCTCAAATTTAATATCCAATAACAAGACAGTAAAGATTGAAGATGGTGTTTGTGATTACTTAACATTTAACCTGGTTCCTGAAAATGGCTTTTCAAGGTTCGTAAAGAAATTTATAAGTAATGTTTTTGGCATGAAAAATATTCATTTTCCAAAAAAAATAGATGTACACGAGAGCTATTTTTTTTACCCAGAAAGAGCTCCAGATAACCATATTGGAAAAAAGAGTTTATTTGGTTATGTAGATTTAATAAATGCAAAATTAGCAGAATTAGATACCCCACACTTAGGAAAAACAAATAATGATGTTTTAATCATTGGGCAAACAATGTATGAGGATAGATACTGTTCCCTTGAAGATGAGATGGAATTTTATCTTTTAATATCTCAAAAAATGCTTAAAACAGGCAATAAAAAAATCTACTTTAAACCACATCCAAGAACATCATTAAAAAAACAGTTGCTATTAGAAAGTTTTGAGAAGAAAAAATGCTTTACATTGTTAAAGACTGAATTGTTAGTTGAGGGTATTCTCTCAAAACATGATTTCTCGTATATTTTTGGCATGTGGAGCAATCCAATAATTTATTCAAGACCATTGTTTAATATCAATTCATTTACAATGATCCCACATTTATTAGAAATAAAAAATAATTTATTTCTCTCAAAAATAAATGATGAAATGGTTAGGATATTTTCTGAATTTTACATTGATTATAGGACATTAGATGAATATAGGGATTGATGCAAAATGGCTTTATGATGGTCCTGTAAGTGGCAAATTGGTAGTTAAGAATCTAATTGAAAATTTTACTTCCTCTGATCAAAACCAGTACACACTTATTGTAAAAAAGAAAGATATGATAAGGGCTCAAGAAGAATATGGTGCAAAGTTTAGAATCATCCCAGTCACATTTTTTTTAAATAACTTATTTACAAATATCTTTATAATGCCCCTTTTGATTTTCACGGAAGATTTTAAATATATTATCTTTCAGAATTTTGGATCGTTTATTTTTCAAAAAAAATCCGTAGTTTTTATCCATGATTTGTTATTTATTGATTACCCAAAATTTTTTAGTTCTTTGGAAGGTATCTATTATAGATTCATGATAATCCTCGCCAAGAACGTGAAATTAATAGTTACGAGCACTCAATCTGAAAAAGAAAGAATACTAAAACACTTAAAAATCGATAGATCAAAAATATTGATATCAAGCTTAGGTGCAGACCATATTAATAATGTTGTACAGGAAGAACCAAACGATATTGAATTGATAAAAGGAAGACCTTTTGTGTTCTACTTAGGTAGATTAGATATAAGAAAAAATCTTAGCTCATTGCTACAAGCGTTTAAAAATATTGATAAAAGTGAAACACTTCTAATTATTGGTGGTTCTCCTGGTAATGATGCAGATCTTAAAAAGCTTCAAAAATTAATTAATGATCTTGGTATCTCTCATAGAGTTCTGTTAACTGGCTATATACAGCCTCAACAACTATCATGGTATTTTAAGAATGCAGTATCTTTCTGTTTTCCATCATATGCAGAAGGATTTGGCCTTCCACCTCTCGAGGCAATGATGCATGGCTGTCCTGTAATATGTTCAAATACAACTTCTATGCCTGAAGTATGTGGTGATGCAGCACTATATATTGATCCATACTCGGTAGACTCAATCACAGCTAAGCTTAATGAAGTCACTTCAGATAATTTTGATAGAGATAAATTTGTGCAAAGAGGCTTTGATAGAGCTAAAATCTTCAAGTGGAAAGATGTTGCAAAAAAAATTGAAAATAAGATAAAAAAGTTATGATGCTAAAAAAAATAATCAGAATATTAAAAAACGATAAAAAACCTCTGATTTCAGATGATTTTGCTGCAAAACATTGGAATATTATTATTCGTGAGAGATTGATTCAATTAGTAAGAGCCCTTTTTTTAAGGGTATTTACAATATTTAGGGTCCCATTTCTTTTTGTTGGTAAAGGGATCCATATCAGAAATGTAGCAAATTTAGATGCTGGGAAAGGTTTAATGATTGGCGATTACTGCAAAATTGACTGTCTAAGTGAAAAAAAATGTGTTTTTGGGAAAAATGTATCGATAAATAGAAATGTTGAAATCGCTTCGTCACCGACTATAGAGAGCCTAGGCAAGGGCTTCAAAATTGGCAATAGGGTAGGCATTAATTCAGGCTGCTTTTTTGGAGCCCAAGGTGGTATTGAGATTTTAGATGGAACAATAATTGGACCACATGTCTTAATATTCTCTGAAAATCATCGCTTTGATCGTGATATGAGTATACTAAAATCTGGACTAAAAAGAGAAAAAGTAAAGATTGGAAAAGACTGCTGGATTGGAGCTGGCGTAAAAATAATGCCTGGAGTAGAGATTGGAGATCATTGCATCATAGCTGCAGGTTCTATTGTGACGAAATCTTTTGGATCAAACAGCTTTATTGCTGGTGTGCCTGCAGAAATAAAGAAAAGTATTGATAAAAAAATTCAAGATGAGGATTATTTAAATTAAAATGATAAACGTAAAAAAAATTTACATATCTTAACCTATGATTAATTTTAAAAAGCTTGAAGAATCGTTAGAGGATCTAAAGACCCAATACAATAATTCCAAACCATTTCCTCATATTGTTATAGACAATTTTTGTGATCCAAAAATTGATGACCATAATCTTGATGAAAGATCAACACAGTGGTTCCCGCAAGAAAACAATGGCATAAAGAAATTTCTAGGAAAGTACTAACCTGAGCTTGTAAAGATAAAAGGAGCTATATTTGGCAAAGGTACAAAAAACAATAAGTAGCAAATCACTCCTTATACTGGGTTCAAGGGGTATTCCAGCAGCTCATAGTGGTTTTGAAACGTTTGCTGAAAAATTAGCTTTATACCTGAATAAAAAAAAATGGAAAGTAACTGTATATAACCAAGAAAAGGGGAGCTTTAAGAGGTATATATCTTATTGGAGAGGCATCAAAAGAATACATTTTCAAGTGCCGCTGAATGGACCTCTATCCACTATAATTTTTGACCTATTTGTAGCAATTGATGCATTAAGTAAAAAAGGACTTTTAATGACACTAGGCTACAATTCCGCACTCTTCAACATTTTAAATTTTGCAAAGGGCCAAATAAATTTAATTAACATGGATGGTATAGAGTGGAAAAGAGGGAAATGGAACTCTATTGTAAAATTTTGGTTTTGGTTAAATGAGCTGTTTGCACAATTTTTTGGAACTTGGTTAATTGCTGATCATCCAGAGATAGAGAGGCATGTAAAGAGATTTGGAATAAATAAAAATGTTGTAATGCTTCCATATGGAGCAGAAAGAAACCCAGCAATAAATGCTAAATTTTTGGATGAGAATAGTTTAACTGAGTACGGTTATGGTCTTGTTATTGCAAGAATGGAGCAAGAGAATAGCATTTTTGAAATTGTTAAGACTTTTTCAAACAAAAAAAGAGACTTTATGTTAATTGTGCTAGGAAAGCTTGAACCAGATAAAAATTCTTATCACAAAAAAATTATAGATTGTGCAAGCAGTGAAGTTAAATTTCTAGGAGCAATCTTTGAACAAGAAAATGTAAATGCCCTAAGAAAATATTCAAAATTTTATATTCATGGTCATACAGTCGGTGGGACAAACCCATCATTAATTGAAGCAATGAGCTGTAATTGTCAAATTATCGCTCATGATAATATTTACAATAAATGGGTATTAGGGAACAAAGGAAGATTTTTTTCAAGTGAAAAAGACCTTGAAGAACAAATTAATGTGTATATTAGCGACATAAGTTGTAAAATGAACAATAACAGCGCAAAAGAGAGATTTCTAAAGAATTTCACATGGGATAAAATCCTACTTGATTATGAAAAATTTTTAGAAAAATTTATTAACAATGAAAACAAAAACAATATCAATTGAACTTAATGAAGTAACTAAGAAATGGGTTAAGAAATATATTGAAGATGGTAAGCTGCCAAACTTTAAAAAAATTCTAAGAAATCCCCAAGCAGTCGAAACTTTATCAGAGAAAGAATATAAAAAACTAGAGCCATGGATACAGTGGCCATCATTTTATACAGGAAAAAGCTTTAATGATCATGGTTGTTTCAATTTAGGCGACTCTGAAAAAAAAATTAATAAAACAATTTATGATGATTTTCAGCAAAGGGAGATGAATGTTCTTGCTATCAGTCCTATGAACTGCAGTTTTACACAAAAAAATAAGTCAGTTTTCTTGCCAGATCCGTGGTCGCAGCAGCCATTTAAGAACCATTTCTTTTTAGATAAGATGTGGAAAGCAGCCTCAAAGGTAGTGAATACAAACGACAGGCTTAACTTAAATTTCCTTGATTTTGTATTTCTTGGTTGTGGTTTTTTCTTGAATGTTAGGCCAAAAAGTTATTTTAAGTTCCTCAAATACCTTTTTTTATCATTTAGGTATACATGGGCAAAAGCAATTATACTTGACCTTCTGCTGATGGAAGTTTTCATTAGATTTTCTAGAAAGAAAAATCTTTTTTCATATTGCTCAGTTTTTCTAAATGCAGCAGCGCATATTCAGCATCATTATTTATACGATTCAAAATGTTATGAGGGGCTAAATTCAAATCCTTATGAATACAGCAAAGCTAGTAAAACTGATATTGATCCAGTTTACGAAATATTAAGAAACTATGATGCTTTTATTCATGAAATAAATAAAATGTTTGATGGTGATAATATTTTCATTTCCTCAGGATTGCAGCAAACAGAAAATGAGGAGCCTTATTATCAATATAGGCCAATAAACCATAAAGAGTTATTAAAGAAATTAGATATAAATTACAAAACAGTCTCACCAAAAATGAGCAGAGATATGCTAATTAACTTTCACTCTAGTAGTCAGTTAAAAAGTGCTGCCGAAAAATTAAAGAAATTAGAAATACAAGGGCAGAATTTCCTCAATGTCGATGAAGATATTGAAAATAATTCGTTATTTATCAAGATAGGTTGGCGAGGGCCTGTTTCAAAGCTAAAAGATATAAAATTAAACAATCGAACTATAGACCTCTCTAAAGATTTTAAGGTTGCATCAATTGAAAATTCAATACATATTTCTAAAGGCTGGAGTTATTCAAGCAAAAATCTTTTCAAAAGTGATTTAAATATTTGGGATATACGCCACTTAATTAACGGACTTAATAAATGAAAGTAATTGTTACTGGTGGAGCAGGCTTCATCGGCAGTAATTTAATCAGACACATAATAAATAATACTGAAGCAAGTGTTATAAATATTGATAAGCTCACTTATGCAAGTAATCTCAACTCACTAAAAGACATTTCAAAAAATAGTAGATATAAGTTTAAGAAAGCTTGCATTACTGACAAGAAGGCTATTCAAGATATTATTTTTGAAGAAAAGCCTGATGCAATCATGAATCTTGCAGCAGAAAGCCATGTTGATCGGTCAATTGATAACCCAAATATTTTTCTTGAAACAAATATACTTGGAACTTACAATCTTCTTGATTGTTGGTTGCAGTACTATAAAGTTGCTAGCAAGGATTCAAATAAAAGGTTTATTTTTCACCATATAAGCACAGACGAGGTTTATGGTGATCTTGAGAGTAATGACCCTCCTTTTACAGAGCTTTCAAGATATGATCCAAGCTCTCCATATTCTGCTTCAAAAGCAAGCTCTGATCATTTAGTAAGATCATGGTCAAGAACATTTGGCCTGCCAATTCTTTTAACTAATTGCTCAAATAACTACGGACCATACCATTTCCCAGAAAAGCTCATCCCCCACACAATAATATCTGCTCTAGAGTTACAAAATATTCCTATTTTTGGGGATGGATCTCAAAGAAGAGATTGGCTATTTGTAGAGGATCACGCTGATGCACTGTGGACTGTTTTAAAGGAAGGAAAAATTAATGAAACCTATAATATTGGCGGCGGCTATGAGATGACGAACCTTAATGTTGTAAAAAAAATATGTACTTATTTAGACAGGGCTAAACCAATAGTTAGTAAGGAATTTAAGTCGTATCATGAACTTATATCGTTTGTTGATGATAGACCAGGACATGACTTTAGGTACGCTATTAATTACAGTAAGATTAAAGATGAACTTGGTTGGGCTCCAAAAAAAACATTTAATGATGGTCTAGGTCTTACCATTGAGTGGTATCTAAA
>MDTC01115003.1_pt1 | contig 18350 bp, 17 predicted proteins | sample 811181 | NCBI WGS metagenome assembly MDTC01 (sample SAMN05326644, study PRJNA326480) | marine metagenome | isolation source: seawater | place: Pacific Ocean: North | collected 2011
ATGACTGATACATGTGTATTAGTTGGAGAACAAATAAATGCTATGTCACAATTTTCCGCAACTGTTTTGAAGTTATTTGATATTACAAGATCTTTATGAGGCTTTATAAATTTTTTAACCTTATCAATCTTTAAATCAAATCCTTTAATTTTAGTTACAGAATATTTTTTTTGAAATTTTAATAGATTAGATAAATGTCGTCTACCAATTGAACCTAAACCAAAAATTCCTATAATCATATTTTTTATTTATTAATTTGATTGTTTCTGTATCGTTTTTGAAGTAATAATCCAATAACAATTGTGCAACTGACTTTAAAATCAAAAAAATGTGCGGTATAGCAGGCATTCTACATAAAAGAAGACCAGTAGAAATTGATAAAATCAGATCGATGCTTAATTCTTTTCCTACTAGAGGTCCTGATGGAGAGGGATTATGGCTTAATAATAGGGTTGGGTTAGCCCACAAAAGACTATCAATTTTTGATCTAAAACAAAGGGGAAATCAACCTATGATTTCTTCAAACGGTAGGTACATAATTTCATATAATGGTGAAATATATAATTGGCCAGAAATAAGGAAAACATTAAAATTTAATAAGTGGAAAACAAAAACAGATACAGAAGTTGTGTTACAGGCTTTTGTAGAAAATGGAGCTGACTGTCTAGAAAAATTTAATGGCATGTTTGCAATTTCAATTTGGGACAATAAAAAAAAAGAATTATTTATTGCCAGAGATAGAGTTGGAATTAAGCCATTATTCTATTTTTATAATAATGAAACTTTCTACTTTGCGTCAGAGATAAAAGCAATAATTGCAGCTGGTTATAAAAAATCAATTAATTACGATTCTATATACAATTTTTTAAAATTAGGGTTAATCGACCATTCTGAACAAACGTTTTTTAAAAATGTAAAAAGCTTACTCCCTGGTCATTATATGATAATTAAAAATGATTTATCTATCCAAATGAAATGCTATTGGAATTTAAGAGAAATCTCTAATAAAAAAATAGAACTTAGTGAAAATGAAATTAAGGAAAAATACAATCAATTACTTTCAAATTCAATAAAAATTCAAATGAGAGCTGATGTTGATATTGGTGTAAGTCTTAGTGGAGGAGTTGATTCAGAAGTTTTGATAGCTTTGGCTTCTAAAGAAAAAAAAATTCAATCATTTACTTTTGATTTTAAAAAAAATTTAAATAAAATTAGCGAATACAAGGACGCAAAAAAAACATCTGATAAATATAAAATTAAAAATAATTTAAGTTTATTAAGTCCTGAAGAAACTCCAGCACTGATAGATGAAGTGATAAAAAATTCTGAAGCACCAGTTACATCAATCATAATTGCTGCTACATATAAAATGTATAAAGATATAAAAAAAAACAAATGTAAGGTGATTTTAGATGGTTCTGGTGGAGACGAATGTGGTGCTGCTTATGAAGCCTACTATGCCCCACATATAGTAGACAACTTAAGTCCTTTCAATAATCTTAATGTGAATGATGAATTTCAATCATTTATGAAAAAATATAAAATACCAGAAAATAAACAATTAGAACATTTTTTAAATTCGTTAAGAAGAGTTTATTATCCTGGGGTAGCAACCCATGATGGAGTCAATTTTGTAAAAGATTATTGTTTTAATAATAAGTTTATGAAAAACAAAAAAAATTTTAACATAGAAATAAAAAATAAATCCTTGTTAAAAAGTGCACAATTAAATGATTTTATGCATGTGCTACTTCCAAGAAGACTAAGATATCTTGATAGAGCCTCAATGAATTCTTCTATTGAAGCAAGGGTGCCCTATTTAGATCATCGTATAGTTGAATTAAGTTTTCAAGTGCCAACGAGGATGAATTTAAGTAATGGAAATTCAAGATTACTTCAAAAAAATTTTTTTTATAATTCCATCAGATTGCAGCAAAAATCAAAAAAAAGTATTCAAGATCCACAAAGACAGTGGTTAAAAACACAACTAAATGATTGGGTTTTTGACAATCTTAACTCTAGAATGGCGAGGAATTGTGGAATTTTTAATCAAAAACAATTGTTAAATGAGTTTGATAAATTTAGAAAAGGTATTGTCAAGGATACAAGTTTTCATATTTTTCAGTATGTTAATATTATTCTATGGATGAAAAATTTTTTTTAAACTTAATTAGTAGGTCTTTTAACTAAAAGTCTCTTAAAGTTATCAAAATTATGAAATTTATGGACTAAAATAAGTTTACCTTTATTCTTTTTAATAACAAAAAAACCACCCTCATTTAAATCAAATTTTTTTTCATTATTTAGAATTTCATCAAAAATTGATTTTTCAATTACTCCTCCATGTGCAGTTATAATTACATTAGAGTCTTCTTTTTCTTCTATCTTTAATAATTCTTTTTTAATAAGTTTGGAATAAGCCGATTTATTTTCATAATATATTCCATAATGTAAAAATAAATTGTTTACTTCATCAAACCCTTCAAACACATACTCTGCTGTTTGTCGTGCACGACAGCTAGGGCTTGTTATTACCTTGCTAACAGGAATATCAAATAACTTCACGTATTCACTCATAATTTTAACTTGATTTATACCTTTGTCTGACAAACATACGGCTTTTTTAAATTCAGTTTCCTCAGCTCTTTTGATTTTATTCCCTAACTCATAAGAGTCGTACATTCCTACATCTAGCCATTTCTCTCTTTCAGCATGTCTAAAATAAAGAATAAAACCACCCTTTAAAATTTTTTTTGCAATCTTATGATTGTGTTCATTAATTTGATATTTTTTTGCAGATTCTTTAACTTCAGATTTTATAATTTTTTTATAAATTTTTTCTCTTTTATCATAAATATTTAATAAAGAAGAAAAAGCTATTAATATTAAAAGAGCTGTCAGAAAGATATTATTGAATTTTTTTTTTTTGAATATCATTTAATATAATTTAAATTTTTATAATTTTTTTTGCAATATTTCCATAGTCATCACAGGCAGCTACACCAACAAATTTTATTTTTTTTTCCACTGGGATTTTATAGCACCATTCGTTCTTACCTTCAATCGTAGGATTATCTCTATAATATAAATTATTACTTTCTTTAATCGCTAAAAATGGGATTGGACCAAAGATTTTTGAATTGGTTTTAATATTTAAGATATTTTTATTTTTTTTTATCATAATGAATAATTTTTTTTTCTTTTTAAGATTTAAAACATTACGAGGTGCATTTAATATATTTTCATTTGACCAGTTAACATCTTTATATTTTAAAGAAACTTTTTTAACTAAATTCATAAAGTGTCTTATTTCTGGTTCTAAGTCTCTACGATCATGGCAACTCACGGAAAGGATAGTTTTTTTCTTTCTTGATCTTTTAAACGCTTTTTCAACTTCTTTTTCACTTATTATATTAGAATTACTATCTATATCTAATGTCCTAAAAATTGTTCTTTTCATAGTTCCCTTAACTCGATAATCATAAAAATTAGGATTATAGCTTGACCAATCGTAAGGGGCACGACGCCAATCGTCTATTTTACCAGGTGTATCAACTTTTGATATTTTTGGATCTTTAGATTTATTTGAAAAATCAAATGGTATGAAGTTCTCTAGCCAAAAGCTTAGGTCATTTCTCTCAATTAGACCACCAGCTCTAAAAACAGAATGAAAAATATCTTTATCTATTAATCTTCTACATAAAGATTGTTCATGCCAGTCATTATTTGTCCAGCATGTGTTATATTCGGTTGCATTTTTATTTGCTGGGACAGTATGAAAATGCCAACCCATTTCATCTTTAGAGGTATTACTTAGAATTTTTTCATAGTTTTTTAGAATTGAATGAAAACCAATACTTTTTTTTCTAGGATTATTTTTATATCCAACAGTGTCTATAATAAACCAATTGTAAACTAAAGGTCTTTTATTAGTATCGCTAAAAATACTTCTAAATTTTTTACTAGTTATTTTTTTTACCATATTCTTAACTTGAGACCAATTACTTAAATACTTTATTCTTTTAGGATCTACAAAGTCTGCAATTTCTTTTTCTCTTCCATTTAAATTAATCTTTTTTTCTTGAAGTTTTTTTAAGTTTTGAAAAGTTGGTTTTAATTTAATATTTTTTGAATTTTTTAATCTTTGAAAAGTAGCTTTTAAAGTTTCTGTTAACGGGCCCTCAGTATCTATACAAATTGTAATATATAGATTAATATTATTTTTTTTCATATTAATTATTTTTATTAATTTCAAACTGTTGCACTAATTTTTTATCTTTAAGACTTAAAGAACTGTACAAAGTGTTAGAGCCAATTGAAAATCTTGTATAAAAAATTACATATATTTCTTTAATATAAAATAGAATCAATTTTAAATAGTTTTTTTTTGAAATTTTATTTTTAGATAGTTTTAATAATTCATTGACCATTATATTTGATGTATCCATACTAGGAAAATTTTTTAAAATTTTAAGATGATCTTTTTGCTTTTCATTGAGCATATAGAGTGATGTTTTATCATACTTTTTTAATAATGACTCTACCTTATTAATATCATTCACTTTAATGCCAATGTGAGATGGTAGATAATCTTTCACTTTTTTTTTATATTCTTTGGAACAATCAATTAACTTATTCATATTAATTACTGGAATTTTCATTTTAATGGCATTAAAGGATGCAGAAGACTCTTGATTAAATAATATATCAATTTTTTTTAAAAAAGTTCTTATATCATTTGTGTCTTCAATATACACGTTTGGAAATTTTTCAAGAATCTTAAATATTTTAGGACTTTCAAATGGATGTGGTTTAATGATAATTTTGAAATTTTTTTTGGAAAGTTTTTCAATAATTTTTATTAAAACAAAAAGATAATTAACTTCATTTGTAAAATTAATTTTACCCATAGGGGTATTAAAGATTTTAGATATATAATGAAAAGAAGATCGGCCCCAGCGACTTGCAAGATATCTTCCTGATGATGTAAAGCCAATAACTTTTATTTTTTTTTTGATTTCTTTTAGTTTATGATTTTCAAATCTAAATGTGCCTGTGACAACAATTTTTTTTTTAAAACCTAATTCTTTAATGACTCTACCTTGTTTATTTGACCATAGAAAAAACTTTGTAGCTTTTTTAACAGATTGTATCGGAAAAAGTGTTTTAAGGAATCTTGACGAATAATTGACACCTTCACTTGGAAAAATCACACTAATTATTCCCTTTTTTTTAATATATTCTAAAATATCTATAAATACTTTCCCCCCCACTTTTTTAGACTTTGCATTTGGCAAAATAACAATTTCAGGATCGAAAGTATCGATAGCTAATTTCCAATTATACTTGCTTACCAATCTTATTTTAATATTTTTTTTTTGAGAACATGTTATTAAGTTTTTCATGCCCCATAGGTCTCTAATTTTGTTATCAATTATTACTAAAACTTCAATCATTCCACTTTTAAAATGCTAAACTTTTAATGAGTACTTATCAATATGCTTTAAAATTTCCTTATATTCTTTTGGCATTTCTACGCTATTAAGCTTTCTATTTATTGAAGATTTATATATTTTTCCTTTATCAATATTTTTTTTCTTAAAAGAAGAGTTTCCCAATGTACTCTCGCCTAAAAGAGAAGGTATAATCATTTTTGAAGAGTAAGGTATATTAAGAGCTTTACACAGTTTTTTGGCAAATCGTTTTGGATTAGTAACAATATCTTCAAATTTTACTATAATTATATTTTTAGGATATTTTTGTTTCAAAATTAGATAATCTATAACTTTGTGTCTCCAATGCTCCCAAAGATCGTTAAGTGCACTTTGTGTAATCTTATTAGTATAATGTCTCGTCTTAGCATAAGAATAATAAAAATTTTCAAATCTTCTAATAGGTGTCAGGCACAAGATATTTCTATTATTCTTTAAAAGATGAATTAATTCTCTTCTTAATCCCGAACCGGTCCACCTATAATTAAATTTAAAATTTTTTTTCTTTTTATCAATTAATTTATTTTTAGCTTTAATATAAATTGAAAAGAAGTCCATAAATGTTTTTACTTTCTTAATTTCATCTTTATTACTTTTAAGATAACTTTCAAATGCTTGATAATTTATTTTAGGTATTATATCTTGAAAATCTGTTATATGAGGATAGCTTTCTTTTTCATGACCCGACCAAATTTTGGATTTAATATTATTTTTATACATGTGATCTAGTATTTTCCATTTATTTATTCCATTATATTTACCAAGCCGAGGTGCACCTGACATTTTTAATATAAATTCTATGTCACCATTTTTTATCTTTTTAATAAATTCATTTTCATTTCTTTTTGCAAAAGTAAAAGTAGTTCTTAATAAATTATCTTCTCCAATTTCATTTCTTACATTAGGATGATTATCAAGTAACGTCAGTAATAAATGATTTCCATTTCTAGCTGGACCTGAAATAAACAATATCTTTCCCAATTTCTGAAAACTTTTGGATTTATTTAAAAAAAAATTACTTTTAAAATTGGGCATTTCGAAAGGTTTATACTTCTTTTTTTTTTCATGAAAACAAAAAGGTTTTTTAAATAATTTAAGATTAAATTTTTGATTATCTTTAATTTGTGACTTACTAGTAATTTTCATTTGCTCTTATACTCTTAATGTTCTGGAAAAAAATATCATATATAATTTTTGGCAATTTTCAAACTTTCTTTAGTACCAACATCTAGCCATTTTTCATATATCGGATATAGGATAACTTTTTTTCTCTTCTTTATTATTATTTTGATTAGCTCGTTAACATCTTTTTTTTGATTGTATCTTAAATTTTTTATAATATTTTTATTAAATGCATAAATTCCTGCATTTATAATTACTTTCTTCACAGGTTTTTCAACAATATTTTTAACTTTAAGACCATCTGATGAAATTTCTCCAAAATCACTTCTTGTCTCGAACTCTCTAACTCCTATTGTTGCATAAGCATTGTTTTTTTTATGATAATTTAACATGTCTGCATAATCTATATCTGAAATTATATCACAGTTTGTTACTATAAAGTCTTTTGACAATTTTTCTTTTATTAAAGAAATTGCACCAATAGTCCCCAGGGGACTTTTTTCATTAATATATTTAATGTTTACATTAAATTTTTTACCATTTTTAAAAAAATTATGAATTTTTTTTGCTTTATACCTTGTGCTAATTATAAAATTTTTAAAACCAGATGACCTTATATTTTCAATAACGTATCTTAATATTGGTTTATTATTTATTTTTACAAGTGCTTTTGGTAAATTAACAGTCAATGGTCTTAATCTACTACCAATACCTCCTGACATTATTATCACATGATCCTCATAATTATGAATATGATCTGATAACTCATAACAATATAGACCTATAAGAAAATTTTTATTTAAAATAGGTACTTGAAATATTTTTTTTCTATACATTTTTTTTTTCAAAACCTCTTCATTTGTTTTATTACTAACAATTAAAGGAAAACGATTTATAATTCCTTTTATATTGCTATTGATATTAAAACCTGAGATTAATGCCCTTCTAATATCTCCATCTCCTAAAACACCTACAAAATTTTTTTTTTTATTAACAACAACAGATAATTTAAGACCAGTGGCATCTAAATTTTTTATAGCGTCTTTAATTTTTGATGTTTCCAAGATTATTGTTTTTTTATAATTTTTTGCTTTATACATTTAAAATTTTATTTAATATTAAAAAATTGTTTTTTTAGATTTTCACTTTTAAATTTTAGTAATTCTTTTGATATATTTATTATAGTATTTTTTTTAAAAAAAGGGTTTTTAGTTTTAGAAATTTTCTTTTTAAAACTTTTAGAAAACATTTTGATAATCATTTTTGATATTTCATTCTTAATAGGCATGCAATTCAAAATACTCTTAGCCTGTATTCTGCCTTTTTGTCTATCTCCAATATTTAAAGTCGGAATTTTAAATGATGGTGCTTCCAAGATGCCACTAGAAGAATTTCCAATTATTCCTGATGAATACTTTAATAAAGATAAATATTTTTTTTGACCAAGAGATTTTACATAAAATGCATTTTTATTTTCTCTAATATATTTTTTTAAAACCTTAATTAAAATATCGTTTTCGTTATCAGAATTTGGAAAAGAAAATATCTGAGTAACTTTAGTGAAGCCTTTTAAACTTTTTAATAATTCACCAAAATCTTTTAGAGCTCTATCTTTTTCTAGTGTAACTGGATGAAAAGTTATAAGAAAATATTCTTTGTCTAATTTAATTCTAATATTTTTTTCAATTTCTATTTTTTTTAATAATTTCATAGACTCAATTGCAGATGCCCCAGGCCCTCCAAAGTTAAAGATTTTTTTTGGATTTTCTCCTAATTGCATTAATCTTTTTTTATGCTTAATATGTGTAGTAAAATGTATATGTGACATTTTTGAGATACTATGCCTTATAGCATCATCAAATGCACCTTCGGTAACTTCTCCACCATGAATATGTGCAATAGGTATACGACAAATCATTGCTGATACTGCTGCTGCCAAAACCTCATAACGATCGCCTAATAAAACTAGCAAACTAGGCTTGGATACATTTAATAGATTAGAAATTTTTTTTACTGCTAATGAAAAATTATTTGCAATATTTATATCATCTGACTTTTTTTGTAGAATTTGAATACTTTTAATATTCTTGATTTTATCAAGTATAATTTCATTAATTGTATAACCAAATTTTTTTGATAAATGTGAACCAGATACTATTACATTATTTTTGATTTTGGTTTTTCTCTGTATATTTATAATTATATCTCTCATCAATCCATAATCTGCTCTTGAACCTGTAAAAAAAACTAATTTTTTTTTCATATTTTTATAATCGAATCTTTTTTGAATTTTCTTTTTGATTTCTTTCCTAAAATTTTATTAATTAAAAATGGTGACAATCCAATTCCAGGTCTTTTTGTAGTAATATTTTTTAATGTAAATTTTTCACCCTTAATTATATCTCTTCTACTTACAATAGACTTTCTTACTAATTTTCTTGTGATTAATTCTTTTTTATTAGGTTGTTTTTTTTCAAGGCCCATAATAACTTCGGTTTCCTTTATCATATCTACCATTTTTTTTAATTCTTTTGGATTCAGGCTAGCTTTATGATCTGGTCCGTACATATTATTTGAAATTGTAAAATGTTTTTCTATAACTTTTGCACCCATTGCCACAGCTAAGCAAGGAACTAAAATACTTTTCGAATGATCAGAATACCCAATATCACATTTAAAATTCTTCTTTATTAAACTTAGCGCATTAAGATTTAATTCTGAATTTTCTGAGGGATAATTTGAAGTGCAATGCATAATTGTAATTTTATTTTTATATCTTCTATTTAAAATTTTATATGCCTGGTTTATTTCTTTCAAATTTGACATGCCTGTAGAAAGTAAATATTTAGATTTTGTTTTTGAAATATTTTCAAGTAATGGTTTATTAGTAATTTCACCTGATGGAATCTTTAAATAATCCATTTTAAATTTTTTTAGAAAATTCAAACTTTTTATATCAAATGGAGTTGAGATAAATTTAATTTTTCTTTTTTTACAGTGTAAATAGATTTGATTATGATGTTGTTTTGATAATTCATATTTTTTTAGCATTTGGTATTGGCTGATATTCTTCTTTAAATTCTTTCTTTGATACTCTGCTTGTGGAGTATCTTTTAAAATCATTTCATCAACCAGAAATGACTGAAATTTAACATAGTCTGCTCCTGATCTTGATGCTATATCTATAAGTCTTTTTGCTAATTTCATGGATCCACCATGATTAACGCCGGCTTCAGCGATAATTATAGTTTTATTTTTTTTCAAATTTAACACCTCTTATTTTAACATAAATTGAAGGATAATCTTTGTATTGAAATGCTCTTAATTTTTTTTTTAAATTTATTAATGAAATATTTGGTTTTACTTCCCTCTTTTTTTCAAATTCTTCTCTGGTGTTATATTTTTTACTCCATTTATAGTTATTAGCTGACGTTTTAAAACCTTTCTTTAAATTCTTTTTTAATAAAAAAAATAATCTTTTATGTGTTTTTTTTATTAAATTTTCTAAAGTTAATTTCTTAGTAATAGGAAAACTTTCCACATCAATAATTTTGCCATTATCAAACTGTGAATTCATTAAATGGACTGTGCATGCATAGTTTTTATCTTCATTTAATAGAGCATAATTATAGCAACCATAACCTGGATATTTTGGGGGGCCTGGATGAAAGTTGACATTATAAATATTTGTATTTTTCAAAATTTGGTTTGGAATAATTTTTGTATATAAAAATGAAATTAGATAATCAAATTTTTTTTTTGATAAACTTATTTCATCTTTTTTTGTTAATGGTCTTAAAAAAGAGAATACTTTAAATTTTTTTTTTTTTAAAAATTTTAATACCTCTTTACAAATTAAGTGTTTTTTACTTCCTAAAAATAATATTTTCATAAAATTTTTTTATTTTTCCTGCAATTTCTATAATATTTTTACTTGTTAATTCAGCACTTGACGGAAGACAAATAGAATTATCATAAACTTTCTTAGAGTCTTTGATTTTAAATCTTTGAAATATCTCAAATTTTTTTTGTATATGATTGGGTCTCCATACTTGTCTAATTTCAATTTTTTCTTTATCTAAAAACTTTTTTAAATTACCTAAAAACTTTTTATCAATTCTTTTAAAAGTGATAACATTAAGCCAATAATTACTTTTTGTGTCTTTATCTGGTTCTAAAAGATTAATTCCATTAAATTTTGTGAATTCTTTTTTATAAATTAAATGTATAGATCTTTTACGTCTAATAATTTCATCTAATTTTTTTAATTGTTCTATCCCTAAAACTGAACAAATATTATTAAGTTTATAGTTATAGCCAATATCATTATGTATATATCTAAATGTATCATCTTTTGCCTGATTAGAAAGATACTTTATTTTTTCATAAATTTTTTTGTTATTTGTTACAATTGCCCCTCCACTACCTGTAGAAATTATTTTATTTCCATTAAACGAATAGCATCCAACGTCTCCTATAGTTCCGCAATTTAGATATTTTTTTTTATGTTTTATTTTTGCTCCAATTCCTTCAGTAGAATCTTCAATGATTTTGATGTTTCTAATTTTACACAACTTAATTAACTCTTGAAAACTAAAACAATTACCCCATAAATGTACAATTATTATTGCACTAATTTTTTTATTTGTTCTTTTATTTATTGAAACACCATTTTTAAAAATAGTTTCATATTTTATAAAATTAATAACATCGTTTATTTTTAAATTAAATCTACTATCTGAATCAAAAAAAACTGGCCTTGCACCTAAATAAAGTATTGGATTTATAGTGGCAACAAATGTTAATGATGGAACTAATACTTCATCATCTTTTTTTACTCCAACACCAATTAAAGACATATGAACAGCTGAAGTTCCACTATTTAAGACTACAGCATATTTTGAATTTACTTTTTTTTTAAGTCTTTCCTCAAAATTTTTTACTCCCTCTCCTGAAGTGGATATCCATCCAGACTTAACAGCTTTTGAAATTGCTTTAACTTCAATGTTATTTAGAAAAGGTTTAGATAACTGAAAAATGCCCATTATATATTTTGTAAATACCAATTTATTGTTTTTTCTACTCCATAATCAATACTTATATGGTTACTCTTTATATATTTATTAAGTTTATTCATCAGTGGAACTCTCCTTCTTGGAGAACCTGACTGTACATAATGTCCTTTAAATTTAACTCTTTTATTCATTTTATTTGCAATTAACTTTGCTAATTCAATAATCTTTATTTCATTATTTTGAGAACCCACATTAAAAATCTTATTTTTTACGTTTGATTTATGTGAAATTGAGTACATCATATTTATTGCTGAATCTATATAACAAAAAGATCTGGAGTGATTGTGGGAGATAATTTTTAATTCTTCGCCATCTTTAATTTTTTTTATCTTATTAATCAATTCGGGGATTACATGAGAATTTCCCATTCTAGGACCATAAATATTATGTGGTCTAAAAATGATATATGGTAAGTCAGAAAAATAACACAAATATTCTCCAACAATTTTTGACAAAAGATAAGTGCTTCTTGAAGTAATATCTTTACTTATCGTTAAATCTATAAATTCTGGTGTTGGTATTTTTTTTTTTTCTTTTAGAATTGTATTTGCATAAACTTCACTTGTAGAGGTAAAGCAAAATTTTTTAATTTTTTTTTTATTTTTCAAAAATTCAATCAATTTTAAAGTTGTAAGAATATTTTCCTCTAAAACTTTATAGGGTTTACTTGTTACGTTTTTGACACCAACAATTGCTGCAAAATGATAAACAATATCAAAACTGATGTTTAGAAATTTTTTATTCAATTTTTTCAAATCAGCTTTAATTAATTTAACATTAGATCTTTTTAATAGAACTTTTAGATCTTTATCAAGTTTGCCCCTTGAAAGGTTGTCTAATATAAATATCTTATTTTTTTTTGATTTAGATAATAAATTACTCAAGTGATATCCAATAAACCCACTTCCTCCTGTGATTAAATAGTTCATAATTAATTTAATTTCTTTTGGCTCCTAAAAAAAAATAATCTTTATACTTGTTCTCAATTGCTTTTCTTTGAGGGTTAGATAAAACTTTATTCAAATCTAAAATTATAGCTTTTTTTTTAAAATTCATTTTAACTTTATGAAATTGATCATGTTTCACAGCAAAAATAATTATATCAAATTTTTTTGAACTAACTTTTTTATTAGTATCTATTTTTTTTTCTTTCCATTTTTTTACCAATGGATCAATTACAGTTATTTTACAATTTCTTTTTTTAAAAAAGTTATAAACAGATTCAGTAGGTGAAAATCTTGTATCACCAACATTTTCTTTATAACTTGCGCCAAATATTAATACTGATTTAAATTTAAATTTATTCTTATAATATGATGAAAGTTCATTCATTATTTGAGCACTCATTCGATCATTTATTTCTACAGCTTTTTCAGATAAAGGAAATTTAAATTTATTTTTTTTATATATCTGTATAGAAGATGACAAACCAAAAATTGGATCTTTTGTTAAACAGTAGCCTCCAACACCTAAACCTGGATTCATGATGTTTTTATGTGTTTCTCTAACTCTAATTGATTTCAAAATTAAATCTAAGTCTAGATTAAGTTTGGTGCTAAACTGTCTCCATTCCTCTATATACGCAATATTTAAAGCTCTATAACCATTTTCAATTATTTTACACGTTTCAGATTCTGTAGGATTGTTGAGTTGTGATAAGGGATATTTTTTTGAGTCTATAATGCTTTTTAAAAAAAGGCTTGTTGCCTTTATTGATGATTTGTTAATACTTCCGAATACTCTGTTCATATTTTTTAATGATTTAATATAATTTTTTCCTGGAGTAACTCGCTCAAATGAGTGAGATAACAAAATATTATCTGGATTCATTCCTCTTTTTTTGAAGTTTTTAATGATAATTGGTCTTATCTTTTCTTCCGTTGTCCCTGGAGGTAAAGTTGTTTCAACAATAATTAAACAATTATTTTTAATATTTAAAGAAATTTTTTCTATACAGTTTAAAAAATTTTTTAGATCAGTTTGTTTAGTTTTTTTATTAATATCACAATTAATACTAACAATTACTATATCAACTTTTTCCAAAATATTATAATCAACACTTGTAATGAAATTTTTTTGCTTCAATGCTTTTTTAAATAATATTGAGAAATTTTTATCATTTATTTCCATAGGTACTTTTCCACTATTTATGGATTGAACAATTTTTTTTCCGTTGGTTGAGTTTTGCTCAATGCCTTTTACATTATATAAAATTTTTCCCCTTTTTTTTACATTAGCTGTAACTAGTGCCATCGCTAAACCAACATATCCAAGTCCTATTACAGCTATATTTTTCATTTTTTTAATTCCTTACTCATTCTTCTTATAAGCATAAATGATTTTTTAAAATAATTTTTTCCCAAAGATTTAACTATCCACTTAGGAATTTTGTTATTTTTTATATTAATATTTTTCTTAGACCACAGGCTTCTTATTTTTGTAGCTTTTTCAATAATTGACCAGTCATCTAAGAAATATTTTTTTACCTTATTGTAGCTATACTTTTTATATGTTGGTTCACCTATGCACTCCAAATAATAGCAGGGTAGGATCATCAATAAAGAAAGAAAGTATTTTAATTGATACATGGTATTTTTATCTTTAAAGTTTTCTAATAAATATCTATTTTTAATACCATGATGTTTAAAAACTTTTGTTTTGTATGAAACTTCTAATAACTTATGAATATCATTAAATTTTTTTTTCCAATAAGTTTTATCTCTAAAATAATAAATTGTATCTATGGAAGTTTTAAATAAAGATTTACTCAAAATGATTGACTCAATTGGTATCAAGAATGATTGATAAAATTTAAAATCACTTTCCGTACAATATATAAAACCATGATGTTGAAGTTTATCTATTTCGTATAAATTTTTTTCTAAAATTAAAGTCTGCTTTCTTAATTCAATTAATTTTTTAGGAGACAACATTGTGTCATTTTTTATAATCAATAGAGTATCTAAATCACTCCATCCTCTTGAATAATCTAAGGTTGCAAAGCTTCCATGAATTAAAAAATCTTTAAGATATTTTTTTAAATTATTTATTTGAGTATTTATATGAACCAATTTTTTTTTATATTTATCATCTTTATAATGTGAAAAATTAATTTTTTTAATTGTAATTTTTTTTATTTTTTTATTTTGTCTACTATATAAAGTTTTTTTAAATTTTTTTGATATCATTTCAGCAATAGATTTTGAGACAACATCACCCTCCAAATCAATTTTTGAACTTTTACTTGAAAGATACCAGGTAATTAAAACATTCAATTCTTTACTTAATTTTAATTCCTTTTTAAATGTATTGACCATATCTAAATAAACCATTCTTAAAATTATTTCTTTTTAGAAAATTAAAATTTTTACTCATAATCTTTAATTTTTTATCTTGTTGAATTTTGTAACTATTCATTAAATAAAATTTAATATTTATCTTTTTAGAAAATCTATTTTTTATTTTTTTTGATAAAAAGTTTTTTTTGTTAGTTAGATTTAAAAAATGTGGCAAGAAAAAGCTTGAAAGACATAATTCAATTTTTTTATCATTTTTTTTTACAGAAGATTCTATGATTCTTTGAATTTTTTGTTTCTTGTAATCAATGAATTTTATGTAGGAATTTTTGTAAATTTTAAATTTTGTATTACTAAGCTTAGAATAATCCATATTTATATATTTTTTTTTCTTAAGAAATTTTTCATACTCTACTAAACTTTTAAAACCTAATTTAATTGAGTCATTTAAACACTTAATAAGTTTTTTTTCTGGGTTTTTTGTTTTGTGCCAATTATTTCTTAAACTATTAACTATTTTAATATTCTGTTTTGCATTTACATTTTTGTTGGTAGCTTTTTCAATTTTTTTTAATGAATAATTAAACGAGTTCAATAAGCACAAGACATAGTTAACATTTATTTTTTTATTATTAATAGTCTGAATTAATCTTAAAATTCTCTCAGGCATCCAATCTAATATTGATAATAATAACAAGAAGTAATTTTCATGATTATTTGGTTTTTGTAATAAAAGTTTTTTTCCATAAACTTTTTTAGCTTTTATAGTATCTACATAATTTAATTTGCTAAAAACTGCTAAATTAACCTTTATTAGAGTACCATTTTCTATTAAAGATCTTGCGTCTTTATCTATTTTTTTAAAATCAAATTTTTTATTAAGTTCTCTACTATTTTCATTCAAGATAAATAAAAAATCTAAATCTGATACTCCAGGAGATTTAACGTTTCCAAATTCATAAATTGATATTATTTTTTTAAATTTAGAAAAATAAGTAATAATTTTTTTTCTTGCTTTATTGTAATGGTTTAGTGTTAATTTACTTGGATAATTATGAAAATTATATTTAATCAATTCAATTTTTAGTAATAGGTTTAATAAAATTATGCTTTTAAAATCAATTTTTCAACATTTTCAAAGATATAATGTCCTAGAAAAATGTGACTCTCCTGAATTCTCGCTGTTACACTGCTTTCAACTACAAGTGAAATATCACAATATTTTTTTGCACTGCCACCTTTACAACCTAAAAATCCAATTGTTGAAATTTTTTTTCTTTTAGCGGCTTTTAAAACATTAATAATATTTTTGGAATTACCAGATGTTGAAATTGTTATTAAAACATCATTTTTTTTAGATAAAGCTTCGAATGGTCTAGAAAAAATTTGGTCAAAATTATAATCATTTCCACAAGCGGTTATTGTTGAGGTGTCTGTTGCTAATGCCATGGCAGGGATGGGATGTCTGTTAATTTTGGGTCGTAGTCTTATTAAAAATTCAGCAGTAAGATGCTGGGCATCAGCTGCAGATCCTCCATTACCACACAGTAATAATTTTCCACCTTTAGTTAATTTTTTATAAATTAACTGAATGCACTCATTAATTTTTGATTCTTGTTTTATAAGACTTCTAGTAGTCTTAATATTTTGATTTATATATTCTGATAAATGAATTTTTTTAATCAATGTTTTAGCTTTTAATGTGTGCTCTTAATTTTTTTGCTATAGTTTTTTCTTCTTCTAAAATAAATCCTAATTTTTCCTCTCCATATGCTTCTAACATTTTTTTTATAGAGTCGGTTAAATTTTGCATGCCTTTAAATTCTAGTGACGCTGCCTGATCACTTCCATACATCGTTCTATCTAATGTTATATGTCTTTCTAGTGAACTTATGCCCATTGAAAATGCTGCCAAAGATACTGCAACACCATTTTCATGGCCACTGTATCCAATATCGCAATTATATCTTTCTTTTAAAGAATTTATTGTAAGTAAATTAGCATCTTTGGGTTTCATTGGATATGTAGAGACACAGTGCATTAATTCAAATTTACAATCATTTTTTTTAAAAATTTTCACAGCTTCATTTATGTCTTCAATGCTAGACATTCCCGTTGATATAAAGGTATGTTTTTTCCTTTTTGCAACCTCATTTAAAAATATTTTGTCTACAATCATTGCTGAAGCAATTTTATGATATTTGATATTATACTGATCCAAAAAATTTATACTTTTTAAATCCCATGCCGATGCAAACCATTCCATTTTCTTATTTTTACAGTATTGATCTATCTCGTCATATTCTTTTTTTTCAAATTCCAACCCTATTTTTTGATGTCTTTGAGTGTTGCCCCATGGACTTTCTCTTGGTGAATCTAATAGTTCTTTTGAATAAACGCTTTCAATATCTCTTTTTTGAAACTTTACAGCATCAAAACTAGCCTCAAAAGCATTGTCAATTAACTGTTTTGCTACCTTAAGGTCGCCATTATGGTTGATGCCAATTTCGGCAATTAAATATGGCTTTTTTATCATTAAATATATAATTATATTAAATAATTTTAAATAGAAACAAATTTTTTAAATGTCTTCCAAAAAAATACATGCTGTAATTTTGGCTCGGGGTGGCTCCAAAGGAATTAAAAATAAAAATTTAGTTTTAATCAATAAAAAACCACTAATTTATTGGTCTATAAAAGCTTGCTTAAACACTAAGCAAATTAAAAATGTTTGGGTCAGCTCAGATAGTTTGAAGATATTAAAAGTTGCAAAAAAAAATGGAGCGTTAACTATCAAAAGACCTCAAAGTTTATCTTCTGACCAAAGCACATCAGAATCTGGATGGATACATGCTGTTAAGGAAATAAGAAAAAAAGAAAAGATTACTCATCTTTTAGCTTTACAGGCAACTTCACCAATCAGAGGAAAGGATGATCTTAGTAAAGCAATAAATTTATATAATAACAAAAAAAGTGACAGTTTGTTTTCATCAACTTTTTTGGACTCGCATTTCACTTGGATAAAAACTAAAGGAAAATTAAAAGCGAACTATAATATTTTAATTAAAAGAAAAAGAAGACAAAATATAGAAAAAAAGTTTATAGAAAACGGATCTTTTTATTTTTTTTCAGTAGAAAAATTTTTAAAATTAAAAAAAAGGTTGTTTGGAAAAATAATTAATTTTAATCAAAGTAAATTTAAAAGTTTTGAAATAGACAATTATGAAGATTTAACAATAGTAAAATCATTACTAAAGAACGTTCCAAAAGGATTAAATATAATAAAATAAAAATTTTTTTCAGTGCATAAATCAAGCCAATTGAGCTATTAGTACTGGTCAGCTACACGCATTACTGCGCTTCCA
>MDTC01229566.1_pt1 | contig 18349 bp, 16 predicted proteins | sample 811181 | NCBI WGS metagenome assembly MDTC01 (sample SAMN05326644, study PRJNA326480) | marine metagenome | isolation source: seawater | place: Pacific Ocean: North | collected 2011
CAATTTCTGAACTATTTTTTTTAAAAATATCTTTAAGCTTATTTAAAATTTTTTTAGGATATTCATATGTGACTGAATTTAATATTTTAAAATCAGAAAGATCTTTTTTATTAAATACACACTGGCATAAATCTAGTCCATCCAAGGATGTACCACTCATAACACCAATAACAATAACCTTATTCATTATTATTTAGAAATTATTAAATAAAATTAGATTTATAAAGAATTTAAATAAGAAATAGTTGAACTTGGATCTTTGGATTTAAAAACAGAGCTGCCTGCGACTAGTACATTTGCACCAATATCAAACAGTTGTTTTGCATTATTCTTGTCAATACCGCCATCAACTTCAATTAATGCTTTCGAATTAGTCTTAATCAAAAGGCTTTTTAATTCTTCTAATTTTTTAAAGGTATTTTTTATAAAAGATTGTCCTCCAAATCCTGGGTTAACACTCATTAAACAAACTAAATCAATTTCATTAATCGATAATTCAATAGAGGAGATTGGTGTACTTGGATTGATAGCTACACCAGCTTTCATACCATTATTTTTAATATTTTTTATATCTCTATTTAAATTATTTGAGGCTTCTGCATGTATTGTTAAAATATCACTACCTAAATCAGCAAATTTTCTAATATAATTTTCAGGATTAATTATCATTAAGTGTACATCCATTAATTTTTTTGAATGTTTCTTGAAAACCTCCATTATTGGAGTACCAAATGATATATTTGGAACAAAAACACCGTCCATTACGTCAAGGTGGAACCATTCAGCTTCACTATTATTAACTAAATCAATTTCAGATTCAAGATTCCCAAAGTTACAGGCAAGCATTGAAGGTGCAATTATTCTAGTTTTACTATCCAAGATATGTCTTTAATATTTTACTTCTGGATGTGTGTTTTAATCTTCTAATAGCCTTTTCCTTTATTTGTCTAACACGTTCTCTTGTTAAGTCAAAAGTTTCGCCAATTTCTTCTAATGTCATCGCATGTGCCTCAGCTAATCCAAAATATAGTCTTACAACATCAGCTTCTCTAGGCGTTAATGTTTCTAAAGCTCTTTCAATTTCAGTTTTTAATGATTCATGAAGCAAACCTTTATCTGGGTTAGGAGATTCACCACTCTTTAAAACATCATAAAGATTTGAATCTTCACCTTCGACTAAAGGAGCATCCATCGAAACATGCCTGCCAGAATTTTTCATGGATTCTTTAACATCAGAAACAGTCATATCAAGTTCTTTGGCAATTTCTTCAGCAGATGGAACTCTTTCGTTCGCTTGTTCAAGAAAAGCATACATTTTATTAATCTTATTGATAGATCCTATTTTATTTAAAGGTAACCTAACGATTCTAGATTGTTCAGCAAGTGCTTGCAGGATTGATTGTCTAATCCACCAAACTGCATAAGATATAAATTTAAAACCACGAGTTTCGTCAAATCTCTTCGCAGCTTTAATGAGGCCAAGATTTCCTTCATTTATCAAGTCAGGTAAAGTAAGACCTTGGTTTTGATATTGCTTTGCAACAGAAACAACAAATCGTAAATTAGCTTTAGTAAGTTTTTCAAGTGCTATCTCATCACCTTTTTTTATTCTCTGAGCTAATTCTACTTCTTCTTCAGCTGTTATTAAATCAACTTTACCAATTTCCTGTAAATATTTGTCTAAAGATGCTGTTTCTCTATTTGTAACCTGTTTAGTTATTTTGAGTTGTCTCATTTAAGTCTTTTATTACTTATACGATTTAATATCTAAAAGGTTTCATTTTATTCTTTCTTTTTTGGTCTTTCAAGTAAGACTTTTCTTGAAACCTTTTGCTTTCTTGTTCTTGAATCAATACCCATATATTTAACCTTAGTCATATCACCAATATTTAAATATTTTTCAACTTTTTCAACTCTTTCCCAAGCAATTTCAGAAATATGAAGTAATACTTCTTTTCCAGGTCTAAATTCAACGACTGCACCAAACTCTAGTACTTTAACAACTTTTACATCATATTCTTTTCCAACTTCAGGCTTAAAAGTAATGTTATCAATTTTTTCGATAACTATATCGATCATTTCTTGATTAGTTCCTAAAATTTCAATTACACCTTTTTCATTCTCTTCTTCGATTACAATAGTTGTACCTGTTTCTTTTTGCATTTCCTGAATTATTTTTCCACCAGGCCCAATAACTGCACCAATATACTCTCCTTCAATTATTACTTTAACCATTTTTGGAGCATGAGCTTTAACAGAATCAGCAGGTTTTTCGATTGTATCAGTCATCTCCTTCAGAATTTCTAATCTGCCATTTTTGGCTTGTTCTAGAGCTTTTTCTAAAATTTCGTATGACAAACCTTTTATTTTAATATCCATTTGACAAGCTGTAATTCCATCTTTTGTACCTGTAACCTTAAAGTCCATGTCACCAAGATGATCCTCATCACCAAGAATATCAGATAAAACTGAATATCTGTCTCCATCAGAAATTAAACCCATAGCAATTCCAGAGACTGGTTTTTTAATTTTTACACCAGCATCCATTAAAGCCATTGTTCCAGAACATACAGTTGCCATAGAAGATGATCCATTTGATTCTAAGACTTCAGAAACAACTCTTACAGTATATGGACAATCTTCAGGGAAAACTTTACTCAAAGCTCTTTGTGCTAAATTACCGTGACCAATCTCTCTTCTTGAGGTACCTCTTAACGGTCTTGCCTCACCAGTACAAAAAGGAGGAAAGTTATAATGTAAATAAAAGTTTTCTTCCCCCTGGTTTGTTGGAGAATCAATAATATTAGCATCTCTTGATGTGCCAAGTGTTACAGTTGCTAAAGCTTGCGTTTCACCTCTTGTAAAAACAGATGAACCATGAGTAGATGGTAAATAACCTACTTCACACCAAATGGGTCTAATATTAGTTGTTTTTCTTCCATCTAATCTTATACCTTCGCTCAACACTAGCTCACGGATAGCTTCCTTTTCAACTTTTGAAAAATAACTTAAAATTAATTTTTGATTTTCTTCTAAATCTTCTTCACTAAAGGATTCTAATAACTTCTCTTTGATATTATTAAACTCCATGGATCTTTGTTTTTTATCAAGTCCTTTTTTAGCTATTTCATAACATTTTTTATAACATTCACTATGGATTTTACTTAACAAATCATCATTTTCTGCACCATGATCATAATCTCTGGTCTCTTTTTTTCCAATTTCATTAACTAATTCACGTTGAACTTCAATTTGAACTTTAATTGCATCATGACCAAATTTAATTGCATCTGTCATTTCTTGTTCAGAAATTTCATCAAATTCACCTTCAACCATTGAAACTGAATCATAACTTGCCCCGACCATGATATCAATATCTGATTCAGCTAATTGAGTTTTACTAGGATTTATTATAAAACTTCCATCAATTCTTGCAACTCTAACTTCTGAAATTGGATATTCAAATGGAATATCAGACAGTTGAATTACAGTAGAAGCGGCTAAGCCAGCTAATGAATCAGGCATAACATCTTCGTCATGGGACATAAGTTGAATCATTAATTGAGTCTCATAATGATAATCTTTGGGGAATAAAGGTCTTAAAACTCTATCCACTAACCTCATTGTTAATATTTCATCATTTGAAGGTCTAGCTTCTCTTTTAAAGAATCCACCTGGAAATTTTCCAGCTGCAGCAAATTTTTCTCTATAATCAACCGTTAATGGTAAAAAATCAACTGGACTTGCTTTTCTTGAGGAAACAACTGTTGCCAGAAGCATAGCATTACCCATTTGTATAACAGCAGAACCATCAGCTTGTTTTGCCAATTTTCCTGTTTCAATTGAAATAACCCTACCGTCTGGTAAATTAATTTCTTTTTTATAAACTTTTGTTTTCATTTGTTTTCATTAATTAAGTGTTGTGTGAGTAGCAACCAATGAAAACTTATATCTATTTTCTAAGAGATAGTTTTTTTATTATTGATCTATATTTGTTAATATCTTTATTTTTTAAATAATTTAAAAGACTTTTTCTCTTTCCAACCATTTTTAATAAAGATCTCTCAGTGTTATAATCTTTTTTATTAATTTTTAAATGATTAGTCAAATGATTAATTTTTGTTGTAAATAATGCTATTTGACCTTCTGTAGATCCAGTATCTTTTTCAGAAGATCCATTATCTTTAAAAATATCTTCTCTTATTTTTTTTGTTAAATACATTTAACTTAAATTTTGTGGCGCAAATATAGTATAATTTTTTAATGTTGAATAGAATTTTTTCTCAAGCTTTTGTTTAAAATTAAGTCAATGTAAAGATTAATTTTTTCTTTTAAATCATTTCTGTGCGAAATAAAATCAAGAAAACCATGATTTAATAAAAACTCTGATTTCTGAAATCCCACTGGAAGATCTTTGCCAGTTGTATCTTTAACTACTCTAGGTCCAGCAAAACCAATTAAAGCACCGGGTTCTGCTATAATTATATCACCAAGCATTGCGAAAGATGCTGTTGTTCCACCCGTAGTTGGGTCAGTACATAGAGAAATGTAAGGAATTTTTTTACTTGATAATTGAGACAGTTTTGCAGAGGTTTTCGCCATTTGCATTAAGGAAATAGCTCCTTCCATCATCCTTGCACCACCAGATTTTGAAATAATTAAAAGGGGAGATTTAGTATTTATTGAATGGTCAACAGCCCTTGATATTTTTTCGCCAACAACAGATCCCATAGATCCACCAATAAAGGAAAAGTCCATTGAAGCTATCGTTATATTTTTTCCTTTAGATTTACCATAAGCAATACTTATAGCATCATTAAGTCCTGTCTTAGCATTTGCTTGTTTAATTCTTTGTTGGTAAGATTTCGTGTCAGAAAAACTTAATGGGTTTGATGAGACGAGATTTTCAAAAAGAATTTCATATTGATTCATGTCAAAAAGAATCTTAAAATATTCTTTAGAACCAATTCTCATGTGGAAATTATCTTCAGGGGATACGTAATTGTTTTTGACTAGTTCATCATTATCAACAATTTTTCCAGAGGGTGTTTTATGCCATAAGCCATCTGGTGTATCTTTTTTATCCTTTGTGTTTGTTTGAATTCCTTTTCTAGTTCTTTTAAACCAAGCCATAAAACATAAATATATTTATAAAAAAAATAATTTATAATGTATTAATATTATTTAAATCTTTAAATGCTTTTTCAAGCCTATCAATAAAAGCTTGTTCACCTTTTCTTAGCCATACTCTTGGATCGTAAAATTTTTTATTTGGGACATCATCCCCTTCAGGATTTCCAATTTGATTTTTTAGATAATTTGAATTTTTATTAAAATAATCTCTAATTCCGCTCATGAAAGCATATTGCATGTCAGTATCAATATTCATTTTAATAGCACCATATGAAATAGCTTCTCTAATTTCTTCAACAGAGGATCCTGAACCACCATGGAAAACAAAATTAACAGAATTATGAGGGAGGTTAAATTTTTTTGAAATATATTCTTGTGAGTTTTTTAGAATCTTTGGGGTTAACTTTACATTTCCTGGCTTATACACACCATGAACATTTCCAAAAGCTGCTGCGATGGTGAAATTCTCACTAACTTCAGATAATTGCTCGTAAGCATAAGCTACTTCATCAGGTTGAGTGTATAGTTTTGAATCATCAATATCAGTATTGTCAACTCCATCCTCCTCGCCTCCAGTGACACCAAGCTCAATTTCTAAAGTCATATCAATTTTAGACATTCTTTTAAGATACTCTTTACAGGTAGAAATATTTTCAACAATATTTTCTTCAGAAAGATCTATCATGTGAGAGCTAAATAGAGGTTTACCGTTCTTATTATAATTTTTTTCGCTTTCATCCAGAAGCCCGTCAATCCATGGTAATAATTTTCTTGCAGCATGATCTGTATGTAAAATTACAGTACTATTATAACTTTCTGCAAGTTCGTGAACATGTTTTGCGCCTGCTACAGAACCTTTTATAGATGCAATTTGGGATGAATTATCCAAACCCTTTCCAGCATTAAAACTACCCCCTCCATTTGAAAATTGAATAATTACAGGAGAATTTAATTTCGACGCAGTTTCCAATGTTGCATTAATTGAATTAGAACCTATTACATTGACAGCTGGAATAGCAAATTTCTTTTTTTTTGCTAAATCAAATATTTTTTGAACTTCAGTTCCTGTAATTACACCCATGATTTTAATAAATTTTGATAAAAGTAATAAGAATAAAGTAAGTTAGAAAGGATAATTTAAACCAATATTAAAAACAGCTTTTTTTAATGAAAAATCCTTGAACCATCTACTACTTTTAGTTAAAGCTGGGTTGTATGTCTTTAAACCCATATCTAATCTAAAAACAAACAAACCAGAATCATACCTAAGACCAAAACCACTACCAATTGCTAATTCTTCAAGATCTTGAAGACTATTGAAACTCCTTGATGTTTCATCTGTATCATCAAATATATTCCAAATATTTCCAATGTCTGAAAAAATAGCACCATTAAAATTTCCAAACATCCTAAACCTATATTCTAAATTCAAAGATATTTTAAAGTTAGCTTCATTAAACTCGTTTTTAGCACCACTTGACCCCGGTCCTAACTTATAAACTTCCCAAGCTCTGTTATCATTAGAGCCACCTCCAAAAAATGATTCAGAAAATGGTATATTATTAGAATTTCCAAAAGGAATTGCAATTCCTCCAAAATATCTCAATGCAAAAAGAGAATTATCACTCACATCCCAGTGTCTAATATAACTATATTCCATTTTTAAAAATTGAGAAAACTCCAAATCTGAAATAAGCTTTTTTCCTTGAGAATTTTTGCTTGTAAAGATACTTGCAAGACTTCCAGATGACTTGAGTTTAAATTTCCATTGTTTAAAATTCTTTTTATCATACCTGTTATCATAATTATTTGAAATCTGAATAGTAGATCCAATAATTAGATTATTGGATATTAATCTTTGTCTTCTTCCGTCTATGTATCTAACAGCAGAAAAATCATCTGCGTTAATAATTAAATTTTCATTAATTACATCTTCAATAAATAAATTAATTCCACTTGGAATATTTAATACATCGTTAGAGAAATATAGGGGATCAGAAGTGTATTTTTTAGATATAAAGTTTAATTGTTCAAATGAATTGGAGTAAATATTAAAATAATTTTCAATATTTTTATTTTTAATAAACTCGATTTGTAATGGTGATAAATTGATAAATCTTTTATTATTAGACCAACCATAATTAAAATCAAGTTTAAAACTATTCCTATCTAATCCAATATTTTTTTGATTGGATGAGCCAAGACTTAAAAATGTAGTTTTTTCCTCCAAATTTTGGGTGTAGTTTTCAAAGAACAAAAATCTAGGAAAATTGATTATTAAATCATAGTTAACTTGAGAAATTGTTTTATTACCAGACTTTCCAATTGATCCACTTGCAGAAAGATTAAAGTTTTCTCCATTCTTAAAAAAGTTTCTTGATTTAAATCTGTTCTCAAAGGCAATACCAATATCCTCGATGTCAGATTGTTTTAAATCAAATCCAAAACCTAATGCAAATTTTTTTTTATTGTTTAAGATAATATTTGCATTAATTGAACTGTCGTTAATTTTTTCATATTGAATTGATGGAAAGTTAAATAGATCAAGTGTGTTTAATGCTTTTAAAGTAGACCTTCTCAAGGAATCATTAAAAATTGAATTCTTTTTAAATTTAATTTTGGACTCAATAAAATCATTATTAAATCTAAAGTTTGTTTCGTTGTTGCTTTCTGTTAAATTAATTTCTTTGATTTTTGATATGTTATAATCATTTCCATTAATTATAATATCAACAGGAAGTGCATAGTTATTTCTTATTGAATCGATCATTACTGAAAACACAATAGAGTTGATTTGAAAACCATATATACCATTATTTCTAAAAAGATTATATAATCTATTTCTCTCTAAATCAAAATTTTTAGTTGCAAAAGATTCATTCTCTTTCAAAAATGAATGGAATTTATTACTCTTGTAAATAGAATCAATTATTCGTGATTCTATTTTTGAAGAAATCTTTCCAATATAATACTGGGGCCCTTGTTCTACATTTAAGTCAACAGATGCTTTTTTGAAAGATTTTTCATTAATACTAAATGAAACAGAATTTTCAAGATATCCAATATTTTTAAAATAAAGATTTATGTTTTCTATCGATTTTTTTATTTCAGAACTATCAATTAGATTTATTTTTTCACCATTAATTTTTTTCCAGTCATTAAAGTTGTTGAAATATTTATTTATTTGAATTAGTTGTTTTTTAGAAAAAATATTTAACAGTTTTTTTTCCTTATTCTCATTTGAAATCCATTTTTTAAATAAACTATCAGGATTTTCTACAGCAGTAGATGATATTAAAGCGTTAACCGGAATACCTAAAAATTTTGAATTTTCCTTGAAAGTAATCATACTTTTTAAAGAATCTTTTTGTATGGATTTTCCATCAATTTTTATATTAGTTTTTTCTAAAATGAAATCTTTATCGGATATTTTTTTTTGAAGTGAGCAGCTACTAATAAATAATAAGAGTATAAATATTAATTTTATTTTAGTAAAGATTTTAATCATATTGTATAATCAAAAATACATCTAAATAAATGGTTACCAAAAACGAAATAAAATTCATAAAATCTCTTTCCAATAAAAGCATTAGAAATAAATTTAAATTATTTATTGTTGAAGGTAAAAAATCAATAAATGAATTTTTAAAATCTAAGCATGAGCTGTATAAAATATTTTCGATAAACCCATCAGTATTTAAACCATCAAATGAAGTTATTAAAATTTCTGAGAATCAATTATCTCAAATAAGTTCTCTTAAATCTCCAAACATGCATCTTGCAGTTTTTAAACAAATTGAAAAGTCTATTGAAAAGAAAAATGTATACTTTCTCTTAGATTCAGTTAATGACCCTGGCAATCTAGGAACAATTATAAGAACACTAGACTGGTTTGGATACAATCAATTGATTTGTTCAAAAAATTCGGTTGACTGTTATAATTCAAAAGTAGTACAGTCTTCAATGGGCTCTCTTTCTAGAGTTCAAGTTCATTATATCGATTTAGCTAATTTTTTAAGACTAACCAAATTGCCCATTTATGGTACTTCTAGCTTAGGTAATTCCATTTATAAATTTTCAGATGATAAAAAAATCGGAATCTGGATTTTTGGATCAGAGGCAAATGGAATTTCTAAGGCTTTATTAAAGTTTATAAATAAAAATTATAACATACCTAAATTTAGTTCAGAAGTAAAAACAGAAAGCTTGAACTTATCAACATCTTTTTCAATAATTACAAGTTTCCTCAGGCTTGATTAGTAAAAACTCAGATTAATAAAAACTGCTCTTGAAAGTAATTTTTTGAGATTTCCGGTCCAAGGGTTATTAGGTACTCTATCTGGAAGTTCATTGTTTAAACCAAAAACTCCTCTGATTGATGGCGAGAACTTAAAATATCTTAAATAGAAATCTATTCCAAATGATAATTCATAATAAATATTAAATTTTGAAAATTCAAAGTTATCTATTGAATTGTTCTCTAGCGTACTTTCTAGTTCTGAAAGATTTATTGAAGCAGAAATTCCACCTTTAAGGTATGGTCTTAAATTATTTAATCGTTTAGAACTGTATTTAATTAGTAAAGGGAAATGGATATTATTAGACTTAATTGTCCACAAAGTATCATTATAGTTTGTAAAATTTCTTCTCTCATTAAAAATTAATTTTTTAGAATTTGAGTATAATCCAGGCTCAAAACTTAATCTTAAGTTTTTATTTAGCTTTAGTTCCCCAATCAAACCTACATTTAATCCATTCCCTCTTTCAACAGAAATGGGATATTCAGGATTTTCATTATAAATGATTTTATAATCATATTGATTTGTTCCAATAAAATATCCAAATACTAAATCTTTTTCATCAAAATTTGGAAGGTTTGTAAATTGTGAAAAAGAGACTGATATGATAAAAAAAAACAAAAAAAATAATTTTATCTTCACACTTCAAATCTAATAAAGTATAAATTAAGCTCATAGTCAATACTGCTTTTATTTAATTGTTTCCAAAATCAATTATATTTGTTGTTGTTATTCAAACAACTAGTTAATGAAAATAATTATTGCTGGGGCTGGTGAAGTAGGATTGCACTTATCAAAGTTATTATCTTTTGAGTCTCATGATATAACTCTTATTGACAACAATGATATTAGTCTTAAAGATGGAGAAAACTATCTTGATATTAATGTAGTCAATGGCGATTCATCTTCAATTTCAGTTCTTGATCAAGCAAACGTAAATGATTGTGACTTAGTAATTGGGGTAACAGCAAGTGAGGCAATAAACTTTTTAACTTGTATACTTTCAAAACAATTAGGTGCAAAAAGAGCAATAGCAAGAACAACTAACCCTGAATTTATACTAGAAAAATCAATTGATTTTAATAAACTGGGCATTGATGAAATTATTTCACCTGAAATATTAGCATCAAATGAGATAAAACTTCTTGTTAATGACTCTGCTTTTACTAACAGTCATGATTTTGAAAAAGGTAAGTTAAAAATGATGGCGGCAAGGCTTCAAGTTGATGCTCCTTTTGTTGGTAAAACCGTACAAGAAGCAGCTTCGATTTTCCCAGGTATAAAATTCATGCCCATTGCGATTGAAAGAAGTGGTAGTCAATCTGCAATAATACCTAGAGGAAATACACTATTTAAAGAAGATGATCATGTTTATTTCATCACATATGACGAGGGGGTTGATGAGTTATATAAACTAATAGGTGCTAAGAAAGATAAACTTCAAAATATTATGATTTTAGGTGGCGGAAGGGTTGGTTTTAGAGTTGCAAAAGAACTTAGTGAAGAAGGTTACACAGTTAAATTAGTCGAAATTAATAATGATAAAGCTGAAAAAATTGCAGATCTTCTAAATAATGTTTTAGTATTGAACTTAGATGGCACAAGAGTAGATCAGTTAAATGAAGAAAATTTAGATCAAATGGACGCCTTTATTTCAACAACTGGGGATTCTCAAAAAAATATTATGTCATGTCTTATGGCTAAATCAAAAAATATAAAAAAGACTATTGCTTTAGTTGATGACTCAGATTATTTTGAATTATCAGAATCTATTGGAGTTGACACTTTAATAAACAAGAAATTACTAGCTGCTAATGAAATATTTAGATTTATTAGAAAGGGGAACATTTTAGAGCTGAACAAATTAAATAATATGAATGCTGAAGTCTTAGAATTTTTAGTTACACCAAGTTCAAAGGTTGTTGATAGAAAAATTAAGGATATTAACTTTCCAAGATCAGCAACCATTGGTGGAGTTATTAGGAATGATAAAGGTTTAATAGCATTAGGTGATTTTCAAATTGAAGTGGGAGATAAAATTTTAGTTTGTTCTCTGTACGAAGCTATTAATAAAGTTGAAAAACTCTTTCTTTAGTTATGTCAAAGCTTAACCATAAGTTGATTCTTTATATAATAGGTCTTTTACTTCTTTTTAACGGTGGAGCAATGTTAATTACAGCTGGAGTCAGCTTAGTTTTGAATGACGGAGTATTTAATGACATTGTTAGCTCATCAATTATATTGATTTCATTTGGTTTAGTTCTTATGTTTTTTAATAAAAATAACATCAGACAAATTAATAAGCGAGATGGGTATTTTATTGTGACAATAGGCTGGTTAACCATGATTTTTTCTGGAATATTTCCATATTTTTTAACTGACTCAATAACATCATTTTCAAATTTGATCTTTGAGAGTATGTCTGGTTATACAGCTACAGGATCAACAATCATTAGTGATATCGAGTCTCTTCCAAAAAGTATAATTTTTTGGAGGAGTATGACTCATTGGCTTGGCGGAATGGGTATCATCGTTTTAGCTATAGCAATTCTACCATTATTAGGAATTGGGGGTATGCAATTATTTTCTGCTGAGGCACCTGGAAGCGGAATAAGTGGAGATAAGATTCATCCTAGAATAAGCGCTACTGCAAAGCGATTATGGTATATATATGTTGGACTAACATTTACTGAAACAGTTGCTCTAAATTTTGCCGGAATGAGTTTTTTTGATGCTATAAACCACTCTATGAGTAATATTGCTACCGGAGGTTTTTCAACTAAAAACGATAGTTTATCTTATTGGAATTCAATACCTCAAATTCAATACATAATTATTTTTTTTATGATTTTAGCAGGAACGAACTATCTTCTTATATATTCAGCAATTTTGGGAAAATTTAAAAAATTATTTAAAAATACCGAATTCATATGGTATATAAGTTTTATTATAATTTTTGTTTTAATTACAACACTTGTACTATTCTTAAATGTAGATCTAAAAAATACTGAATTTGATCATCCCGAAATATTCGGAAAATTTGAATCAAGTTTTAGACATTCATTTTTTCAAATTGTTGCTATAATTACTACAACTGGATTTGTAACTGGGGATTTTGCAGGGTGGACACCCTTTTTAACAATGTTATTCTTTGGATTAATGTTTTTAGGTGCCAGTTCAGGGTCTACATCTGGTGGCATTAAAGTTTCTAGACATTTAATTTTAATAAAAAATGGATTTTTAGAATTTAAAAAAGCTCTTCATCCAAATGCAGTTTTACCTCTCAGATATAACCACTCTGTTGTTAAAAAAGAAGTAATTGTAAATATTTTAGCATTTTTTATGTTATACCTCATATTGTTTATTGTTGGAGCAGGTGTCCTTAGCACTCAAGGATTAGATTTTACGTCTGCAATTGGTGGCTCGGCTGCGTCTTTAGGAAATATTGGCCCAGCTATAGGTTCTTTAGGTCCATCTTTAAACTATGGAGATCTTAGTGGATTTGCAAAGCTTTGGTGTTCATTTTTAATGTTGGTAGGCAGGCTTGAACTTTTTACCTTTTTGATAATATTTACACCATATTTTTGGAGAAAAATTTAGGATAAAACTTTATATATCCTTTTTGTAGCTTCTATTATATTTTCCTTCGAAGACGCATAACTGATTCTAATATTATTAGGGCATCCAAAAGCACTTCCAGTAACTGTAGCAACATGAGCTTTTTCTAATAAAAACATTGAAAAATCTGATGAATTTTTGATCTCAAATCCATCAATTTTCTTTCCAAAATAAAATGAAACATCAGGGAAAATATAAAATGCACCGTCAGGATTATTTAGCTTTATACCTTCAATTTTAGATAAAAGATTTATTATTAGTTCCCTTCTTGATTCAAATTCTTTAACCATATATTTAATTTCATTTACTTCAGCACTAATTGCTGCAATTGTAGCTTTTTGAGCTATGCAATTAGCTCCACTTGTTACTTGACCTTGAAGCTTTGTGCAGGCTTTTGCAATCCATTCTGGAGCACCTATATAACCAATTCTCCAGCCAGTCATTGCAAAAGCTTTTGCAACTCCATTAATAGTTATAGTTCTTTCATACATTTCATCAATTGATGCAAAGCTAAAGTGATGATTACCATAGTTTATGTGTTCATATATTTCGTCTGATAAAATAAAAATATCAGGATATTTTGATAAAACTTCTCCTATTGCTCTAAGCTCATCTTCAGAGTACATAGATCCACTAGGATTATTAGGTGAGTTTAAAATAATCATTTTGGTTTTTGCAGAAATATAATCTTCAATCTTATCGGCTTTAACTTTAAAATTGTCATTTATTCCGCTTTCAATTACAACTGGAATTCCCTCGGCCATTTCTACAATTGCTGAGTAACTAACCCAAAAGGGCGCTAATAAAATAACTTCATCTCCTGGCTTAACCATTGCTTGAACAACGTTTGCTATTGATTGTTTTGCTCCCGTTGAAACAACAATTTGATTTGGATTATAATTTAGTTGATTATCTCTTTCAAATTTTTTACAAATAGCATCCTTTAAATCAGAATATCCATCTACTGGCGTGTAAGAATTATAATTAGCATTAATTGCATCTATAGCAGCCTCTTTTATAAATTCGGGTATATTAAAGTCTGGTTCACCTAAACTTAAACCAATTATATCAACTCCGTTATTTTTAAGTTCTCTTGCTTTAGCTGCCATTGCTAAAGTTGCTGAAGCAGAGAGATTATTTATTTTATCAGTAAGAAACTTTTCCATTAAAAAATGAATTTAATTTTTTTGCTAAAGATATTTAAATTGGACTATTTTAGTACATATATTTTAAATAAATGATTAACAAAATAGATTCTTTTTTTGATCTAAGTTCAATAAAAAAAAAACAGTTAGAAAAATTTAATAATTTAATTAAAGTATGGAATCAAAAAATAAATTTAGTTTCAAGAAAAGACATTGAAAATTTTGAAATTAATCATATTATTCATTCAATTTCTATCTCAAAATATATTGATTTTATCGATGGTTCTGATATTATGGATCTAGGAACTGGTGGAGGTTTGCCTGGAATTCCATTGTCAATAATATTTCCCTCAGTAAACTTTCATTTGGTTGACAGTAAAAAAAAAAAAATTGATATTGTAAATTCAATTATTCAAGAATTAAAATTAAAAAATGTAAAAACTAGTTGGTCAAATGCAAGAGACTTGGATAAAAAGTATGATTTTATAATTTCCAGAGCCGTAGCATCTTATCCAAAAATAATACAAATTTGTACAAATAAGATCAAAAAAAGAAATAAGAACAAATTGAAAAATGGTTTTATTCTCTTAAAGGGAGGGAATGTTGAAAAAGAATTCTCAATTGCAACCGATTATAAGACGTTCGATATATTTGAAAAAATTAAAATAGAATTTTTTCTTTCTAAAAAAATTATTTATGTACCTAATCCATATAATCATATTGGTAACTAGTTGGAGGATTATGAGTTCTGCTAACCAATCTTGGACTAATCCATCTTAGCAAATTCAGTTTTGATCCAGCTTTATCATCTGTTCCTGATGCTCTACAGCCACCAAAAGGTTGTTGACCAACGACTGCACCTGATGGTTTGTCATTAATATAAAAGTTACCTGCACTATACCTTAATTTATTTAAAGCAATTTTTATACTTTCTTCATCATTTGAAATAAAGGCACCAGTTAATGCATAATCTGATGTTTTATCAACGACATCTAACATTTGGTTCCATTCATTATCATCATAAACATAGATAGTAATAACTGGTCCAAAAATTTCCTCTTTCATTGTTTTAAATTGATGATTTTTACTTAAAATTATTGTTGGCTCAATAAAGTAGCCAATTGAATCATCGTAACCTCCACCAATTAAAATCTCACAATCGTCACTTGATTTGGCGTATTCAATATAATTAGAAATTCTTTTGAAAGCGTTTTTATTTATTACAGCATTCATAAAGTTGTTAAAATCGATAGGGGATCCAATTTTGATAGTCTTTATTTGCTCAACTGTACTAGAAATAAGTTCTTTAGAAATAGATTTTGGAATATAAATTCTGGATGCTGCAGAACATTTTTGTCCTTGATATTCAAAACCACCTCTAATTATTGCAGTTATGGAAGTTTTAATATTCGCAGTCGGATGACAAAAAATAAAATCTTTACCTCCGGTCTCACCAACAATCCTAGGATAGTCTCTGTATAGGTTTATGTTGGTACCAATCTTTTTCCATAAATCTTTAAAAACTGAGGTTGAACCAGTAAAATGTAATCCTGAAAATTCTGGATGAGATAATACAATGTCAGATATCATCACAGGATCACCAGTAACCAAGTTTATTACTCCCTCAGGCAGCCCCGCTTCTTTGAAAATATCCATTGTTATTTTGGCAGTATAAACTTGATTATCACTAGGTTTCCATAGGACAACATTTCCCATTAATGCTGCACTAGCACACAGATTTCCACCAATTGCCGTAAAATTAAATGGGGTTATAGCATATACAAAACCTTCTAATGCTCTATACTCTAAATCATTTGATTTTCCTTCTCCGTTCACAGGTTGTTCATTATAAATTTCTGTTAGATATGCTACATTGAATCTCAAAAAATCAATGAATTCGCAAGCAGCATCAATTTCAGCTTGAAAAATATTTTTTGATTGTCCAATCATGGTACCTGCGGTTATTTTAGATCTATATTTATCAGATATTAAATCAGCTGCTTTAAGAAAAATTTCACATCTCTTTTTCCATGGAGTTTCTGACCAAATAATTTTATTTTTTATTAAATTATCAATAGCTTGTTTAACATGTTCTTTACTAGCTTGAGAATAAGTACCTACAATATTTTTATGATCGTGAGGGGGTATGATACTTTTCTTTTTTTCTGTAAAAACGGTTTTCTTGCCAATATATAAAGGAATATCAATTTTAGAATTGAACATTTTATTATAAGATTCTTCAACTTTTTTTCTTTCTGTAGAATCTTTTAGATAACCTAAAACAGGCTCGTTTTTTGCTTTGTAAATCTTGATATTGCTCATTAATTCAAAATTTCTGCTGGAAACAATTTAATTACTGGAATATGTGCTTTAAATCTACTAGATGAATTAAGACTTATAATTGAAAAGTATCCAAAAATAGAAGCTATTCTAGTCTTCATGGTATAGTTTAACTCAAGCTTTAATTTATTTCCAGGTTTTAAAATTGGTTTGTTTTTAAATACTTTTGATATATAATTGATGCCATGCAAATCAGATATTTTTTTATGATTTGAAATAATTTGAATTGTATTTTTTCCTTTATTGTATACTGTTAATATATTTTTGAATCTGTACTTAATTATTTTTCCAATTTTTTTTTTATTAATGAAATATGAATCTACAGATATTCTTATTCCTTTCAAATTATTGACATCAGTAAATTTAATATTCATATAAAAATTTATTCTCTAATTTACAATATTTGATGAATTATTAGTAGCTATTGCCTTTATTTTAAAATAATTATCCTCAGGTTTTTTTTCATAAAGAATTGCAGTGTAAATGTTTTCAGTTTGCCAAAAACTATTAATATCATAATTCATATTATTTTTTTTAATTAAATACTTATAATTATAAAAACCTTGTTTTAAATACAATTCAATTTGATATTTATCTTTTAATTTTTTTAATCTGCTATTTTCATTTTTTTCATAATTATTGAAGCTTCCTACAATGTAAAGTGGATAATCATTGATGTTTTGAGCTTGAATTGAAAAAATTACTTTTGAATATTCTGATTCTGTGAACCAGTTTTTATTATTATTTTTAATTATATATGTTCCATTAATGTCTGGCTCATAGACATATATTTCAGGAACTTTATCAATTCTAAGCTCAGTGATATAATTATTTCTAGAGTAAGTTTTACTAACTTCAATATTTGTACTTAAAATATTTGAATTGTCAAAATTTAAATATTCTACTCCACCAGTAAAGTTAATGTTATCATAAATAAAGCTATTTGACAATTTAAAGGTAGGACGATTAATCAATCGAAAATCGTTTAAGTTATAGTTTTTAAAAACAATTAACTTGTATTGAAAAGTATTATTGTTGAAGTTACAATTATTGCAAGGAATATTTACTTTTAGTTTTTGATGAGAGTTTTGGAAATTAATATTCCTCATTTTAGATATTTCTATTGTACCATTTAATGAATTTTTTATTAAAATAAATTTTCTTGAGAAAACATTTCTTCCTTCTCTATCTGTAACTATAACTTTATAGTTTCCACTTTTTTTTAATTGAAGATTTTTATTTTGAATTTGAAATTGATAGTGAATATAAGGTTGTAATGTATTGTAAGATTTATAATAATTTGTAATCCTAATATTATCAAATCCATCTAAATATTCAGATTTTCTAATTTTTGATAATTCCCAATTAAAATTGAAGTGTTCAATTTTATAATAGAAACTTCTGCTTTTATTATTTAGTTCATCAAAAACAACAGTAATTTTTTCATCACTACTAAAAATGATTCTTTCATTGTTGTTTTTTGAATCTAATAATTGAATGGATTTTATCAATTTTTTTTGACCAAATGAATTATTTATGATCAAAAAAATTATCAAAAAATATGTTGCAAATATCCTCATATGAAATTGTTGTAAAATCTAAGTAATATTAACAAAAAATATTTCACTTAATGGCATTAAATTAATACATTTGTGCAGTATTAAGTTATTTATGTCAGGAGACATCAGGATAAAGAAAGGTTTATCCATAAATATTAAAGGTACTGCAGAAAAAAAAATAGAAAAAATTCCTCTAGCAAGTACTTATGCCCTAAACTTACGCGATTTTCATTTAATAGTTCCAAAACTCATTAAA
>MDTC01243664.1_pt1 | contig 18345 bp, 10 predicted proteins | sample 811181 | NCBI WGS metagenome assembly MDTC01 (sample SAMN05326644, study PRJNA326480) | marine metagenome | isolation source: seawater | place: Pacific Ocean: North | collected 2011
GATGAAGAGGGCGAGGTCATTGTAATTGCCGAGCTAAACCGTGCTGAAGTCGAAGAATTCATCGAAGAGGCAGAAGGCCAGTTCTATGCCATCTTTAATGCCAATATTGATGATGAAGACTATATGATCAGCTGTCGGAAAGAGACGCCCACCGGATCCAATATCCCGATCCGGGTCTGTGAGCCGAAGTTCATGGTGGACGCCAGGGCCCGAAACGCCAATACTATTGGCTTTAACGCGGGTGTTGTTGAAGCGGACAGAGCCATTCGCACCTCAGTCGAGCCGCAGTACCAGCAACTGCAGGTGATGATGGAAAATATGACCCAGGAGGTCCCGGCGTTTGCGCAGATCGCTGGCATTCTGACCCAGCTCCGCGCCAGGCGCGAGCAGTTGGCAAACTGAGATTAGCGTTACCCAGATTCATGGACATCATCAACCGACTCGATACGGCCGCACTGCATCAGCAGTATCTGGAGACTGGTTACGTCATCATCCGAGACCTGCTGCGCGAAGAAGTCGCTGAGGCAGCCTATGAGGCCCTCGAGAACGGGGTTTCCTGGGAGTTGCACTATCGGGAAATGAACACCGGCAGAGTCGGTGTTATTGATCCGGAACACCTTGAGGGGCTGACCCAGCGTGAGATCAAGCGGCTGGTGCCGCCCATGGCCACACTCAAGGACAATGATTTTTCTTTCGCCTATTGCCGCTACACCATCCCGTCAAAACTGGAAAACACGCCTCCAGACGCGCAAATCCTCACCGTAATTTATCGCTACTTTAACAGCCTTGAATACTTAAGGTTAATGTCAGAGATCACCGGTGATGACAGCGGCTGCGAGGTCAGCACCTGGGCTTCCCGCTATGACCGCAACCATCATTTGTCAGTGCATATGGATGAGAGCCCAGGACAGGAGCGCATTGCGGCGCATGTGCTGGGCTTGAGCAAGAAATGGAAACAGGACTGGGGCGGTAATTTCGCCTTCTGTGATGACGAGGGTAAACCCAACCTGGTTATACCCCCGCAGTTCAACACCCTGGTGATGTTCAAGGTCCCGAGGCTGCATCTGGTGACCCAGGTAGAATCTTTCGCCGGTGATTCCCGCTATAGCCTTTTTGGTTGGTATAAAGGCAAGCAGGAGTATTTCTCCTCCTAACCCCGACCCATTCCCGCATCCTTGGGGGGAGTTTCAAGCAACCAATTCCATTTGGAGTCATGCTGGCAGGTGGATTAAACTAATCATTCGGATGCAGAGACGCGCTGCGTCGAACACTTAGCGGGTAGAAATATTTTCCGGTTTAGCATACGAGACATGCCCAGAATGATGAAAAACCTCACAAAAGCATGGCGTACTAATTCGCTGCACTGGGTTTTAGCCTGCACCCTGCTGCCTTCGACGCTGCACTCAGCAACTATTGTTAATGTGCAGACTAACCTTGGCACCTTCAAGCTGGAGTTATTTGCCGACAAGGCGCCTGCCACTGTCGCCAAATTTCTCGCTAATATTGAGGCTGGTCTCTACCAGTTCTCCATGTTTCATGAGACCGGCAGCACTTCGGTAAGCGGCGGTCTCTACTTTTACAATTCCTGTGGCGACGGGCCGGTGCCAGCTGCAGGCATCACACCAACCCCTATCGAGGCTACTGGCTTACTCAACACCACGCGAACCATCGCCATGGTCCCAATCGCAGGAGACCTGAACAGTGTGGGCAGCGAGTGGGTCATCAACCTGGGCAATAACGAGGCAATCTATCCGGCCGGCGCTAAGCCAGTAGTTTTTGGTGAGGTCACGGAGGGGCTCAATACCGTCGACTCCATTGCAGATGCCTGGCGCGTGCCCATGGACATCAGCCCGTCAGTTCCTACCAATAACTATGGCGGCATACCTGTTGTGCAGTGTGGCCTCTTCAACGCCGAAAATGTGATCAAGATGGCTTTGCAAATCGAATCCATCGATCCGCCTTCGCATGGTGGCGGCGATGGCGGCAACACCGCCACCGCAGCAAACTACTTTGATCCAGCCACGGGTCTGCTAAACATCAAGGTAGATGCAGGCGCCTCTGGATTGCTGAGCCTTGCGCTGCGCCTGGAATCGGAAAATCCCATAATCATCCAGGCACAGCCCGAAACAGTGTCCACACTGACGGAGACTGTGGAAGGCATTTCCACGTTTGATGTCAGCACCAACAACCTGACCATTCCGGAAATCGAAATCAGTGGGCAGATAGCCTATCGCAATGCGGTTTTCCGGCTCACCGATCTGGAGAATCTATTCTTCACGCTGATCTCTGCTGGCACGCCTTAATCACACTGCCCTTCTTGTGCAAAGATTCCCTGGGGCTGCGTTTCGAGCTTCCAAAACTGAGCAGCGCTCCGTTGTCACTGCGTCAAAACGCAGGCAAAAGAAAAGGGGCCATATGGCCCCTTTTCGTGTTTCAAACTCCTAACAATCAAACATTAGAAGTCGTAAACGGCACGCGCAAAGAACACGCGGTTCAACGGATCCTGAAGTGCACCAAGCACACCAGCGAATTCCGGAGAACGCTGTGGCTGGCGGTCAAACAGGTTTCGACCACCAACAGTGAAGCTCAGCTCGCCATCGAAGATCTCAACACCGCGATACGTGTAGTTTGCATCAAGCTGAGTCCACTGCTTGATGTTTGTGTCGCGGATACCCGCTGGACGGTAGAAACCGCCGAAGTTATCCAGGTGAGTGAACAGAGGGCCATCGTAATTATCGATTGCATCGATGTAACGAGTAATGGTGTTCACCGAGTGATTGCCCATAGTCCAGCCAATCTGCAGATTGGCCTTTAGTTTAGGCAACTCTGGAGCAGCACCAGTCTGGTCGTTATAGTTACCAGCACCATCTTTTACTGGGTCAGTTGGCTTGGACTGATACAGGAACTCAGCGATGTAAGTGCCTTGCAGGCCGAGACGCAGATCACCCCAATTATTCAGGCTCATTGAGTAATTCATCTGAATATCATAGGCAGTAACGTCAACTGTCTCTGCGTTACCAGCTCCCAATCCATTGACCTGCAGGATAGTACCGGGATCGCCTGGATCGCGAATAATGTCCTTATTAGAACGAGGATCAGAAGCCCATGATGCTAACTGAGCAGATGAGGGTTTGGTCGCAGCACTCAGGCCGTCGCCCGCAAAACCCGTCGCCCTCTGGAAGTTCAGGAAGTCGAATGACATGATGTCCTGAGCACTTGTACCGATGATACGATTCTCGAACAGGGTATTGTTGTAGGTAACCGACATACTAAAATCACCTAGAGCCACATCGAAGCCAAACTGTTGAGACTCGGACTGTTCGTTCTCCAGATTCGGATTACCGCCGGAGCAGGCCGTGGTAAACGCGTCAAAGTTACTGAAGCGGTCAGTCACTGTAGACAGGCCACAAGTAATCGGATTCAGCAGCTGCTCGAGGGAAGGTGCGATAAACGCGGTACCCTGAGTAGCTCGCAACGTCAACCAATCAGTCGCCTGCCAAGTCAAACCATACTTCGGATCCGTTGACTCCTGTCCGGTGGAGAATTCCTCGCGACGCACTGCTGCAGACAGCTCTAAGGTAGATAGAAGTGGTATTGAGAATTCCGCAAAGTACGCATCAACTTCCCGACTACCAGATGTCAGCACTTCTTTGTCTGCACTTCCTATCCAAGTGTCACCTGCAATCTCTACAAGCGAGGGGATGTTCGTGTAGGCATCGTCACGCCTCTGATAACCAAGCGCAGCTGCGATCGGGCCTCCAGGCAATTCGAACCCACCGAGAGGAATCTCACCGTTGAGCACGATATCGATCACATCCAGGTCATCAATGACATACTCAAAATCTCTGGCCGCGATGGCGTCAATCACATGCTTGGACGTTACATTGTTGACATCGGTTACGAAGAACGGGTTGTAGCAGGAGTCGCGATCGTTGACCACGTCACAGTTCAGGCCCTTGATCATTTCGGTGATGTCATAGTTCTGGTTAGACATGAATTGCAATTCGCGGGTGTTACGTGTGTAGGCCGCCATACCTTCCCAGCCCTCAATGAAAGGCACCGTGAAGTCTGCTTGCAAGGTGAAACGTGAAATGTGGTCCACGTTATCGGACAAGTTATCCATGTCAGGACTATGGCCAACTGGAGAGCCGCCGAGGCGATTGGTCTTGTTTATCGGACGCAGCGTTCTAGGAACCACATCTTCATTTAATGGGATGCCGTTCGGCGCGATGCCTGACACCAGATAGTCCATCAGACCGTCGCTATTTAGATCATTGGTGCCGCGATCGGGCACTCCGTCACCGTTAGCGTCAATACCGTAGAGCTGGTTGCCGCTAGAATCCATTGCTTGGAACGGATTACCTGGGATCTCGCCGCGTACTACGGGTAATTCACCTATGCGGGAGTTACCTGGGTTAGAAGTCGAGGTATAAGTCCGCTCAGCCAAGCGCGTGCGGAAGGCCTGTGCTTTCAAAGTCAGGTCATCGCTGACATCCCAAGTTGCGTTGGCATAAAACTGGGTTGTCTCGGTAGGCTCACGATAGGAGCGGTTATCGCCGAAATCGAAGAAGCAGCTGGAACCCAGCAGGTTACCGAATTCGTTGGCGATCTGATCTCGAGAATAATCAGTACGCTCTGAACCTGGCCGACAGGCCGGATCTGGTGCGCGTGAGCGTGAGCCAGTGTAGAGACCATCAGGGCCGCGATCCGGGGTATACCAGTTACCCGGCGCGTTAGATGAAACAGTCAGACCAGAGTTGGCCAACAAGCTCCGCTCATCCCAGCCAAGACGGCTGTTTTGGCGGAACTGACCGGCAACCACCACGTCCACGTCGCCGATTTCACCACCCCATAACATCTGCACGGAGTGCTCATCATAATCGCCGCGAGAATCCTGCTCGGCATACGAATCAACCTTAAAGCCGTCATAGGATGTGTAAGGTACAAAGTTGACCACACCTGCCACCGCCTCGTTACCGTAAAGTGCCGCAGCACCGTCAGCAACGATATCCATACGCTGGATCGCAATGGTGGGAATCAAGGCGTTTACGTTCTGGTTTACCAGCCGCTTGCCATCTAGCAAGGTCAGTGTAGAACTGGCGCCAAGACCTCGAAGGTCGATTGAAGTAGAACGAGAGTCAGTACCCTGAATAGTATTGGTCACTGACGAAGCAGCACCATTTACAAAAGTGAGGTTTTGTACCACCTCACCCAGATTCAAAGTACCTTGGGCTTCCAGGTCAGCTGCGTTTAGCTGAGTCACTGATGAAGCCTGGGTAAATCCTTCACTTCGACGAATGAATGAACCCGTGACTACCACTTCCTCTACCTGGTCTTGAGCTAGCGACACACCAGATATAGGAAGAAGAGACATGGAAATCGCCGAACATAGCAAACTACGCTTATGTGGAATTTTAAACTGCATACTATCTCTCCAAATTTCTTTTAACTTAGAAGCTTCTTTTTTTATACAGGAAATCACGCACTTACCATGGGCGCACATGATCTCCACACTCCGAGGATAGACTGCAACAAGTTGTTACACAAGCCCAAATTCATTATTTTCCTAAGGGTATTTCATTTGTTGCCGACGCTATCTTGTCAAATTTATTTTATTGATAAATATCAACATTTTGGGGTCAAGCGTTCGATTTTGGGGGTTTAAGCGCAATATTTAGCAAAATGTGAATAGGTATTACTTATGATTCGAAACATTTTTGCGCGTTTCAGAAACGTCCCACCGATGCATCAAAATCCATGATCGATTAGCACGTAAGTTATTGAAAATAATATGCTAAAAGGAAAATCACAGGCGCCAATTGCAGCGCACAAGCGCCAGAAAAAGTAGGCCAGATCACCTGGTCAGGCGGTTTTACGAGGTGGAAAATGAATCCAGCCGGTGATTATGTACTTAGAGCCCGAATTTAGCACATTGGCACGATGGGCATGAGTCCACTCTGCGGGCCAAATCAGGGTTTTGCCTTTGCTCGGCTGCATCTCAATACCCTGGTGCACAAATTCGGTTGAACCACCATCATCAACGTCGTTCAGGTATGTCATCCAGGCCAGCACCCGGTGGGAGGTTGCCAGCGTAGTTCGCTCAGAGTGCAGCTTGAGGAAATGCCCGCCGGGCTGGTAGCGCTGGATATTGAATGAGCTTACTTCCATGCTCGGCATCACCCCTTTCAGGAACGGCCATTGTTCGAGGTAGTCTGAGTAACAGGCGAAGAGTGCGTCCAGGTAGTCGCGCACCGGCAGGTGATCTGGCTGCTGAAGCTCCCGTGGGCGGATTGTCAGGTCGGTGGAGTTCTTTGATTCAGTGTTTAAACCGCCTGATATCTTTCCCTGAGACTGGTTATCCGAGTGTGACTCGAAAAATGCTATCACCTCATCACACAGGGATAGTGGCTCGACTGTCCAAGCGCCGATAAAATGGGGGATTGTTGTGCTGGCTGAAATATCAATTCTTTGCACTGCTTTTTGTTCTTGCACTATAAATCCTCACTGCTTCACTCGAATCATGGGTGATCGACTGAATACGCTCCGTTCTTGATACTGACGCCTCGCTCGAGATCAAATTTCACTACACCAAATCCTTGCCGCTCCATGACCAATCCCTCCTCCAGCTTTCCCATGGCCAACAACAGTGAACCAATGGAACCGGAGGTCTCGCGCGATCCGGGGTTGAGCGCCAGCGCCTTGCGGTAGCATGCCAGCGCTGCCTCCAACTCACCAAGCAAATCCAGCGCATTGGCGAGGTTGGCAAGGAAATCCGGGTTATCAGGTTCCAAGGACAAAGCCTGTCGATAGCTAGTCACCGCATCCTCGAGCCGGCCCAGTCGCTGCAGTGTCAGCGCCAGACTAGTATGCGCCGCAGCAAAATCAGGCTGCAGCTGCACTGCATGTTGAAGACTCTCCATAGCCAAGTGCAATTCGCCCTGCTGCTTGAGGGCGGCACCGAGGTTATATTGAATGAGAGCATAGCGCGGATGAATCTCCAGGGCTCTTCGGTAGCACTCAATGGCTTCATCTAGCTTACCCAGTTCGCACAAGATATTGCCGAGATTGTTGTGGGTATCTCCCAGTTCTGGATTGATTGCCAAAGCCCTGCGGTAACTGCTGACAGCGTCCTCGATTCTCCCAAGACCCTGCTGAGCCAATCCAATATTCCCTAGCGCCTCGGCATAATTCGGCTTATGCGCCAAGGCCCGCTCATAGGCTGCCAAAGCTTCCTTAAGTCTCCCCAGTTCTCGCAACATATTGCCGAGATTATTGTGCGCAGACACGTAGTCTGGCGCTCTCAACACGGCCGCCTCTATCAATTCGACCCCGAGCTCGCTCTGGCCTGCCATGTGTGCCAGGATCCCCAACATGTGCAGTGCGACAGGTTGATTAGGGTCGGAGGCAAGGACCTGTCGATAAAGCTGCTCTGCTTGAGCGAAGCGCCCAGCTCGCTGGTGCCGCATGGCAGACTGGAGCATCTGCTCATGCTCCAAGACCTGATCATCGGTTGGCGGCATGCCCCTAGTCGTGTTGGAATTGTGCGGTGGCTCTTGCACGGTCTTGAATGAACCTGCTTAAAAATTCCAGAGTCTACACGCTAACTCAAGCGCTTTCTCTAACAGCCGCGCTAACGACCGCCAAGCTGCGTCGCAAATCGATCTAGCGTTTGCCAGCAACTACGTTAAAAGCAATGCTCACCCGATCCTGATCGCTTCGGTTTTCCTCAACCCCATGCTCCAGCCAGCCGGGGAATACATACATACGCCCCGCTTCCGGATCCATCCTTACTTCATCGCTAGTAAACTCGGTTGGCTGAGTCGTGGGATAGGTAAGCATCCTTGAAGCTACTCGGGGGTCACGAAAAAAGATGCTGCCGCACTCCGGTGGCTTCAGGTCGATATAATAAATGCCACTGAAATGGCAGTTAGCGTGGAAGTGGATTTTGTTTGACGCACCTGGGGGATTGATATTCACCCAGGCCTCATGCTGAAGGGCCAGATCAGGATGAAAATGCTGAGACTCAGCAATCCGCTGACAGACTTGCAAGATACGCAGGTTCAGCGGCTCAAACTCCGGCAGGCTCTGCACGTTGTTGGGGCTCTGCCAACCTCTAACATTCGTGTTTTCCACGCCCGCTGGATCCTGATCTCTCAGGCGATAGATTTGCTCGAGCAGAGTCGCATTCAGACTCTCCCGATCATCGAAAAGTGTGCTCCACACTGCCGTGGGGAAGAGATAATTCGGCACTATCTGCAAGCTTGGCGCTCCTTTGGCCTGACTCATTGCATGGCCAGGCAACAGTTTTACTATCTATGATGTGCTAAACATACTGGATTTTTCCCTGGCACCCAACATTTCCCCTCGCAGCTCAAACCACATTGTCGAAATCCTTTTTTATAAACAGAATGAGGAAATTTTAAGGCACTGTATTCTCGATGAATTTTCCTGGGGACGATTAATACTGCCTTTTCAATTAACTAACCTGCTCTTACTAACTTAGCTATTCCAGCGCCGACGTGAGCTTGTTGATACCCCCGTTTGCTGCAGTCCTGTTATCTGGCGCAAAAGTTCATCGCTTTTAAAATTTTTGCAATTATCTCGAGGTATTGCGCCAGGATAAAACCAATATGAGCCCCTGCTTCAGAATCGTCGCCAATAATAAGAAGTGGCGAATGTATCCGCAAGCACCGAGCTCTTTCATAAATTTTCTGCCATACATTCCTGGTATCATCGCATTAAATAGCGCCAAGTAACTTTCTTTTAAATTCCTATCATAGAGACTGTGACAGGCTTCACCCGAGTCCGCTTACATAATCTAAAATCCTGCCCTCTAAAGTATCAGGACAATGATCTCTCGCATTTCTTTCTCGTCTTCAACAACGAGAATCATGCCACTACCCGCGAAAGTTTCAGAGCAAGCAGAAGTAATACTGACCTCTGGTTGAGCTCGCCTCAGCGGCGAGTAGAGCATCAAGTCCGTCCCCGCCCAGGCTCTGACTGAACTTCGATAAATCCCTTAAGTTTGGCGCGCGGCGCCCATTCTTATGGTCAAACCTGAACCACTGTCTTGACCAGCTTGCATAGTGAGAGTGAACGAATCGAAAATTCTACTCAACAACTCCGCCTAAATGCCGTTTCCGGTGCCAGTCATGCGTGCATCGGAAATCATAGCCGAAGTTGGTAATGTGTGTTCTGCCCAATTACCAGCGCTGCAGCAGACACAGGTGTTCCGTTCAGCTTTGGTAGATTATTTGATAGTGCTGACAATCTTTTTCAGCATTCTTGGCGTAACTTCCAGTCCGACTTTCGCATGGTTTTTACCCAGTGCTTTTTAGCCAATCAGCAGACTGATGTGGGGATTGGTTGTAACAGCTGGTGCTGGACGTCTATTTCTTGTGTTTTTAACTTTATAATGACTTACCATGCGACCCATACGAACCTAATTGAAATCGCACATCCTATGATGATTCAACCAGAAGGTACTGTTATGACAATTTATTCCCAAAATCTCACTCGTTTTCGCGCACTGCTGGGCCTGACCACCGCACTGGTCACTGGTCTGGCTTTTGCACATGCAGCATCGGCTCAGCAGGACGCCGGCGAAGGCGTCGAGGACTGGGTCACAGCGAGCATGTGTGCTGCCGGTGGCCGGGCTGTCGATTTGAGCCAAACAGTATCTTTTACCTACACCGATGCTGCGGGCAATAACCCACGCTATATCAGCGCAGCCCAAGCGAGTCTGACCACCGCCGATCTGTCAGACCTGGAGTTAGCCTGGGCGATAGCCTTTCCAGCAACTTCCAGTATGCGCGCAGCACCAGTGATTGTCGGTTCAACGATTTTCTACTCGGCCACAGATGCCAGTCGCGTTTTTGCCCTGGATACCGAATCAGGTTGCGCGAAGTGGGTTTACAACGCCGGCACTCGCCTGCGCTCCTCTATCGCTTATGGGGTTATTGATGGTGAAGGGATTCTCGTGTTCAGCGATCAACGCGGCATGATCCATTCCATCAGTGCTGAAACTGGCGAACAGAACTGGGGTGCCAGCGGCCAAGCTTCGAACAATCAGGGTATGCTTACTGGCACGCCTGTAATTCACGAAGACCGCATCATTGTTCCGGTTTCAGGTTCGGGTGTGATAACGGGTGGTAATCCGAATTACGAGTGCTGTGAAAACCACGGCGCCGTCACGGCACTGGATGTCCGTACCGGCGCAAAGATCTGGGAATACCACACGATGCCGGCGGCCCAGTTCACTGGCATGGAGAGTTCCACTGGCGTTAAGCAACGCGGCCCTTCCGGCGCGCCCATTTGGACCACTCCGACAATCGATGCGGCTCGGGCTCAGATCTATGTCACCACTGGGGAAAACACTTCGCATCCTACTACCGGTACCAGCGACGCGATTATCGCGCTGGATCTGGAAACCGGAGAGGAGAAATGGGTATTCCAGGCACTAGCAAATGACATGTGGAACTTTGGCTGCAGTGCCGGTGGTCCCAACTGCATTATCCTGGATGACACCAACTCCGTTGACTATGATTTCGGCGGCCCTGCTATCCTGGTAGAAGCCGGTAACCGCGAACTGCTGGTAGCTGGGCAAAAGTCTGGCGACATCTGGGCGCTTGATCCTGATTCCGGCGCCTTGGTCTGGAACCAGCAAATTGGAGAAGGCACAGCATTGGGCGGCAATCACTGGGGCATCACGACAGACGCAGAACGCGCCTTTATGACCGTAAACGATCCTGGCGGCATGGGACAGGTTAGTCGCCCTGGTCTTTATTCTTTCTTTCTTGGCACAGGCGAACCAAGCTGGTTCTACGAAGTTGAGTCAGATTGTGAGGGGCGCGACGATCGCCTGCGTCGTTGCGAGGGGCTTTACGGATTTTCAGCCGCCCCGCTGACCGTAGATGGCGCAGTTATTACAGCAGGGCTAGACGGCCGCCTGTTCGTTTTCAATGCAGATTCCGGGGAAGTGCTATTTGAATATGACACAACCACAGATTTCGACACCGTAAACGGTGTGGAAGGTTATGGTGGTTCGATCGATAGCCATTCGATCGCTGCCGGATCTGGCATGTTATTCGTCGGCTCGGGCTATGGTTCCTTCAGCCAGGTCTCCGGCAACGTGCTGCTGGCTTTCAAACCAGCCGAATAGCCCGCATCACTCAAGTACGAGCGAGCAATAATACCGTTATTCAACAGCTGTGCAGGCGGCTGGCGCCGAGGTTAGCCCCCCTGGACAGCCCCCAACGCGCGCGAATAGCTGTAAAGTTAAAATGAGATGCATCAAGGGGACAAAGCGATCACTTGCCCCTCTCTGCCCCCCTAAATTGGCTGTCTGCAGCTACTAGTACTTCTCAAACCAGGCCAGAATGTGCTCAACCTTACCAATCAATCTCGACGGCCTGCCTGCAATCCCATGAGGTGAGCCTGGCACTCTGATCATCACCACGTCCACTCCCTGAATCTTCAGGGCCTGGTACATCTGTTCAGTCTCAGAGATTGGCGTGCGCCTGTCGGCTTCGCCGGTCATAAGCAGGGTTGGCGTAGTCATGTTTGGTATAAGCGACAGCGGTGAGCGCTGCCAATAGTCATCGATATTCTCCCAGGGCATGCCCGGAAACTGATTAGCGATCTGGCCGATGCCACTGTCTGCCGTCAGCACTTTTGATACCCAATTCACCACCGGCTTGGCAACAGCGGCTGCCTTGAATCGGTCAGTCAACCCAATAGCGTAGGCAGCCGCGATTCCTCCAGCTGACCCTCCAGTAATATAAAGTCGATCCGGGTCGGCGACACCCTGCTCAATCAGCACGTCAATGCCTGACATGTGGTCGGCGAAATCATATTCGGAAGAATATTTATTCTGCAGCAGCAGGGCGAAGCGTTCACCGTAGCTAGTACTACCACGGTGATTGTTAAAAAACACCACATAGCCTTCCGCAGCCATGCGCTGCATTTCTGCGGAAAAGTGTGGGCCATAGGCTGAATGGGGGCCACCATGAATCTCCAGTATCAGAGGGTAGCTTTGTTTGGGATCATAGTCGGGCGGCATGAGATACCAACCCTGAATCTCTTCACCATCAATTGACGAGTCGTAGATAATCTCTTGCACTTGCCCCAGATTTTTGTGTGCCAGCAAGTCCTCGTTCAACTCGGTGAGTCGCGTCTCGCTACGATTGCGGATAGCGAACAAGTCTGCCGGACGGGTATCCGAGCCTTTGGTTACCACCAAAAGATTCGATACTGCCGCGAAGGAGCCACTGGTATAGGGCCGGCCTAGAGATTCTCCTCCCATGCCAGAGGTGATGGTCTGATGCCCCCCGTCAAGGCTTACGCGCGCCACCTCGGTAACACCGCGGTTGGTAACCTGGTAATACAATGCGCTATTGCCATCCCAGCTCCAATCAGACAACGAATTATCAATGTCCGCCGAAAGGTTTCTGTCACCTGAGCCATCGACACCAATGACATATAAGTAGCGATTACGATAGGCCAGCTTCGCATTGTCCGTTTTACCGTAGGCGATAAGCCTGCCGTCAGGCGAAACCTGCGGCGCAGTTTCCACGCCGGGTTCAGAGGTAATCTGACGCAGTTCCCCGGCCAGGGTTATTGCGAAAAGATCAGCCTCGCGACTCTGTAATGCCCAGTTCTCATTGCGGTTGGCCGAAAACAGGATTTCTTCGCTATCAGGCGTCCAACTTAGTTGACTACGATGATTGAAGTTGCCCTGGGTGAGCTGCCGTGGGGTTCCGCCCTCTGCAGGTACTACAAACACATGGGAGTAAGCGGGTTCCAGAATGCCGCTACCGTCGGCCTGATAGCGGGTTTCAGTGACATATTTGAATGCTGGGGACCACTCTGCGCCCTCAGGCTTGTCCGGCATGCTGACGGAGAAGGGCTTACTGTCGAACTTCACATTCATGGTGAAGGCGATAGTCTTGCCATCGGGTGACCAACTGATGTTGGATGCTGAATTCTGAATATTGGTCAGAAGCGCAGTTTGGCCAGTATCCATCCAGCGCACATAGAGCTGTGAACCTCTTTCTTCATTTGAAAGATAAGCAAGCCGCGTCCCGTCCGGAGACCAGCGTGGCGAGGTGTAGTTTGCAGTGCCAGACAGCAGCGGTCGATGATCGGAGCCATCTGCCCGCAACAACCAGATATTGGATCGAGTGCGATCCGTCATGATGTCGTTACTGCGCCGAACATAAGCAATGCGCTCACCACCAGGCGCAATCTGCGGATCAGTCGCATATTCCAGCTCGAACACGTCGCGGGCGGAAAAAAGATCCTGGCTTAATGCTATCGCAGGAAAAGGGAGCAGTAACACCAGCATTAAAAACCAAAGGCTTGCTGGCTTTATTGGAGTAGACCAATTCTTAATAGACATAACACTTATCTCGTGAATAAATTTTCGCTTTGAGTACATTCAGACCGTTTTAAGGGAAACTTTTAGAAATATGGTGTTCAAGCGCGAGCACTGCTCGCTTGTGCATAAGCAGCGATAAGTTGAGTTGAAACAGCCCGGCCGCGATATCGCCGGGTCTTATATTATTCGCCCGTTTCTATCCCGCAATCATGGACCACAGAGCAATCCCGTTGGATTCTTGCCGGGGCATTAATCTCAATCACTCTGCGCAACTGGTCCAGCACCTGGCTTCAGATACCGGTCGAACCAAGCAATCCAGCGCTCGAAGCGGTCCCTCTGAAAGGTGGGCCTGCGAATGCCATGGTGCTCGTTTGGATAGACTACCAGTTGGGTTTCCTGCCCCAAACGCTTCATAGCGATATACATCTGCTCGGAGTTATTAATGGGCACATTCCAATCCACCTCGCCACCCATCCACAGAGTCGGTGTGATAATGTTTTCAACTTTATTGAAAGGAGACAGCTCAGCCCATAACTCAGGGTTTTCCCAAGGCAGACCAAACTCAAGCTCATACATTAGCTGGTATTGGTCGTGGCCATAGTTTGAGGCTACCAAGCCAAGACTGGCGCCGGACATCGCTGCTTTAAAGCGTTGGGTCTGGGTGATTACGTAGTTGGTCAGGATGCCGCCGTAGGACCAACCACCGACACCGGTGCGGTCCGGATCTACCAGGCCAATCTCAATGCCATGATCGATGGCTGCCATGACGTCATCAAAATCATTCTCACCCCAGGCTGCCACAGTGCCATGGGCAAATTCCGCGCCGTAGCCGGTTGAGCCGCGTGGGTTAGGCATAATCACAGCATAACCATTGGCAGCAAACAGCTGGGCGGTATCATTGTAGCCCCAGTTGAATTGCGAGGCTGGACCTCCATGCAACCACAAAATTGTCGGATATCTCTGCCCCTCCTGGTAGCCAACAGGTTTCACAAAGAAAGCTTCCACCGGCGTATCGTCCGCACTGTCGAAGCGCCGCTTCTCGACCTCTGCCCGCGCCACTCCGTCCAGTGCCTCTGAACTTATTTGCGAAAGCTGAGTCAACTCGGCATCAAATGCGAACAGCTCAGTTGGCGACGACGATGTGGTGAGGCTCACCACGATCTCACCGCTGGCCATATCGAAATCTCGAACGCTGACATCGCCGGCGATTTCTCGGACTACATCGCCACCTCGGGCACGCACACGGGCCAGATGATTCATGCCGCTGTCCTCCAGGCGAAAATAGATATCTCGACCATTGGCTGAAAATTGCGGATTCGAGACATTGCGATCCAGATCGGGGGTCAGAATTTCGCGCTGGTCCGCATCCACATCCGTAATTGCCAGGTACTTGGTAGGAGTCAGCGCAGAACCGCCTACATCGGGGCCAGTAGATGTGACGTACGCGATGCGCCTGCCATCAGGGCTGAATGTAGGGGAGTAATCGCGTCCTTCGTTGCTGGTCACCTGGGTAATTGGATGACTCTCATCATCAACGTCGACAATGAAAACATCCGATCCGTAATTCAAATCCGGGTTAGCCGAGCGATCACTGACAAAGGCAATGGATTTCCCATCAGGGCTCCAGACGGGATCAGCATCGTCGTAATCACCGTGAGTTACCTGGATCATTTCTTCATCACCAAGAGTGAAAACGTAGATATGCTCGCGGCGGCGATCCAGGTAGCCACGGTAGTCACGCTTGAACTGCATGCGATCGATCACATAGGGTTGCGCTGCATCGTCATCGTCTTCATCTTCATTGAGTAGCTCAGGCTTGAGGTCTGTCATTACCAGCAACAAACGACTGCCATCTGGAGACCAGGCGTAATCATTCACATCTTGTTTGACGTTGGTAAGCTGGATGGCTTCACCGCCGACCTCACGATTAAGCGTCCAGACCTGGGTTTCCGCGTCATCTCCTTTGCTAGCGGTGAATGACAGGTACTTTCCGTCCGGACTCCATTGCGGATTATCGGCTGAAGTCTCGAAGGAAGTCATCGCAATGGGATCACCACCAGAGGTTGGAACCGCCCAGAGCTGGGACTGGGATTTGTCCTCTTCCATGTCACGCTCGCGCACCGAGTAGACAACCCAGCTACCCTCCGGGCTGAGCACAGGTCCAGACAAAGACTTCATGCTCATCATGTCATTGATAGTAAGTGGCCGTGCATCGTCTTGAGCCAACAGAATTGCGGGTGCTAGCAAAATAAGCAGACCGATTAAACGCTGTGAGAAGTGTTGGGAGAAGCGCGTAATCATGCTTTTGGTTTCCTCTGAGTCATTGTAATGCCACCAAACCAGGGCTGATGGCACGCAGGAGTTCAGAGTTTATAAAATTTTGCTGCGCACGCCCAGTGCAGTCTCGCGAAATGAAATTGTGCCACGCAAGCTGACGATCTGGCGAGAACCGCCAGATAACAGGTTAAAAGAAGGGTTTCGCTTCGAGGAACACTCATTTGACCTGAGTGCAATAGAAATTTTTATGCAAGCTGCTAAGCAACATAAAATTGAGATGCAGCTTTATCTGACTGAAATCTGAGCCTTGAAAACTCAGGCAGAATCGAAATGGTTAAAAACATGGCGGCTCCGCTTGATTTGTTCTGATCGTTCTATATTTTCTTAGAGGTAACTTGCTATTGCCAGATTCGACGGTTCTCATCGCCTGCGCACGGCGTTACTGAAACAAGCCCTGTTGTCCGACGCTGCTGACAGTGATCCTGCTGAACGAGTATCCTTGGGACCGCAAACTCGCTTTGCAGCTGCACGACTAGTGCGTTTAAGGTTTGCTCGGCCTTATTCAGAGGCTGTTTGACTAATGCAAAAGCTAACCAGGACTTTGTCTTGTTCGACAGTTTGAACTTCCACATATGCGTTGGCCAGCGAGGGGATGGCGATTGCAGCGGCTACTGCGATTGAAAAAATCTACTTTCTCATGAGACTTCTCCAAGCTTTAAGAATTTGGTTGTTGAATCAGGTGTGCACCCTTATTTCTTAAGGCGACCACTTATTTAAATGGGTACATCTTTAAACGATTTTTTCATCAAAGTTGTAAGTTGTTGCTATAAATAGAGTTTACAGATAAGGCTGATCAGAATAATAGTAGCTAAATGTGGAAATCATGTGGCCAAACCAACATATTAGAGGTGGCGTGGAACAGTGAATTATAAGAGGCGATAACCATAAGCGGATAGGTGAATAAACAAGAGCTAAACAAGTAACTAAAACCTAGTTATCAAGATCGCACTAAGTGGCCTAAAGAGGTCAGAAGAGTAGGCGTATTAATACAGCGGTATCTGGCATTTCCCTTTAAACATTCAGCTCGAAACTCCATAAAGAATAGTAGACCAAAGTCCGGCCGTAATTTTTAGTCGTAGTCAGCGAAAGGCTGTTAGAATTTACAATCAGGTCGATAGATGTGAATCGGCTGACCGGGGAAATATCAAAAAGCCCGGTGTTGCACTGACCTGTATTGCCCCTAGTTAAGTACCTTCAAAGGAAGCCCTCAGTGACAGGCACTCAAGACAACAGCAATCCCCTGCAGGAGGCCATAATGGCACTGCAGAGCGGTATACCTGGACAAGCACGAGCAATACTCGAATCACTCATTGAGCAGGGCGTGGATAACGCTGCGGTCTGGGGGGTGCTCGCGCTCGCGAGCCGGGATCAGGGCGACATGAAAAACGCGATGGCAGCGGCTGACCGCTCACTCGCACACGAGCCCCGCAACCCGCGGGCGATCGTAGTCAAGGGTGACGCCTACTTCAAAGCTGGTGACCGCCAGGCCGCAGCAGCCTTTTATCGAGATGCGCTCAATTATATACCGACCCAGGCGGAACTTGCCCCTGACATGGGGGCCGACGTGCAGCGGGCCCGAGAGCGCATAGAAAGCCTCACAGGTGACTTCACCCGTCATCTCAACGACACGGTCGGAGACTTAATCGATAACACCAAAGGCGACACCATGCGAATGCAGCAAGCCGTCGACATGCTGCTGGGCAAGCAACGCATCTATTACCCAGAACCCAAACAGATTCATTTTCCGGGACTGCCACTGCAGGAGTTTTCCGAAACCGCCCACTTTGACTGGGTGCCAGCGGTAGAGGCGGCATTTGAGGATATTCTATCCGAGGCGCAGGCCCTGCAGCGCGAGCAAACGGAGTTTGGCGCCTACCTCAAGTCCAGTGGCAGTCGCCCTGCTTACGACCTGCACGGCCTGAAAGACAATCAGGACTGGGGGGCATTTTATCTTTGGTATAACGGCGAACCGATAACCGAGAATCAGGCGCGCTGCCCAAAAACCACCGCTGTGATGGCGGCACTACCTCTGGTGTTTTCTTCCAGTCGCTGCCCCAATGTGCTGTTCTCACGCCTCAAAGCGGGTGCCAAGATCCCACCCCACAACGGCATGATCAATACTCGTTTGATTTGTCATCTGCCGCTCATCGTTCCCGGCGGTTGCGGGTTCAGGGTAGGTAATGATGTTCGTGCATGGGAGACGGGCAAGGTTTGGCTGTTCGACGATACCGTGGAGCACGAGGCCTGGAATAGTTCGAATGAGGACCGAATTATACTGATCTTTGAGGTGTGGAAACCCGAACTCAGCGAAGACGAAAAGGGCTTCGTGAACCGGTTGTTGGAAGCTGTAGACACTTACTGATCATTTCACTGACACTTTCTTAATAAAGGGGCCAAACTAAAAATACAGTACTGTACTTTAATCTAACCCCATACCTTTCACCCGCCCCTTCTCCCTTCTGTACCCTTCTCTTGTTTTGTATGGTCAAGTGGACTGAGACACCTCAGAAGAGACGGTAAATTCTGGCCAAAAAAAAGGGCAGACCGCAGTCTGCCCTTTCTGTTTAGTTCTAACTGCCTGACGGCTGTTAGAACCTGTAAGTAGCACCCGCAAAGAAGAAGCGGTTAAC
>MDTC01131964.1_pt1 | contig 18344 bp, 14 predicted proteins | sample 811181 | NCBI WGS metagenome assembly MDTC01 (sample SAMN05326644, study PRJNA326480) | marine metagenome | isolation source: seawater | place: Pacific Ocean: North | collected 2011
CATCGTGTCAAGCAAAACGATATCATCACAAACAAGCTGGGCAAAATCTTTATCACCTGTACAGATCACAACCGAGTAACCAGCCCGAACATAACGATTGGCTAGTGTACCGATCACATCATCTGCCTCATGTCCAGGCTCAATGCATAAAGGATAGCCTTTAGCACGAATAAGACGATGTAATGGCTCGATCTGAACCTTTAAGTCATCGGGCATTGCGGAACGGTTGGCTTTATATTCTGGAAAAATAGTATGTCTTTTCGTGGGCCCAGGCGGATCAAAAACAACAACAATATCAGCATCATGATAGTCTTGTTCAAGACGCCTCATCATATTCATCACCCCAAAAACCGCACCCGTGGGCTGACCATCAGGGTTAGTAAGCGGAGGCAACGCATGGAAAGCCCGGAATAGATAGCCAGAACCATCAACTAATACAACTTGTTTTTGCATGCTTAAATTACCTTTCCATCCAGTATTGTGGGGAGAGTATGACACAAAAAGCCAAAATTTCAATCCTTCCAACAAGCATCGTGAGCACCAACCAAAGCTTAGCAGCCTCCGATAAGCTGGCGTAGGTTAATCCATTGGCAGAATAAAACACACCCGTATTGGACAAACACGCACAAACCGCAAAATAAGCATCGCTGAAATCTAAACCAAATCCAAGTAAAACCAAAACTGATAAGGCAAAGAAAAATACATAAGAGATCAAAAAACCACGAAGAAGTATCATTTGATATTCGGAAGAACTCCCGGTTAAGCCAACCTGAATAGCGGGGCTAGATTGAACAACTCTTGGATGAATGAGTAATTGAAACGCCTGCTTAATCTCTTGGAAACCAAATTGCAATCGAATGACTTTTATCCCGCCTGATGTTGAAGCAGAACACCCACCAATCAAACCAATAATGATCAAAAGAAAAGAAAAAGATAAAGGTAAGTCAGTTAGAGGTTTAATGATAAACCCCGAAGAGGAGAACAACGATACAATCGTAAAAACCAAATCAAGAAAAGACCAGTGTACGACCCAACCGGATATAAAATTCGCACACACGCAAGCTAATACAGTCACAACACACAATGACAAATAACAACGCAGTTCGGAATTTTTGAAATACCCAACAGATTCCCTTAAAAAGAAAAACTGGTAGTGCAATAAAAAATTGAAACTGCTAAACAACATAAACAATAAAACTATGATTTGTACACCTTCGGAGTGATAGTAAGCAATTCCGGCATTATGTAATGCATAGCCACCAGTGGAGATAATCGATAAGCTTTCAGCGATGCATTCAAACCAAGACAAACCCAGCAACTTTAAACACACCATACACACCAGTGTCGCTACAATGTACAAAAACCATAAGTATGGCCCCATATCAGAGAGTTTAGGCTTTTTCTGACTATAACTCACAACAGGACCAGGAAGATCAATTTGCTTCGATTGACCCGTGCTAGCACCCAGTGCAATCACCGCCATCATAATGATACCTAAGCCACCAATAAACTGCAGCCACATTCGGAAGAACAGAAAAGATCTTGGCAATAGTGAAAGATCTTGAAACACTTCAGCGCCAGTCGTGGTAAGACCTGAAACACTTGCAAACAATGCATCAGTCCAAGGAATAGAAAGTCCATAAAAAAGAAATACGCACATACCAATAATCGATGCGAATAACCAAGCCACGACGAGAACAGCATGACCATAGCGCTCGAAGGTGAATAAACGACATAGTCCAGACAAATAGGCGATAAAGTAGCCGACACATAATAGTAAAAACAATCGCAAAAAACCTAAAGATAGGATATTAAAATGAACCTCGGAGTCATACCAGCTTACAAACAAGACAGGCATCACCAAGCAAAGATAGAGAGCAACCATTCGCGTAAAGGTATTTGACAATAGTTTCTCAGTCAAATACATGGCAATGCTCTGAAACACAAAAAGCAGGAACCTCATAGGGATGGGCTTTTTTCAATGCACTAATCACCGAGTGGATACAGTCAGAGTCACTAAAAAACTCCAATTTCATCTCCTTTTGATATGTCACCTTTCCCTTCTCACCCACGTAGGGATCTGAATCAGCCATCGGCATGAATTGGCCGTATCCTTCCGTCTGCCAGCAACAGTCCTGATATCCCGAGAATCGACCAGCCCCCGCACTGAAAACTGCATTCTTGACAGCATCAACATGGCTCAAGGGTACGTAAACAGCAATCTGGTAACGCATCATTATTCCTAAACAACCAGTTTCACCATAACATAATCTCAACTTGTTTTCATCAATCAAAGGGATAATCTTGACAGCCCATACAAAATAGGCAACATTATAAAAAGCATAGAGCCGAATAGACAGTCAATGAACACATCTCAGTACCAATCTAAAATAAAACCCATTTTAATCTTATCTTCGATGGTCCTACTCAGTATACTCGGCATTGTATTCAATCGATATTTTGAGCAAAAGATATTTCCTAGTATCACAACACCCATCACATTTAACAAACATGAAGCAATCGATCAGGCATTAGCATTAAACAAAAAAAGCACACTTGGACTGCCAAATACTGCAGAGCTACGTGCTGCGGCCTCATACCTCACCGACAGTCAGACCAATAATTATCTGTCACTTCAGGATAAATCAAACACACTACTCAACGAAAGTATCAAAAATAAAAGCGTGCACACAAGCTTTTGGGCTGTGCGATTATTTATTAGTGAAAACATACAAGAAAATTACTATTATTTCGCACCCAACGGATCACAACTTGGCTTTGAACTCAACATACCGCAAGATAAATCACTGCCTAATCTATCTAAAGCAGAAGCCGTCGCACTTGCACAAAAAAAAATCAACACTTATCACATTCAAGGCATTAACCCGGCAAATTACCAACTGAAAGACTATTCTGAAGAAAAACTACCAAATCGAGTCGATCATATTCTTATTTTTGAAAACACAAAACAGTCACTTAGAGAAGCTAAGCTACAAATTACGGCTGTCGTGAGTGGTGATCAAATATCTAAACTAACCCCAGATGTTAAACTGCCCGAAAACTTCAGTCGAGATTTTGCTGAAATGATGTCATTCAATAATACATTGGGCATGATTGGCAATATAATCATCGTATTGGGCTACGGCGGTATAATACTATTTGCACTTTATCAAGGCCAAAAGACACAGAACCTCAACTGGCAAGGCAGCTTAGCCATGACAGGTATCATCACGCTTTTTTTGAGTCTAAATACGATGAATCTTCTTCCATTACTTTGGTTTTCAGCTTACCAGACGACGCAATCCATCACACTGTTTCTCTCCAACAATTTTGTTGACATTATCTACCAAGCAATAAACACACTCATTACGCTTGGTCCATGCCTAGTGGCAGGAGAATATTTAGACAGAAAAACATTTCCCAATCATATTCATGTTTGGTCCTGGTGGCACACAGAATCAGCATCGTCCAAAGAAACCTCGTTTCTAATTCTTCTAGCGTATATTATTTTTGGCATCACCGTGGGCTATCAATCGATCTTCTATCTCGTTGCACAATCAATCCCAAACGTATGGATTCCAACTGGCCCACTGTTTAACCCGGACTTCATTAGCACCTATGTACCATCATTGTATTCATTCAGCCTGTCACTGCAGGCAGGTACCTTAGAGGAATGCTTATTCAGAGCGGTGCCAATTGCCAGTGCGGTTCTCATCGGCCTACGCTATAAAAGGTTATCCTTAGCAATTGCTATCATCATACCGTTACAAGCAATACTTTTTGGCCTTGCCCACTCAAGCTATCCACAACAGCCTTTCTACATAAGAACACTGGAGCTCTTTGTTCCGTTTTTAGGCTACGGATTCGTTTATCTCAAATATGGGCTCGTGCCATGTATCATCGCACACTATTTATTTGACGTTTATCAATTCAGTATGATCATATTTAACATGAACACAAACATGATCTGGATACAACAATCCATATGTATCCTTTGGTTGTTGATACCAGCCATAATCACCATCAAAGCGAAAATAGTTAATAAAGTGATTGTTGGGCAAAATATCCCAGAAAGGTTTCTCAATAAAAACTGGCAACCACCAACAGCCTTAATGCGCAAACAAATACCCATGACAAAAAAGCAAAATACCTCACTATCAACAACCGATAAAATCTCAAGTGCACTAATTTGTGTTCTGGCGACAGGTATCATGATATTTAGCTGGACGCATAGCTTACGACTGACCGCACCTTTACAAATGAGTAAATCACAAGCGCTGAAACAAGCTCAACAGACCGCACAAGGTCAATTCCTAGACATGTCAAAAAAATGGACTATCAATCAGACAGCAGAACTTATCAATAACAACAAATCAATTCGTTTTCTAACAGAGCATATCGGTCAATCACAATTAGAAAATCTACTACGCAATCCCACCATCATAACAGACAACGGCAACCTTAATCTCAAGCCGTTCCTACCACATTATGCCTGGGTCATTCGATATGCGCTCTTCTCGGGGTCTCAAACCGATCGTAGTGAAGAACTCATAATCGACTTAAGCGATCACCACACAGCTTTTGATCATAACCTATCTGAAAATGTAGAAGGTAAATCAATCACTGAAGAGCAGGCACTGAAGCTATCGCACAACCAATTGCGCCAGGATTTCGGTGACTTTAAAAATTTCGAACTCATCAAACAATCTTCATCCGTTACCACTAGCAATAGAGTCGATTGGCAACTAACATTTCAATTTAAGACACCACCTCAGCTAGAAAATATCAAACCACGAGTTGATATTAACATATCGGGTGACCGAATAACTGGCAAATCCAACTACTTATTCATTCCAGAAAAATGGCAACAAGCGCATCAGATCAATCTAGAGAAGGTTGATTTTCTTAAGACAATCATATCCATGATAAAATTTTGTTTTTTCATTTTCATCATCGTCATAGCAAGCAAATCCCTTACCGTCAATAAAGTCAACTTTGTCAACATAAAATATCTATTTGCTGGACTATTCTTGCTCGGGACTATGAACATGGCAAACAGCATAGAAGAACTAACATCATCATTTAGAACATCAATCAATTACTCAAACCAACTTCTTTTCGTGGTAACAAGTACGATCATCTCAACAATATTTATCTGTGTCATTATTTGTATATTGGCGCACTACACTCTAGCCTCACAAAAAAATTATGCTGCCAATAAAGATAAACAAACACATTACCTCGTAGGTATTGGCCTAGGACTAGGACTATCTGTCACAAAACTCATGGTTGCTAACGTCATTGCGCCCGAGAATAACTGGCAATTTAGTAATATTGAAATACTATCCAAAATAATCCCCTCACTCTACTCATTCAGCATCATTCCGAGCTTCCTAATCAATAGCATGTCAATAGTCGGAGTAGTTTTATGGTCCCAACAAAGAGTAAAACAATCCATAACATGTAACATATTAGCAATATTGGCAGTCACAGTATTCTCACATCAACTAATCGTATCAAACCAAGGAATCATAACAACGCCGTTGTTGCTTGGCGTTGATTTTATTGTGGTATTAGCTTATATCACAAGTATCTGGCCAATACTAAAAAAGCAACCCCTCATACTACCAACCATGGTTGCTATGACTTATATTTGTCATATCATTATCAGCATTAAGAACCCGGCTTTTACCGGTTATAACTTTGTACAATTGATCACTGCAATGACCATCATGATAACATCAATTGCATTGACAACACGTTATCAAAAGAATCAATTCGTCAAAGCAAGGCGTCGATAAACCTTCTAAAAAGCTCGACCTAAGGTGCATACCACAGGAGTTACCGCTACATACGTGCAGGTGATCACGTATTACTCATATTGACATCATGTGCATATGAGAACCACACAGCCATCATATTAATCAATTGGTTAATCGAGAAAAAAAGCCACTCAAAAACAACCGGCCCAAACCACATTCATTGTAACCACACAATAAATTCTGGCCCTGATAGATACGGCATACATGTCAAAAACAAGACGCCAAGTTAACAAGCAGCGTCACGCCACCCACCTAAGCAACCACCGTATCCACCATAGTCTCTGAAGACTCTTTCAACTCAGATAATCTTGACAATAACTCATGATCACATGCATGATCATCTTGGCATAATGCATGATAAACCTGACAGGCTTTGCTTTGTAAGCCGTGCTCGTCACAATTTTTGTATGCCGTCTTCTTAAGCGATGCCATTAGCCCTGTCAAATGATCAAGGTTCGATGACGCCATCATCTGCTGCACATACTGCGCGCATGTTTTACATTCACCAAGCGTTGCATTCACCGAGCGCATACACTGCAAACAACTATCCGATTGCAAACCATCTGCAAACGCTGTTGAAGTAAGCACCAAAATCAAAGATAATAACTGAAAACCCATAATTAAAACATCTAAAGCACATGTCATCATCATACCTTGCCAGAGAAATCATGCAAGTACTCGATTAGTTCTAAGCCATCCAGCATTAAAAAAATGATAAATAATCCCACAACAAATAGTACAACCTTTGCTTTACATGGAGGGACTCACTCCGTGTAAAGATCATTCAGTGTTCTTAAATATTTTTTTGTAATAAGGACAGTAAGGTGCTAAGAAACAATCTGCGCACAATGGCGTACGAGCTTTACAGATATACCGACCATGCAGAATCAACCAATGATGGGCGTACATCATGTAGTCAGAGGGAATCACTTTAAGAAGATCCTGCTCCACACCAAGTACCGTTTTTGCCTTAGTCAATCCAAGACGACGAGATACCCGATAAACATGCGTATCTACAGCCATCGTTGGTTGATGAAAAGCCATATTCAAAACAACATTGGCTGTTTTTCGACCAACACCTGGTAAACGTACTAAGTCAGATAGACAGTCAGGGACTTTTGAGTCATATTCATCAATCAACATCTGACATAAAGCAATAATATGCTTAGCCTTATTATTGAAGAGTCCGATAGTTTTAATGTAGGGAATCAGACCAGAAACACCCAAGGCGTAAATTGATTCAGGCGTATTAGCAACAGAGTAGAGTCGCTTTGTAGCCTTATTAACACTAATATCAGTAGCCTGAGCCGACAATACAACTGCCACCAATAATTCAAAAGGCGTTTGGTATTCAAGTTCTCCAACCGGCTCAGGAGCCCGAGACGCAAACAACTGAAAAATTGCCTCCACACGTCGTTTGAATACTTTTCTCACTAAGAAGTCACCCCTGATATGAGTTTCTGCGCCTTAGAGAACGCTCGGGATTTTTCATCGGCCTGACGTTTCAAGCGCACCATACGGCGCTCAAATCGAGCACGAGATTGATCCTGCATTCGCCGATCATGAACCGTTGGATTATCAATGGCATGTTCATGAATACAGTCAACAGGACATGGCTCTATACATAGATTGCACCCCGTACAGACATCTTCAAGAACCACATGGGCACGCTTAGGCGCCCCAACGATCGCATCAACAGGACAAACCTGTATACACTTCACGCAACCAATACAAGTATCCAAATCAATACGCACAATAGAAGCAGGCCTAAACTGATCCATGACAGTTTTTAAATAAGGAGCAGGGTCGATACCCATAAGTTGACTAATTTGACGCAAAGTATGCTCTCCACCAGGGCGACAACGATCAATCGATGCCTCACCATCAACAACCGCCTGCGCGTAGGGCCTACAAGCCTCAAAGTCACACTCTTTACACTGTGTTTGTGGTAAAGATGCATCAATCAAGTCCACTAAAGCAGGCACACCCACACTCATACAAAACCTCAGGCTGGGCACATATCAACAGATAAACGCTCAAGTATTCGTGGAAAAGCACCAAGTGGCTGTTTTAGAAATAAGCGCTTAGCATCGTCCCAATGAGTTGCCTTGTGTGAGAAAATTTGTTGCATTTTTTTACTCATCTCAGGAACAATTGGCGCAACATAAACACTAATAACCCAAAATAAATGCAGTGCGGTCGTACATACCTCAGAAACCTCAGGTAGAAGTTCAGGAGATTTTGCCATCTGCCATGGTTTTTTACTATCTACATACTGGTTGGCTAAATCAGCCAGATGAATGACTTCTCTCACCACACAGTTATATTTTTTTTGTGCATACATCTCAGCAATGGCGTCACCTTTTTCAAGAAACTTATGATACAAATCTAGGCCATCCAGTCGACCAGCCAATTGAGATGAGAAATACTTATGAACAAAGCTTGCACATCTACTACCAATATTGATGATCTTTCCAACCAAATCAGCGTTACAACGAGCAACGAAATCTTCCCAATTTAAATCAATATCGACCACCGAGTCACTCAACTTACATGCAAAATAATAGCGCAAATACTCTGGAGATAACGCGTTCAAATAATCTCTAGCTGTCACAAAAGTACCTTTAGACTTAGACATTTTCTCACCATTAATCGTGATAAAGCCGTGCACATGCAGTGATGACGGCGCTCTATAACCAGCGGAGGTCAAAACCGTTGGCCAAAATACTCCATGAAAATTGACTAAGTCTTTACCAATAAAATGAACCAGATCCCAATCACTTCCAACATCAAAGATATCTCTAAGATAGTTAGTTTGATTCAAAACATCATAACGAGAAACCGCGGCCATGTAACCCACAGGAGCATCCATCCATACGTAAAAATACTTGTCTGAGTACCCGGGAATTTGAAAACCAAAATACGGTGCATCGCGAGAAATATCCCAGTCCTGAAGACCAGCATCTAACCACTCAACGAGCTTATTCTTAACCGATGATTGTAAATCCGCATTGTCTAACCAGTGCTTAAGCATCTTTGATTTCTGACTCAGTCGAAAAAAGACATGTTCGGAAGACTTAGTCACTGGCGAAGTGTTACTGAGCACTGAATAAGGATTTTTCAGCTCTGTCGGCAAATAATGAGCACCACACACCTCACAATTATCACCATATTGATCTAATTCACCACATTTAGGACATGTTCCTCGAATAAAACGATCTGGCAAAAACATTTGTGCCTCTTCATCAAAAGACTGCTCGACGTCCTTGGTCATCAATGATTGGTTACCATGTAAAACTTGGTAAATACCTTCAACTAAATGACGATTCTCTTCTGAGCGAGTGGTGTAAAAAATATCCATATCCACATGGAAATCAGCGATATCAGCCTGATGACGTTGCCAAACATCTGCAATCCATGCATCAGGAGAGATTTTTTTCTTCTCTGCCGACAACATGATGGCTGTACCATGGGCATCATCACCGCCTACAAATAATACCCGCTTCCCCCGCAACTTCTGAAATCGACACCAGATATCAGCCTGTATTTGTTCCAAAATGTGACCCAAATGCAGCTCACCATTCGCATAAGGCAAAGCCGTAGTCACGCAAATTCCGACACTCACAAGCGCTCCATAAAATCAATATCCTACCACAATTAACCCAGAAAAACCAAAACAATCAATAGATACCTCATGAAAGATATGGCTTTTCTTAAACAAACATGAAAAAGACAACCAACGCAATTATTGAAACAAAAATATGATGTAAAAACAGACAGGGAACTAACCAGTATTGCATCCAGCAACCCTCAATGATAGATTGATAAAAACGATATCACACCATGATCTAATGACTCAGCGACAAAACAAAACAATTGAACAAGAATTTGACAAAATTACTAGACTGTTAAAAAACAGAGAAAACTTTGCTTTTGTGCGATATGGTGATGGGGAAATAAGCGCCATCTCAAATGAAAGCTTCACATGCAACCAGTGGCAATTGACCGCCGGTAATAGTTTTACAGAAGCGCTAAAAGAAGGACTAATCACGCTAGAGGGTTACTATGTCGGTATCCCTTGTGGCTGTATGGAGAAAAAAGACGGCTTTCGCGCCTACCTAAGAAAACATCACCCAATTGATCCACAATGGGAAACATTCGCATCTCTTTTTTGTAATGCACTGCACCCTAGGACAATCTCTCAAGTCCTACCGCTTATCAAAAGCTATGAAATCGTCATCACTGCCAATGAGCACATCGACCTATCATACATGGAAAAACAAGGCTTTAATGTCGTAAAACATGTTCCTATAACAATGAACGCATGGAAAGATTACAAAAAAATTCAATCCGAACTCATGCACTATGTCCGAAAAAACAAACCTCACGGAAAACTATTTCTGTTCTGTGCAGGCCCCGTATCAAACACCATCATACACCACCTATATAAAGAAAACGCTAATAATATTTATCTAGACATGGGATCAGCGATAGATAAACAGCTAGGACTACAAAACCCAGATCGATGCCACTATCAGTGGACCTCATGGAAACAGCTAGCAAAATGTTATTGGGAATACAAAGACAACCCCCTCACTATATCATGCGACAGCCATAGCAAAACCAAGCTCGAAAGAAGCATACTGCGCCTAAAAGCAATTTGCCATCGGCTAGCAGGCAGGTTCACACAGTATATTTATTAATCCAAGAGATCACCGTAGCATCAATTTACGATAATTTCGCCCAAAACAAGCACCCAACACAAGACCATAAACCAAGTAAAATCCGACAAAAGAGTAGCAATCAAGCGCAAATCATGTTACGATTGGGGCCGTACAAGTCCTAGGAATCCTATCAATGCTAGAAGATTTACTCAACAGCGCCATACACAAAGCTGTTCATAAACTCTACCACATCGATGACTTTAAACCAACTCTAGAAAAAACACCCAGTCATTTTGAAGGTGACTTTACATTGGTTGTCTTCCCGTTGTTGAGATTTTCCAAGAAAAATCCGGAAATAACTGCCAAAGAAATTGGAAACGAACTCCTCAACAACTCAACCTTGATCGAACAGTTTGATACTGTCAAAGGGTTTCTAAACCTAACTATCAAGAACCATAAGCTCTATGAGGCAGCGTGGCAACATAGTATCGAAAACATAAAACAACTGGCACCAAAACACTCAACGTACCTCATTGAGTATTCTTCTCCTAATACCAACAAACCCCTTCATCTCGGACACATAAGAAATAACCTTCTTGGCTATAGCGTCAGTAAGATACTTACCGAAATTGGTTATGATGTTAAGACCATTCAAATCATCAACGACCGAGGGATTCATATTTGTAAATCGATGCTTGCCTGGCAGCTATTTGGAGACGATGAAACGCCAAAATCTAGCGGAATAAAAGGTGATCATTTTGTGGGCAAGTTTTACGTAGAATATGAAAAACAGTACCAGATTGAGATTAAATCATTGATAAAATCAGGACTAAGCAAAGACGAAGCAGAGACCCAGTCAACGCTCAATCAAGCTGTACAAAAAATGCTTCGCAACTGGGAAAAAGGAGATCCTGATACAATTAGCCTTTGGAAAAAAATGAATCAATGGGTGTATGATGGGTTTGAGCAAACATACCAAAGACTAGGCGTACACTTCAATAAAAACTATTATGAGAGCAATACCTATATTCTGGGGAAAAAAGTAATTGCCGAAGGTCTAAAAAAAGGTATTTTCTACAAAAAAAGTGACGGTTCTGTATGGATAGATCTTACCAAAGAAGGGTTAGATGAAAAAATCCTGCTCCGCTCTGATGGAACATCCGTATATATCACTCAAGACATCGGCACAGCCATCGAACGTTATCAAGACTTTGCATTCAATAGCATGATCTACACCGTTGCTGACGAACAAGATTATCATTTTAAAGTCCTATTTCTCATTCTGAAACGCCTGGGCTACCCCTGGGCTGAAAGATGCCATCACCTCTCTTACGGCATGGTGACACTCCCCTCTGGCAAAATGAAATCCAGAGAAGGGACTGTCGTAGACGCCGATGATCTAATGGATAAAATGGAACAGAGCGCAGCCGATATTGCAGTGGCGCGCGGCCGACAAGAACCAAATGACACACTCAATAAAATCATTGGACATGGCGCACTGAAGTTTCAGCTTCTCAAAGTCGATCCCAAGAAAACCGTCATGTTTGACCCAAAAGAATCGATAGACTTTCACGGAAAAACCGGACCATTTATCCAATACACCTATGCCCGAATCCAATCGCTAATTAAAAAATACAATCATGAATGCAACTACCCTAAAAAACCACAACCCATGCTAGACATTGAACGGAAAGTGATTAAGAAGTGTCTCGATTATCATAATCAACTTTTCTCATCAGCGCACAACAGAAATCCGTCAATTCTTGCCAACTACCTTTACGATCTTGCAAAAAACTATAATAATTATTATCACGAGACACCAATACTACAAGAAAAAAGTGAGGAAATAAGAGCGTTTCGAATGGCATTAAGCCAGCGAGTTGCCAACATCATCGACAAAACAGCAAGCATGTTGGGCATAACCATGCCAGAGACGATGTAAAAATACCTTAAGATTTCTTAATATAGAAAACCAGCATTTTCTATTTAGAATAGCAGGTCAGTATTATTAAAATATTAAATTACTAACCAATCCTCATCTCACAAGTTAAAAAAATACGGTTGCCAAGGCAACGCATCAAGGCTATCAACAATCAAAACCCACGGCCTTCGGGTGCAAGCGACATTTAAATAAAGCTCAATCATATCCACAGGACCTAGGTTAACACAACCCAGCGACAGGGGACGCCTCGACACCATACGCTCCTGTCGTGTACCATGGATATAAATATAACGACCGTAAGTATTTGCGTTAGAAAGTTGTCGCCCAGACAGCCAAAGAATTCTTGCTAGGATAGGATCATTATCCAATATGCGATCGTCTTCCAGTAGACCAGCAGGCTTACGCCCTCTATAAGTCATATTAGCAGGTGACCCATCTCCAAATCGATCAACAACACTAAACCAGCCCCGGGGCGTTTTAAAAGAGTCCGCCGCTTCTCCCACACCGTTTCGGGACGTCGAAACATCATATGATTGAATGCACCAACCAAAAGCATACAAATACAGTTTTTGGCTACGCACATCAACTAAAATAAACCGACGACTGAATAAGACGACAACCGAGTAGACAATATGCAAAAAAGCATCAATTAGATATCGCAGAAAACCTACGGCACTCAAATAACAACAACCTCATCAGTCTCATACTGGGAAAAATTCTTCTGACAAGAACTATGTAATAATTTGCAGTATTTTTCAAAAGCCTGATGATCAGACCATGCTTTTCTCGGGTCTAAAAGCGTCGAGTCAACACCTGCTAGTGCCACTGGAATTTGCAAATCAAAAACAGGAAAAACCGTCTTTTCAGCAGCCAAAACACTACCCGAATGGATTTGGTCAATAATCCTTCGCGTGACAGAAAGATCAAAACGCTTACCACCAGAAACATAAGATCCACCATACCACCCAGTGTTTACTAAATAAACACTCGCCTGGCTTGATCGCAACTTCTGGACCAATAGACTTCCATATACGGTGGGGTTTCTTGGGAAAAACGCTGCGCCAAAACAGGTACTGAAAGTTGGGTTAATCTCTTTTGCACTCCCCATCTCAGTACTGCCAACCAGGGCCGTATACCCGTTCAAGAACCAAAACAACGCCTGTTTATGGTCCAAAATAGACACCGGAGGCAACACACCATATAGGTCACAAGTTAAAAAAACAACCGACTTGGGCACCCCGCCCTTGTTACCCTCAACAGCATTGGGAATGACATCACGTGGATAGGCCACACGTGTATTTGATGTCAACGAACTATCTTTAAAATCGGGCTCATCTCTACCATTCAAAACAACATTTTCCAACACAGCAGTTGATTGATGAGCCGCTTGCCAGATCAATGGCTCAGATTCTGGCGTCAAGTTGATACACTTTGCATAACACCCGCCCTCAAAATTAAAAACACCTTCAGAATACCATCCGTGCTCATCATCACCGATCAATTGTCGCCCAGGGTCAGCTGACAGCGTGGTTTTACCGGTCCCTGACAACCCAAAAAACAAAGAGACATCCCCATCCTCACCTTGATTTGCAGCACAATGCATGGGCAACACACCTCGGGTCGGCAAGACGTAGTTCAACACAGAAAAAAACGCTTTCTTCATCTCGCCCGCGTACTTAAGGCCACACAACAAAACCCGACGTTTTGTAATATCAATAAACAAGCCGACATCCGATTGAACAGAGTCATGCTCAGGAGATAGAGCCATACCGGGCAAACTCAACAAAGTCCACTGAGAATAATCTGGAATATCGCCAGAAACCTCACGAATAAATAAATTCCTTAAGTAGAGCTGATGCCATGCATACTCAGTAACAACATGAACACCCAACGCATATTTACTACTAGCACCAACCTGCAAATCAGATGCAAATAACCGTTTAGATTTGACATAAACTAAAGCCTTATCCCAAACTTTATCCATATCCACACGTTTGTATGGGCGATTAATGTCTCCCCAATGTACTGAGTTATTCGTGGTATTATCAGCCACAATATAGCGTGCATCGCGTGACCGCCCGGTACGAGAACCGGTTTTTACAGACAAAACACCAGAGGCTGTTAACTTAGCCCCTTCAAATTCAATTGCGTGACTCACCAATTCATCACGTGAAAGTCCGTATTCGAGCGAGCTTTTTTCTAGCATTTTATGACTCCTTAATCTGACTCGTTATCAACGAAAATCAATGTTAGCACACGTAATAGCGAATTTCCACAATGATACAACGCGTCCATATACAAAGTGATTCGACTAGATAATCAAACAATCAATATACTATTTTTCTATTTTTTAATAGAAAGATAACAATACAAAATTTAAAAAAACATATAATAGCAAGCAAAAAAACAATAAAAACAATATGAAAAAAATAAAACTCATGCTTTTAGCTATTTTAATGTGCGTCCATTCTATCGTTGAGATAAAAGCCTCCATCGAAATCATCAAGCCAAACGAGGCACAACAAAGGTTTCTCAATAGTCCACAACAAAAAATTTACGTGGACGTGAAAGCACAAGTGCTGCATTTTACAGACAGCAACAACAAAGTTTTACAAAGCTACCAGATTTCAACAGGGAAGAACGGGACCGGAGAAAAGCCTGGATCATATAAAACACCAAGGGGTATGTTTTCAATCAGGAATAAAATAGGCCAAAACAATCACCCACTTCTGAAATACAAAGCACAAACACCAGTAGGTATTTACCAACCATCACAAGCACGATACGACAATATCTTATCAAGGATATTAACCTTAGACGGGCTACAAGCGCACAATAAAAACACATTATCAAGGTATGTATACATTCATGGAACATCTGCCATAAAGAAACTTGGCACCATACCGTGTTCTCTGGGGTGTATCCGCATGAACCCATACGAAATCACCAAGCTGTTTGACAATGTACAAGCAGGCACACAAGTCTACATATACGATAAGGAAAACCCTTTGCCATGGGAAAACACAAGCATCCTTATCAAAAGCATTGATCATCTATATGACCGACGATCCACACTTCAGTTGTCCACATAACTTAAAGATGCAAAACTAGAAAGATGATGCCGCAAATAAAAAGAGCGTTGCAAAATACAGAATAGCTATGGGTGGACTTGAACCACCGACCTCAGCATTATGAATGCCGCGCTCTAACCAGCTGAGCTACATAGCCATAATTTGGTTGTGAAAGTATCTCAAAAATATGTAAGTGTTGTCAAGCAGTTAATGAAAATTAGAATATCTTACACTTCCCTTAAGCATATTACCCTTGTTCATTAGAACGTAAAGAGCTATACTCGTCGCCAGTTTTAATACGGTTGTGCATGGTTAGCCCACGCAGAACTTAAGTAAACTCAAGGAGCGCGTCATGAACTTAATCACCCAACTCGGTATTACCCCCTACGACGAACAGGAAGGCGAGGAATATATGTGCGAAAACCAACTCAGTCATTTTCGGAACTATCTAATTGCATGGAAAAACCTATTACTCAATACCTCTGAATTAACGGCAGGACAGATACAACATGACGCCACAACAATCCCAGACGCAAACGACAGAGCATCGTATGAAAGCAATCTCGGATTTTTACTTAAACGAAACGGCAGAGAACGAAAGTTAGTGACGCGAATTGACAAATCAATTTCAGCAATAGAAAACAATACTTACGGCTTTTGCAAATCATGTCAAGCCGATATTGGCTTAAAACGCCTGGAAGCACGCCCAGTCGCCAACGAGTGCATCGATTGCAAAAGTCTTGCAGAAGATGCAGAAAAAATATGAGTCGGTTTGTTATCTCAACATGCATCATCATGTGCATCTTATTCGCACTTTTAATTAGCCTTGCACCGGATCAAAACAGCATTTTTGAAGAACTAGGCATGCGAACATCCAGGTTACTTGATACCGTGATCAAATTACTGGGCGTTATTGCACTTCTAAAGTACCTGTTTACCGAAAATGAAAACAAATGAGCTTGATCTTGGCACCCACAATCAGCGCATACAAAACGCATACCAACGGCAATGATTTTTTACTCATCGACACCGAGGTTAATCATGATATTTCAGTGCAAACAGTTCAAAAGATCGCTGACAGAAAACGAGGAATTGGTTGCGACCAAGTGATCACCTATCAATACAAAGAAAACATCTCAAGTTGCCAGTTTTTCAACCAGGACGGTTCTTCAGCTGAGCTTTGCCTCAATGGCATTTATGCATTAGCTAACCACTTAAAAAAAATGAATATTCATTGTAACCATATTCAGACAAAGCACCAATCATTCAGCATAACCGATAACAATGAAGATGGTTTAAGGGTTTCCATACCCCAAAGCATATTGCAATCCATAAAGCCCTATACCCCATACCCACAAGCCGATATACCCCACATCATCGACTGCGATCTCGTTGACATTGGTAACCCACACCTACTTATTACTATTGAAAATATCGACGATTTCCCGCTAAGCTTATTTGCAACACACCCAAGTATCAAGACAGCGTTCCCTAAAGGAATTAATATAAGTATTTATTCTATTTTATCTGGCAATTCGCTGCGTATGCGCACATACGAAAGAGGCGTCGGATACACGCAAGGCTGTGGCAGTGCTGGGCTAGCGTCTTTTTTTCGACAGAAAAGCAAGGACAACAACCTCCAGATACTCACAGTCTACCAGCCTGGAGGGGACATCATCTTCCAGAGCGGCACGAACCAAGTCATTATGAAAGCAGCATGCGCAACAGTTGGTAGAGTAGAAATCAACAGATCAATTTGATCCGCAAACAATCTCTGGCTCAGGCGATAACTTAATGGCAAAAACCTGCCAAACTGACTGCTGTATCGCACTAATTAACCACATCAAGTCTTCGTATTCACCGCCACCAAGATGCTCTAAAACGATTGGATTAACACGGTTGACCACAAACTGACCACGACGATAACCCCGCCAGCCCAACAGCGACAGTAAATTTCCTACAAACAACTTATACCGACCATCATCCATTAAAAACCAATCCACATTCACCGCAAGACAGTTTTGTAATTGATGAAAGTGATCAGCTGATATAACCGGATTAATAAAAAAACTGCCCACCGTACCTGTTTTTGTGACACAAGGCAGACGCGCTCGACGAATCGCACACACAGCGTCGAAAACACAGTTTGGCGAAACCGTACCCATGGAAACGTTCTCTTTGATATAGTTTGAAAGCCTAGGATAATTTAGGACAAGATCAGGCGTTTTGGCCAAGCGAAGCACTGTGCGAACAATGATATATTGGTTTTTATGAGCATTCTTGAAAATACTGCTTCGGTAAGCGAAAGCACATTCTCGAGCAGACAACCAAACAAATAAACCTGTCCGCCGGCAATATACTTCGCAACGCAAAACAAACTGACATATCTCCACACCATACGCCCCAATATTTTGCACCAATGCAGCACCAACGCCGCCTGGGATCAAGGCCAAATTTTCCAGGCCATACCACTCCTGAGACAAAGCATAAGAAACAAAGTCATGCCAAACTTCACCCGAGCCAACTTCCACATCAACGTGCTCTGCAGATTCAAGAACAACATCAACGCCCATAATACGATTCAATATGACCATGCCAGTATAAAGTTTTGGCAAAATAACATTACTAGCATACCCCAAAACCAGCGGAGGCGAGGGATAAGACAAAGCAGACTTCAATAAGGCAGGTAGCTGCGACGTATGCGTAACTTCAACCAAGTCGTAGCAACGCACATCCATGCGAAAGGTGTTTCTGATCGATTGCACTTGATAAGTTTGCGACATATTGGGCCTACTAGGACTCGAACCTAGGACCAAATGATTATGAGTCATCTGCTCTAACCAAC
>MDTC01167652.1_pt1 | contig 18342 bp, 8 predicted proteins | sample 811181 | NCBI WGS metagenome assembly MDTC01 (sample SAMN05326644, study PRJNA326480) | marine metagenome | isolation source: seawater | place: Pacific Ocean: North | collected 2011
GGCAAAAGGACTACATCATTACGTGAGAGAAACCTGGAAGAAGCCTAAAGAGGCTCTCCCGCACATGTTTCGACAGACTCGCATGGCCCAATGGCGCCGCGAGCCGGTCAACTGCCGAATCGAGCGTCCGACACGTCTCGATGCTGCTCGACGACTTGGTTACAAAGCTAAGCAAGGTGTAGTTCTTATTCGAACCCGTGTTCGACGTGGTGGTCTTCGTAAGGGCAAGATTCACATGAAGCGTAAGCCATCAAAGGCTGGTATTTCCAAAATCACTATGGCGAAGAACACACAGCGAATTGCTGAAGAACGTGTTGGACGCCATTTCCCTAACCTTGAAGTTCTCAACTCGTACTGGGTTGGAGAAGATGGAAAACACAAGTTCTTCGAAGTTATCATGATCGACACACACCACCCTGCTATCATCAAGGACAAGCAACTCGGCGTCTTCTGCCAAGCGAATGGAAACATGAGTCATCGTGGCCGTGCGTACCGTGGAAAGACATCCGCAGGAAAGCGTGGACGTGGTCTGTTCAACAAGGGCAAGGGTGCAGAAAAGTTGCGTCCATCTTTGAAGGCAAACCTCAATCGTGGCAAGTGAAATCAAGCGTTTGTTTGATGTCCTTGTTCTGCTTCCCCCAACACAGGAGGGCGACAAATGGGTAAAGGACAACGCAGTTTAACAGATGTTACGGGCCTGAAAGTTTACCTCCCAGATGGCCGTTTTCTTGGCGTAGTTCACGATACAGTTATGGAACACTCGACGATGACATGCACGCATTTATTCGTCCGAGATACACCTCCAGAACTTGTCATTGATTCGATACATGTTGCTGTACCTTGGCGCTGGGTACGCTCAATCAACGACGTCGTGATCCTACGCTGGTTCCCAGAGACGCCAATCACTCGAGCTTAGGAGGAATGCCAATGATGGAATTACACATTCTTGGAACCGCATCTGCGCGACCAACATCAACAAGAAGTGTGAGCGGAAGTGTCCTTTCTACTGAGGAAGGGTTAATCGTTATCGATGCAGGCGAAGGTTTTCAGAATCGATATTCTTCTCAACGCAGCTTAATGAAGCGAAGTGGCCAAACCGCTTCATTACGCCCGCACAAAATTGCAGCGATTGTATTAACGCATGGCCATCTTGATCATACATGGGGACTTCTTCCTTTTCTTCAAACTCTTGCGTTAGATGGAAGGAACCATCCGCTGATGATTTATGGCCCGACATCACAAGCCATGATAACCGCCCTAGAAACGCAGGGATTTACAGCAGAAGTTCCTGAACACACGCCTTCCGCAGACCTCGTAAATCAATACCGAGCTTGGTTTCAACTCGGAGGCAAATCCAGTGAGTTAGGTTATGAAGTTCGATGGCTGCTGGGTGAACCTCATTCGAACAGATGGGTTGAATTCAATCCGGATGCTTCTTCTCTCAAATGGCATAACGAAATGCCTCAACCTGACTCGTTCAAAACAATTCGTCTTGATGCGCTCGCAACAAAGCACAGCGTTCCATCTTGTGCATGGCAAGTCACAAAGGCAGCACAGCAAGGTGCTTTTGATCGCAATCGAGCAACTCTTGCAGGACTCAATGAAGATGAACGACGTTTACTTGCAACGGGTACTGATATCGAAAAAGAAAACGGCCTTACACTCAAAGCCTCTTCATTCCGTGGCCCTGAACGTAGTGCGCTTTCGTTTGTAATCTCGGGAGATACCGCAGAACAATCGATCCACCCGATTGGCAGACCAACCGTTCTTGTTCACGAAGCCACATTTCTAGAAGAATCCCATTCAAAAGCAGAGGAACATCTCCACAGTACTGCGATGGGCGCGGCAAGAACAGCAAAGACTTGTGGGGCCCAACATCTTGTTTTGACCCATTTCTCTGCACGAATTCGAGATGCTTCCGAATCACTCGGTGAAGCGATGGAAGCGATGGAGAATGTTGACGGAATTACTTATGCCAACGATGGTGATCGTTTGCAAATCGATATCGATGGCAATGTTACGTTCTATCGTAGAAATAAAGACGGTTGGAAGCAACACAACATAACGCATCATTGAAGTGTAATGTCATCAAGGCGTAGATATGCAATCGATGCGTGCTTGCGTCCTCATTGGTGTGCTGATGTGTTCGGTAATGATTCCGGGCGTGCATGCAACGGAAGGCAGAGATGCTCCTGATTGCCTTTCAGTTGATGCAACAATGCTCTCGTCACAAGTTGCTGTAGCCAACGATGCATGTATGCGTCTTAACCTCGGGACTCTCCAACCTGGCGAAGTGTATGAATTTTCAATTACCGTTATCGATGATGCACTTGACGTACTCGTCTTCGATGAATCTGGATTACAGCCTTACTTGCTAGGTCAGTCATATCGGTCATCGTTCCAACAAGTCCCTTCCACTGAATCCGCAAATGGCCAATACGAATTCCACTGGAAAGTCCCTTCTTCAATCAATGCTAAGTCTTGGACGGTCATCATCGACAATCTTGCTCACGATGGCGATCAAGGACAAGGAGATCAAGGCGGCATCGACGGTAGAATCTCTATGACTGTGACACAATTGACGGATACGCCGTGGACGCCTTATCATGACCTTATTGGCATCATCCCCGACGGCCATCTTACTCTTCTTGAAGGCACTTCCTTGGACCTCGAGGAAGGGACAACGATTGCAGTAACTGCATGGTCTCTTCAAGGACTAGCAGATGTTTATCTTCAGACAGAATCGATGTATGCAAACTATCTTTCCGGGCAATCGAATGTCGCCTTAACAGGAGCCTCACTTCTTGCAGTTGATGGCACCTCTTCGTTTAGTTGGGTGGTCCCGTCCGCTCTTGCAAACCAACCTCTCAAATTGGTTGTTGACAACACGGATGATCCTGATGGTCAAGGAGATGGATCAACGAATCTAAGAGTGACAATTCGTGTTCAGTTAGTTCCGGTTATACAAGCTCAATTTGTTGCAGAGAATACCACTATTCCGTTGAATACATTGGTTGGATTCGATGCGTCTTCTACTCCAAATAATCTTGAGCAGATCTCTCAATACACATGGGATTTCGATTCTACGGTTGATGGGAATGATGATGGAGATTTCATCAATGACGTTGACGCAATCGGTCTTACTTCAGAAGCACAATGGACCTCGCCTGGTGAGAGAATCGTGACCCTAACTGTCCTAGGACAGAGCAGTTTTGATCGCCAACAACAAACGATTACTGTGAATGATGTCATCAATCCAGTGGCTAGAATTACTGGGACGACTGCATCATCTTCTTCTGCAACGCCTGTTTCAGGCGGATGGAGAATCGCTTACGCAAATACGCTTGTTCTAACATGCAATTCAAGTACAGATGACGATGCAATCTCTGCTTGTTCGTGGTCACTTGACGGCGCCCCCTACAATCAACAGACAACCGTTTCGTTCAACTGGAGCACTATCGGGGAACATGTTGTTGGCCTGACAGTCTTTGATGACAGTGGTAACAGCGCCACAACCCAAGTTGATGTTCGAGTTGTTGATGGTTCGATTCCAATGATTGACGACACAAACTTTAATCCAAAAAAATCACTCGAGGAGGGTCAATTCCATACCTATTCAATTAATGCAAATGATGTCTATGACTCTGCTTCAAACCTTCGATATCACTGGGACATCAATCCCTCAAAGGATACCGATCAAAATGGGAACCCTACTGATGACCCCGATTACATTGGATCAAAAGTGGATTTACTGTTCGATTCAGCAGGAACGAAGACAGTTGTTGTCACTGTTTTCGATGCCTCAAATAACACCGATTCTCGAACATTCTCAATCGTCGTCGATGAGTCAGTAGAATCGAGTATAAACTTTGGATTAATCGCAGTCGTCTTGTTTGTATTTGTCGTGACTTTATCAATTTCTTTCATCGGATATCGCCGTTGGCAATCCTCGATTGCCGTTGGCTTGCTTACAGGACGCGGTCTTTCCGAATCTGAGGCGAAGGCTCACATGACAATGGTTCGCCAATCTCAAAAGTTGCCAGTATTTGCTAAAGCCATTCAACTTGCAGGACTTGATGTTGGAGAAGTTGTGACTCAAGATCAACAAGAACAAGCTCGAAAGGAAGCAGAACTTCAGTCGATCTATGGGAGCGGGGAAGTCGAAGAAATACCACAAGCCCAATTTGCACCCAAGAGAGAAATTAGCCAAGCAAGTTCACAAGCAGCGGCTGAAGCAGCGGCTCTGTTCTTTGATGATGCACCTCCAGCTCCTGCGATTGATAAGATTGCACAAGACCCTGACGATGCTCTTCTCCAGGAATTAGAATCCCTGAATAAGAAACCCGCTCAGACACCTCAATCAGGAGGCATCCAACTGCCGGAAAACATGGCTCCAGTACAAGAGACGTCTGCGCCAATTCAGGAAGTTGTCGAAGAAGCAGAGCCCTCGAACTTACTCAAAGGCTCTTGCAACAGTTGTTCTTTGAAATTCCAAGTACCTATGCCAGCTGGAGTTAATGAAGCAATTGTTGTCTGTCCAGCGTGCTCCGAGGAACAACTCTTCCAGCGTTAAATTGAACCAAAGGAAGCAATCGTTGTTTGCGCAGGTTGGGGATGGGTTCAGATACCAGTTCCTTTACCTATATTCATGGTCGAAGGAGCGATTCGTTTGATTCGTCCTGGTCTAAAGCAGCCGAAAAGAGGGCGTCTCGCTCTTTTCCTTGTGCTGGTAATGCTTGTTCCTGTGTTTCAACCCGTTCAGGCAGATCTCACTGTTCGGCAGGATGATTTTGGGCTTTTAGAAACCCTTTCCGATGTAATGGCATTACAAGAGTCGAGTGATGATTCCGTCGTTGCGGTTGGATCCTCAACCTCTTCTTTGGCGCTTGTTGAAGCTGCAAAGAGAGAGAGTCAGGCAGGAGATCCCCTAGACGATGCTACGCAATACCTGAATGATGTTCAGTTGAGAGACACGAGCCCACTCCCCGAAGATCATCCGCGTCCATATGAGGTTCTTTTGGACACGAATGCTCAACCAGATGGCTGGCCAAACAATCTTCTTGAGACATTATTTTCTCTTGAAGCAATTTCTCTAACAGACCCACTTGCAGTTGGAATCAATACCTATGCTCTGTACATCAACTTCTCAAGCAGAAATTCAGGCCCACAGTACGAGACGTGGGATTACGGAACGTTCACGGGTGAATTATTCGTCGGAACAGACTTGGTCTTGTTTGAAAATTATATCGATATCGATGGTGATGGCGTCGATGACGTTTCAATCTCGTTAACAGTTCTTGGGTTGCTACAACTCAACCAAGGATTTGGATTTGAACCACCGCTAGATCCTCTAAATCCGTTTAGTGCAGTGCCGGATACTATCTGGCTGCGCCCAACGTTTCAATGGAAAATAAACCAACTGAATGAGAACGATCCCTTATGGGACGAGATGGCTAACCTAGAAATTTCACTTTTGAAAGGTCTTGCGTTTGATTCAGCACTTCAGGATTCCCAATCGTATGCACTGGTTCTCGATACACGATTGACTCAACCTCCGAGCGATTTCAGAATCGAAGTTGGGATCCAAGAATTTAGATTCAGCATCTCAGGTGCTGTGAACAATATCGCTCAACTTCTTCTCGATTTCGTCAATGGTGGGGCTTTGCCATCAGATGCCTTGACCCTAACCTCAGTTTCAGCTCCCTACGCGATCGGGATACGGAATCCCAATTTGGATGCATCCAATCTCCAAACCGAATGCGATACGGATTATTACGACGTCATTAGTGATCACGATGCCGCAAGTGAATTCCACAAATGCGGATTTGGAATGGGCATAGGATTCATTGAATTTGATGAACTCGATGTAAACGGTCAAGCTGACATCATCGACATGGGATACATTGACGTTGGATTCCATCCTGAACTTGGATCAAACGTATTGCCAGAGGAAGTCGATTTGACGCTGAGAAACGACAATCTCGGAGACAATACTTTCGATACAGTCGAACTGTATAGCGATGTTGGTGCAGATTTATGGCTTCATTATTTCGAAGATCGCAGCAACACGATTGAAGGTGGAACCTTCGGAAATGTGTCAGATTCACGACTTTGGATACGAGGTATCCCCTCGGGCACACTCCCTCAAGAAGAAATCGATGCAATCTTCACAACAATTGGCGAAGCACCTGGGAGCCTTAACCTTCCAGGCGATATGCCAAATCGGCTCTCATTCATCTTAGCGATTAAGAATTTCACCGGAGATTCTACAACAAACGAAAACGACCTCACCCTCCCTGTTAATCCAGCTGCCCCACCGTCAACGTTGATCATGGTCGCTGGAACCGAGCGAATCAAATCATTGACCTATGAATCAACAATGAAACGTGGAGGCTATGAAAACGACGTTAGTTCTATTCTCATTTCTGTTGAGAATCTCCCCGAGGTTCTCGTCTTGAAAGGAAGTTTCCAATTGTCTGCAACAGGTGTCTCTCGTGTCAATTTCAATAATCCTAATCTCAATACAATCGCCCAGTTGCTTGACAATGCATTGCTGACGCTCGTTGAAATTGTGCTGGATTTGGGTTCCATCCTCAACGGACTACCTGATGCCATCGTCGGCACCGCTGGAACTTCTGGAGGGTCGATTGAGGTGCTCTGTCTGACTCAAGTGAAACAAACATGGAATGATGGCTCTGTGCGTGGTCCAAGTAGTTTAGGCGAAATTGCATTAGCCATTGGTAGCAGCGATCATCCTTGGTTCACTTCTTCTGATCACATCCTTCTCTCTGAAGATACATCGATTGCCTCCATCGATGGAAGAGACGGGCCCGTCTCCCCTCTGGTTCCTGTTGCAATGAGCATTCGAGTTTCAAATATATCCAGAGTGTTCCAATCATTTGATGCGATTACGAGCGAAAGAACGCTTGAATTAATTGGACAACAATCAGGCGCCTTATTGATTGGTCACATTCGTCACAATGGCGCAGATCTTGAGAACGTAACCAGTCAATCAGCCCGAATCTCCAATCGACCCGGAGACCTGACCGTTGTCCAAGACCCTAGCAAACTCGTTTACTCTGCAAGCGAACCAATCGGTACCATCACTTATGGTGGACAAGAGGACAAACAACGGAATGCAATTCGTTTAGAGGGCTTACCGGCAGCTTTCCAATTGAATCTGGGCGATTCCATCGGGTTTGTTGCAGACACGCCAATTGAATCGATCACTGTCCAAATGACCAACGCCACAACGCCACTGACAATGGATGGTGACCATTTTAGATTCTGGGTTAATTCCGATACATCAGAAGCATCTCTCAGTGCCCGAATTTCGGATGTCCAGTCCGTCCAACGGTTTTCGCCGTTGAACCCAAATGCAACTGGCCCTGAAGGAAGTGCACGATACTCACTCCAGAGACAAACATCGTCGCCGTTCAACATTGTGATGGAGGACGTCAGTAATTATGACGACCCTTTCCTCGGTTTGAATGGTATGATGCGACTCGATCCGTTGCCCGCCAATTTAGAAATTGTTCTCCCTAGTGATGTTGATTCCAGTGGTCTTGAATTGCCTGATTTTGGTGAAGGTGAAGGAGTTGAAGCCCTCTCGTTTTTCCTTGGTGACGTCGTAGATTTAGGCAGCTTAGTCAACGATCTTGTGTACGGTCTTGTTGTCGACATTGGTGATTCTTCGGGCGAACAAGCAGACGTTGCTTATGGATTAGACATGGTAACAGGGGAGAGTTTCGACTTAACAGCAGACATGCGTAAAGGTTCAGTCCCTACTGGAACTCCAGATTGGCAACATGGTCTCGACATACAGGCAACAGAACGAACCGTACTCGATTTTAACGTTTCTCGTCTCCCAGAATATACCCAATCTAGCCGTGCTATTGTATCGGAGATTCTTACAGACTACATCATCGATGAGACCGAAGCGGAACTTATTCGTCAGGAATTCACTCAAACAAATCTCACATTTGCGAATTCCTTGATCGAATTCCTCGACGATGGATTACTCACTGAAAGAGAACTCAAAGGCATTGACATTGGCTTGCTTGAAGAAGGCGGTGTAACCTTTGAAACACGACGAAGCTGGCACATCCGTACATGGCTTCCGCAATTGCCGTCAGGGCGCATTGAAATTGATTACATCTTCACATTGGTCGATGAAGTTCCAACTTATGACTTCGAAATGAATCTTGAAGATTGGTTGCCTGCACAGGAACAATTCTATCTCACCATGAACGGGATTCAAAAGTCATCGGTCGATCTTCAAATATTTGGACTGAATACAGAACTCTCCCGTGACGTATCGGTAACAGCATTGTTCTCTCGTCAAGAGAACCTCACAGTCCCTCGATTGTCTGTTGATATGAGCTATGATATCGGGCAACGGTTAGATTACGTGTACGCTGTGTTCAATGATAAAGAGAATAAAGTACGTGCTGAAACGTTCCTTATTGGGGTACCTCAGCAAACAAAATTCTCTGCAACAATTGGAGATGTTCTGTTGCTCGATGTTGATGTTCCTCAAGAATTCCGTGTCGGTGAAACAAGCGTCCAATCGATGATGATTCAACAGCATCGTTTTGTCGATGGATTCTGGTGGCCTGCTACGACGTTCTTCAGAGACGTGCCTTCGGAGATGAGCCTTGCTGCTGAACCTGATCAGCGTCTTGATATTCGAGAAGAGACCTCTTTCCAAGGAATGATGACCCTTGATTATGCTTCAAATTCAGATAAGATGGACATGTACATCGAAGCGTCTGGGCGTGCAATTGACGCAAAAGGAGATACTCTGATGATGGCGACAAATTTGCCACAAACATTCAAGCTGGAAACGACTGATGACTGGGGCGTTCGAATCTTGAGTTCAGGTAAAGGAGTAGAAGAACTCTACATGCGACAAACCAACGTACCTGGAGCCCCAGGCGTGTTCCTCGATCGTCTTGAAATCATAGGTGAAGATCTCAAAGCAGCAACGATTACAATTCACCGTCCACTTGGATATCCAGTCATTGTAATCGATGACATCACGACAGGACGTCTTGTTTCGAGTGCTGAAGTTCACGTTGAGCCTGGGGAATATGTTCCCCTCATGGGAGACCTACAAGTCGATGGACGAGGCGTTCTTCTCGATGCTCAGTTTACTGGATTTATACCGACGTCTACTTCGATTGGTGTCAATGGTGTCGTGACAGATTTGTCGGTCGTCAGTACGTTGACTGGTGGTTCAGTTGAAACGAGACACATATTGGTCGTAGAACCAATTACATCGGGTATTGCATCGGTGTTAGCAATGATATTTGGGTGATGGATATGGAAGATGAACTTGTTGTGCATGAGGATGATATCATCTCCTCGAAACCGCTCGGCTTGCTGGAATCATCTCAACGCCAAGAAGCCTTTGCAATGGGATTAGATCTCGATGATCCGGAACAAGCAGCAGCATACATGCAAGCCCAACAAGCAGCCCTTTTCATTAAAGATACAATCAGAAACATCAACCCTGCTCGTGTCGCTATTGCAGGCCTGATCATGCTCCTACTGGTCGGTTTAATCGCAAGCGGATGGTATTGGGTTCTTCCACGAGATGATGTTGAAGTTGAAACCATTTACATGCAACGAGGCGGTCATCTCGTCATGTCAGAACTATACAACGATGGAAGCCGAGCGATTACGGATGTAACGGTCAAGGTGGAATTCCAAGATGAGTTTGGTAATCTCATTCAAGAGATGAGAATTGATGTAGATGAAGTAGCATCCCATTCTTCTTTAGCCGGTGATGATTTGGAAATGATCGTTCTTGGATATACTGTTTGGGACGAATATATTCTTGAAGTTTCTGTAACTTGGACATCCTTTGATAACAGAGTCCATACAGAATCTTGGTCACATGTTATCGGCGAATGGGCTTCCGAACGCTTCGTTGACCAATGTGAAACGACAACAAAATTGTTCTGAACTGCGTGGAAACACATTACCCATACCGATAAAAGCGTCTTGTAACGGAGGAGAAGTGTGATGGGACGTCAATGGAGGCCAGCACTCGGGATATTGCTGATTCTTTTGCTGAGTCCTTGGAGCGGTCTTATTCAATCTGATGAAGAACCATCAACGCTCATTGATGAGGATTTTGAACAGTTCTCGATTCGAACGGATGCTTACTCAGATTTTGTTGGAGAGTTCGACTCAACGATTGAACAAGAGCACCGGCCTATCGAAGCAGATTCACGAATAGGTGTGTTTACCATTCACGGACTTGAAACTTCTCGACCATTATCTACTGATGTTCTTGAACCTCGAAATGATGTACGACTTTTCCTCGTAAATAATGAGCGTAACTTAATCGATGTACGTTCTGATCTATCTGAAATACAGGGTCTTGAAGTCAGAGAATACATTTCCCCATCTGGTTTGCTTGTTCAAGGGACAATCGATGGCTTTGACTCAGCTATGGTTGTTGATGGAATCGAAGGGCAACTTCTCGTTCCGTTAGCGATGTTCCTTGATGATGTGTTCCTTGATGCCATGCTGTTTGAACAAGAAACTGCTGCGATTTACGGGCAGGAAGTTCGCCTTGAAGGCTGGAGGGGTGAGCAAACTCTTGACATGATTTCAATACATGATGCAACTGGAGCAAGTATTGAACAAGAACTCGGTGATGTTGCATCTTTAGCAATTGATGAGGTTTTCAAATTAGATGACGGGAGATACAGAGGCCTTCTTTTGGTTGATGATGTGCTTGATATTGTCCGCCAACCCTCCGTTATGTGGTTGCGTTTTGAGCCGCAGATGACCTTTAGTAACGACCAATCCAAAAATCACATGAAGATTACAACGATGCGATCTTATTTCACAACAGATCTTGATGGTTCCGGTCAAATTGTTGCTGTTGCTGATTCAGGTCTTGATGAAGACCACGGAGATTTCGGAACTCGTGTTGTTGGTAATTTTGATGTTATTGGTGATGGTTCTACTGCAGACAAGCATTCAGGCCATGGAACACACGTTGCTTGTACTGTTCTTGGCGATGGAACAAAAGGCGGTTATGCGGGCGTGGCTCCTGATGCAGAACTCTATTTCCAAGCTATGGAGAATGATAACACTGGGAATTTCCAATCACCATCCCTCAATTATCTTCTCAACACTGCTTACAATTCAGGAGCAAGAATCCATACGAATTCATGGGGCTCTTCTGCGGTATCAAATCAAGGCAAGTATACTTCTGAATCTGAAGATGTAGATGATAGAGCGAACAACTACGACCGTGTCTACAACGGCGTAGAAGGGCTCACAATTCTGTTCGCTGCAGGAAATGATGGCCCAAACTCAGGAACTGTTTCATCACCTGCAACTGCTAAAAATTCTGTAACAGTTGGAAATCACCAAGCCCGGTACAACGGCGCTCCTGATAACCTAATGTCAGGATCATCCCGTGGTCCAACCGATGACGGTCGAATTAAGCCTGATATTATCGCACCAGGCGGTTATGTGCGTTCATGTCGTGCCCAAGAAGCTCAGGATACAGGAGGGTCATCTTGGCAATCGACTTGGTATCTCGAGTACACTGGAACTTCGATGGCTACACCAAACGCAGCAGGGGCTTCGGCTCTAATTCGTGAATATCTTCTGGAAATTGCTCAGCGGCCTTCTCCTCAAGGGGCTCTCATCAAAGCCCTCTTGGTTCTTGGAGCAGAAGACATCAATGCTCGAGATATCCCGAATAATGATGAAGGCTGGGGGCGAGTAAATCTCAAAGAAACGCTTGCTCCTTCACAGGGGCGTGGCATATGGGTCGATGACCGTTCTGTATTATCGAATACAGGCCAATCGAAATCATATGTGTTTAATGTCACATTCGCTAATTCTCAACTGAAAACAGTCCTTGCCTGGTCTGACGCCCGTGGAAGTCGTTTTTCTAATAATCAACTTGTCAATAATTTAGATTTAGAAGTCGAATCACCTGATGGAACAATCTACCTCGGCAACGATTTTGCAAGTGGGCGCTCCACTACAGGCGGAACCAAAGACGATGTGAATAACCTTGAAGTCGTTCTCATCGATTCTGCAATCAAAGGGATTTGGACTGTTCGAGTCAAAGATGGGTTGCACGGTGGAAGCAACACTCAACCGTTCGCTATTGCAGTATCTGGCCAAGGTGTAAACGATTTACGCCCTGACCCGCAAGTCGTTCCCAATTCGATGCTGCTCAACGTTTCAATTCCACAAGTTGGCGACCAAGTCCGACTGACAACAGAGATTTTCAATGCTGGGAATATAAAGGCAGAATCTGTTGACTTAGCCTTCGTTATCGACGGGGTGGAAGAAGATCGGAAAACTGTCGATATCAATCCTGGTGCATCACGGCTGTCGACATGGTACTGGACTCCATCTCAATCTGGAACAGCAACTCTTGAATTGAAGATTGACCCCGATGACACGATTGACGAAATTCAAGAGAACAATAACATCCTTACCACTATCGTTGATGTGACGGCTCCCGGCGTCAAAGTCACATCTAATGTTACCGAACAAATCGTTCAATATGCAAGCCAAACGACTGCTTCCTGGAATTTAACTCTTGAAAATACAGCTTTGTTAGAAACGAATGCTTCGATTGATATTCTCGGTGTATCTCGTGTGTCGGATGGAACAAGTGTTCCTTGGTATGTAGGGATGACTGCATCGAATTTTACCCTTCAAGGGAAAGGAAAAGCCTCAATATCTGTTACAATTGTTTATCCTGAAGCCCCTGATCCCGGAATGTATCTCATCGACCTCGTTGGAATTGACGTTGACAATGGCATAACATATCCGTATCAATTGTATCTCAATGTGCTGAATATTCCGGAATTCAGAATTGAATATGATTACACAGTTGTTCCAGTTCATCCTGCGAACCCCACGAATCTCTCGATACGTGTTTACAACGATGGAAACACGGAGATAGGATATGATTTATTCCTAGAAGCACCGTCTGGATGGAGTGCAGGATTCCAGGATCTTGGCAGCGAACCAGGAGCCTCCTCCGGTTCGACAGGTCTCATTTCAAAACAGGGGCAAAAGGATGTGGAATTGCAATTTATTCCACCCCAAGTATCTACTGCTGCGGGGGCTGAGCGTATGGTGCGTCTGACTGCTATCTCTCAAACAGACCCTTCCCAAACATGGGAAATTGACATTCCAATTCGAGTCAAGGAAGTGCGTGAAGTTGAGATTGTACTTGAATCCAATATCGGAACTCCTCGCCCAGATGCAACTGTGAATCTCTTGTTTACGATCGAAAACAGAGGGAATGTCGACATCACATTCAGTCCGAGCATGTCCTTACCAACAGGTTGGCAAGTCCAATCGACTCTTCAACCAATTGAGATGGCATGGACGGACAATTCCAAGAATATCCTCATCAGCATCGCCGGAAACGGAAACGCCATGTCTGGCCAATTGACCCTCAATCTTGATAATGGCTCAGACCGATATTCATGGAGCGCATCCCTTGAAGTTCTCGCATTACCGCAACCTGAAATAACATTCAAGAGTTTGGAATTTGAAGATGGTCGAACCTTCGATCATCCATTTGGCCCAGGATCCCACCCTGCAGATCAAGAACTCACCTTCACTTGGCTTTTGACCAATGCTGCAGAAACAACATGGAAGCCTGATATCGCCATCTCGCTATCACAGGGTCTGTTCGGAGATTGTCTCGATGTGGCACAAGTTGCGGCAGATTCAGTCGTGCCAGTTGTCTGCTCAGTCATCATTCCATCAACCATTGATGTTGGCTCTCAACCAGACTTTAGTTTCACACTTTCAGGAAACGAGGTTTCAATCGTAGAGGGGACGAGTCTTCTCGTGGCTGAAAGCCGTGGCGTTGACTGGAAGATTACAGGACTTTCAAACATCGATGAATCTGGATCTGGGACAATTCAAGTTCGTTTAACAAATACGGGTAACGTTCAACTGTCTCATAGGCTTGAAATCCAAACTACTGGCGGCCTTACAGCGGCTCTCGTCGAAGAAGACATCGTCAATATGGTCGCAGGAGATTCACAACAATTTACCGTTATACTCACAGGGTCTGCTCAAGGTTCACAACAACTCACGTTCCAATTAACAGGGGCACAAGAAATTTCTACTCCGTCGACAACTGTTGATGTTGAAATTAGCGCTTCGTTTAGCGAAAATAAGGAAAGCAGTCAGACGCTCCTGTACTCAAGTATTGGCATCATTTTCGTTGCTCTTGTTCTTCTTGGCTTCATTCTCGCTCGTTCCAGAAAAGAATCAGGTGTTCAGTCTCCTATACAAAAGGAGATTCCATCCGTCGCTCAACAACCTGTGACGATGTGTTGGTCATGTCGCAATCCTATCACTGGATCTATGAGAGGATGCCCCTCTTGTGGCGCCCGGTATCACACGAGTGGTACTGAAAACTGTGATGCGCACAACCTTGAGAATTGCCTAAATTGCGGAGCAAGTGCTGAACACTTCTTACTAGCATAATCCGTGAACAGGAAAGGACATCCTTTTGATAGGTCAACGCCTCCCCGTAAATAGGAGAGGGACTTTTTTGAGCAGTACATCTGGCAGCAAACACCTTGCGATGTTGTTTATTTCCCTCATGGTATTCTCAATGATGCCTCTTTCAGTTCCTTCCGTTTCCGCAGATGAAGGGAGGGATGCAAGCATTCTCCTTACCGTTAATCCATCCGAGCAATCTGTCAATCCAGGAGAGGCCGGTGAATACACAGTTCGAGTCTATAATCAAGGTTCAACTCCAGTAACAATTCAACTCAGCACTGCAGAAGAGGGAACTCAAGAATGTGGCGCATACACATCGACAATTACTCAAATAAGTGGCGCAATAGATTCGGGTTCGTATGAAGAAGCAACCATGACTGTTACGCTTACAGTCAATGCAGAATCATCTTGTGATACAACCGTCACGGCTACAGCAACAGAATCCCCAGAGCCTCCAGAAGTACCTGGTCAGCCTGCTACTGAAACCTCAACAGTGACAACAACTGCTGGAGATGGTTCTGGTAGCGCATTGTTCGGTGTTGATTTATCGATGGTTGTTTCCAGTAAAACGTGGGGGGGTGAAGAGACAACTGAGTGGGCTCTCATCGTCGAAAATACAGGTCAACAACAGACTGAAATCAACCTTGTTCTCGACGAAGTCACGGATGGAGCATGCACGAATTCAGGCGATCTCTCACCCACCTTGTCGTCGACTTCGGTGACGTTGGAGCCAAATGAAACGGAGGAAGTCACAATTTCTCTTGACATCGATAATGAAGAAGAAGCTGACAAGTACTGCTGGGAGGCCACTGGAACGGTATCGACGTCTAATCCAGCAAACAATGCCTCTGATACACAAGAATTTGATATTACAGTCCCAATTTTGAAGGAATGTGATTTAACTCTCTCGAAAACAATAATGAGTATTGAACCTAATGCTGATGCTACGCTGAAAGCCATCTTCACAAATGACGGGAACTCAGATTGGACAATTAAAGCTGAGGTTGCAGGTCCAAAGGCTGGTTGGGTTGTATTCGTTGGAGGCAGCAGCGGTACACTCCCTTATGATGGAGGAAGTGGGAGCAAAGAATTCAACCTCAAAGTCACTCCCGATGACTCTGTTACTGCTGGAGAGGAGCAGTCTATCTTCATTCAAGGAAAAGACGGAACGACAGTCAAGTGCAACTCAGAACTAATAATCATTGTTGGACAATCATACGGGGCTACAATCTCTATGGTCTCGTCTCAACTTAACAACATAGAACCTGGCGCGAGCGCAACTACAGCAGTCACAGTTGAAAACACAGGCAACGGTGCTGATAACTTCAGAATTTCACCTTCTTCCCTTCCAGCAGGTTGGAGTGTTGAACTTGAAGAAAACGTTCTTTCCCTCGATTCTAAGCACACTCCTCAGCGAAAAGATACGATTGACGTCACCGTCTCTTTACCAAACGATGCATTAGCAACTGAAGTTGTGAACATCGTGCTTTCTGTCTCGCCATCCTCGGGAGGACAAGCCTACGACGAAGTGACACTTTCTGTCTCTGTTGCAGCCGTCCATGAGTTTGAAGTCGTTTCTACAGCACAGACGCAAACTGGCAAGAAGAATAACGAAGTTAAGTTTCCATTTGATATTGATAACCTCGGAAACGTAGAGGATAGTTTCCGACTGAGCGTGATCAGCCAAACCGCATCTCCGGGATGGTCTTTTTACTTCGAGGACGAAGCTGGGAACAGATTTACCGAAATTGCAGTTGATGCTCGTTCGATGAAGCAAATATTCTGCATTGTCACCGTTACCGATACTGACGAGTATACGACTCTGACAATCAGAGTTACCAACAAAGGCGATTCAAACTCCATCGATGAGAATTCGGATGGCATTCCGGACAATCAGCGTGAACTAAAGTTCACTGCATTCCTTACCACTAGAGATTATGCCATGGATGTCCGTCTTGAAAATGGCGGCCTCGATGGACGAACTGGCGAGTTAATCCTCGCTCCAGGTGATGATGAAACAGTAGGTCTCTGGATTCGAAATATGGGCAACGGGGACGACACTGCAGTGATTGAATTAACAGGCCTTACAGGCATAGCAACACGAACACTTTACTCAACAGGACTCCCCGTCGGAGACGAGTTAGCCATTCCATTCGGGTATGGCATATGGGATGAAAACAACAGCCGGTTCGTTACTGATGCATCCGGAGCTCCTTATCTCGAAAATACTGCAAATGCTGCATTGGAAGAGATGTTGTTTACACTTAATCTCAGTCAAGGGCACAGCGTCAAGCCTTATGAGATCTATCTCGAACTCAAAATCGATGTCAATGAAGCGACCCCGACTGGCAAGGGAGGCAATCTCAACATCGTTGTTACAAGCAAATCAAACGCTGCAAATCGTAGCGGAACTGCAACAATTTCACTAAGCGTCAAGGAGATATTCAATCTTCAAATTCTTCAACCGAGTCAAGATTCCTTTGACATAACATATCCAGATAAGTTAGAGTTTGATGTTCAAATCCGTAACGATGGAAATGTTCGCACATTGACTGAAATCTTTTCTTCGGACAACTTACGTGGTTGGAAGATTACCTTGGATGGTGCTAACGGTGATTCCGATTGCGATGTCATTGAAATCAATCGCATCGAATGCTGGATTGATCAGGGCGAAACCAAAAACATCACTATTACTGTAAAATCACCATATAATGCAGAGCTTAAAGATACATTTGACTTCACTATTTCCGCCCAACCAGAGGAAATTGGTGTTATCGGTCGAGTCAATCAACAATTCGAAGTCAGTGGCGATGTCGAATCGTCTCTCTTTGGATTTGCAGATGATGCTACAGTTGCCGCATTTGGCGGTGGTTTTGTCTTCCTTGTTCTTCTCGGATTCCTTGTAAGTCGTCGTCGTTGAAGTAATGATTTCGGCTTTCCAGAAAACCCTCAATCAAGCCCTGTTTTACGCGTGGCTGACTGGGAACGCTTATGGAGGGTACTCAAGTCGGTTTATTCAGAGAGCGCATGCTTTCTGAGGCGATGTATAATGGTCGATGCAGGTTCTGTTCCAAGTGCCTATCTTTCAATTGCTTTCCTAACCGTGGTTGGCATACTTATGCCAATGACGAATTTCATCATGTCATGGGCTCTTCGTCCACGTACTGATCCGTCCCGACCGCACATCACCAAGTCCTATCTTCTTGAAGGATATGAGCGAGACCACAGCCTCTATCCTCGACGCCTTTCAACATTCGAGTGTGGAAGCGAACCAATTGGCGATGCGATGATTCAGTTCCACTTCCAATACTACTGGTACGCAATTGTCTTCCTTGTCTTCGACGTAGGTTTCATGTTCCTTGTTTTAGGCGGCATGGTTACAGCCCAAGAAACATCAACAACAGGAGGCGATATCGCAAACGCAGAAGCTGGACTTGCTGTCCTTGGGGTTTTCTTTGCGATCATGTCGCTTGGCGTTTGGTATGTGTTCCGCAAGCGAGGACGAATTTACATCTGAGGTGAGATTATGGCAGAATCTGGAGAAAACTACACTGCATTCAACAGTCGAGCACTCGTTGAAGTGGTCGGTGACGTAACAGACGAGGCTCTTAAAGCTACGAAAATCAAGCAACTTCTTTCAGTTCTTGCAGGACGGTTTTTCAATTGGGGCGGTCGTAAATCCCTCTTCACACTTCACTTGGGGATCAAGTGCTGCGCTATTGAGATGGCAGCAGCAGCAACGCCTCGTTTCGATGGAGACCGTTTTGGTGTCCTGTTCCGTTCATCTCCCCGACAATCCGATGTTCTCCTCGTCAA
>MDTC01180882.1_pt1 | contig 18340 bp, 14 predicted proteins | sample 811181 | NCBI WGS metagenome assembly MDTC01 (sample SAMN05326644, study PRJNA326480) | marine metagenome | isolation source: seawater | place: Pacific Ocean: North | collected 2011
AGTATAACCGTTTTATTGTTTTAGTAGCGGGAGCAGGACTCGAACCTGCGACCTTCGGGTTATGAGCCCGACGAGCTACCTACTGCTCTATCCCGCGATGTGATGGCGAATTTACAAATTTTTTAAAATATAGAGAAAATTAGATTCAATTATAATTAAGGTATTAACTTTGGTTAATGGTTCATAAATCAGGATTTATCAATATAATCGGAAATCCAAATGTTGGAAAATCAACTCTGGCTAATGCTATGGTTGGAAAAAAATTATCCATAATAACACCAAAATCTCAAACAACAAGACATAGAATTTTGGGAATAGTAAATGATAAAAATTATCAAATGATTTTTTCAGATACACCTGGAATAATAAAACCAGCTCATAAATTGCACGAATCCATGATGGATTTTGTAAAAATAACTTTTGATGACGCAGATATTATAATATATGTTGTTGAATTTAAAGATTATGAGCTTCGAAATAAAAATCTTGAAAATAAAATTAAATCCTTAAAAGTCCCATTACTTTTGGTAATAAATAAAATTGATTGTATTGATCAAATTAAATTAGAAAGCGAAATAAAACATTGGAAAAAAGTTTTGCCTAATTCTGAAATCTGGCCAATTTCAGCTTTGGAGAATTTTAATATTTCAGAGCTCAAAAGTAGATTAATTGATATTCTTCCAGTAGGTCCTGCATATTTTCCAAAAGACCAGCTTACAGATAAACCAGAAAGATTCTTTGTAAATGAAATTATAAGAGAAAAAATATTAAAAAATTATAAAAAGGAAATTCCTTATTCAATTGAAGTTTTGACCGATGAGTTTAAAGATGAGGATAAAATTATTAAGATAAGATCTATAATTATAGTTGAAAGAGACTCACAGAAAGGAATTATTATTGGACACAAAGGTAACGCGATAAAAAAAATTGGTACAGAGTCAAGGAAAGAAATGGAAAAGTTTTTTGACAAAAAAATATTTTTAGAGCTTGCTGTAAAAGTGAATAAAAATTGGCGATCAAACGACACTCAGTTAAAAAGGTTTGGTTACATTCAAAAATAATTTTCTCATATAATATATTAGATTTGTAATCCATTTTAAAAGTTATGAGTTCTATAGTTGCAATAGTCGGAAGGCCTAATGTTGGGAAATCTACACTTTTCAACAGGCTGGTTCAAAAGAGAGATGCTATTGTTGACCCCACCAGCGGAGTTACCAGAGATAGACACTATGGTTTCTCTTTTTGGAACGGAAGAGATTTTACAGTAATTGATACTGGAGGTTATATGTTGGGAGGTGAAGATAACTTTGAAAAAGAAATTAATGATCAGGTGATGATTGCTGTTGAAGAGTGCGATGTAATTATTTTTACAGTTGATGTTGAGAGTGGTTTAAATATAATGGATAATGAAATAGCTAAAATGCTTCATAAATCTGGTAAGCCTATAGTATTAACTATAAACAAAGTAGATAATAACAAAAGACAAGCTGACACCAATGAGTTTTTTGAACTGGGATTTAATAAATATTACAGTATTTCTGCTATAAATGGAGCTGGTACGGGTGAATTGCTGGATGAGGTAGTTAAGCTATTACCGAAGAAAAGCGATATTAAAGAAGAAAAATTACCTGGTATAGCTGTAATTGGCAGACCTAATGCAGGAAAGTCTTCTTTTATTAATGCATTACTTGGAATTGATAGAAATGTTGTTACTGAAATTGCCGGCACAACACGTGACAGCATCAATACTAGATTTAATAGTTTTGGTTTTGATTTTAATTTAATTGATACGGCTGGAATTAGAAGAAAATCTAAAATCGATAATGATATAGAATTTTATTCAGTTGTAAGATCAATAAGAACTATTGAAAACTCTGATGTTTGTTTAATAATATTTGATGCCACAAGATCTTTTGATTCTCAAGTAAAAAATATTTTTTGGTTAGCAGTAAGAAATAATAAAGGTGTGGTTATATTAGTTAACAAGTGGGATTTAGTTGAAAAGAAAAATGATAATATAAAATTAATGAAAAAAACCATCCTGGAGGAAATTAAACCATTTGTTGATGTTCCAATTGTTTTTATTTCAAGTCTAACAAAACAGAGGGTTTTTAAGGCAATAGAGGTTGGTATGGATGTACATAAGAATAAAAAGCAAAAAATAATAACTAGAAAATTAAATGATCAGATTTTACCCATAATTCAAAAAAATCCACCACCCTCAATTAAAGGTAAATACGTAAAAATTAAATTTTGTACTCAACTACCTTCATCATATCCTCAATTTGCTTTTTTTTGTAATCTTCCACAATATATTAAAGATCCATACAAAAGGTTTCTAGAAAACAAAATCCGAGAAATTTATAATTTTTGTGGAGTACCTATCAGTATTTATTTTAGAAAAAAATAAGCTTTATAGCTCATTTTTTATATTGATTAAAGTAGTTTTGATTTTCTCTAATTTTTTTATCACTTCAAAATTTTTATTCAAAATTTTAAGCTGATCTTTTGCTCCATCTAGAGTATATCCTTTTTCTTTAACTAAATGATGTATGATTTGTAGTTTCTCTACGTCAATCGAAGAATACCTTCTAGTTCCTTTTTTATTTTTTTTTGGATTTAGTTCTTCAAATTCTTTTTCCCAAAATCTAATAAGTGATGCATTCACATTAAAAGCTTTAGAAACCTCGCCAATACTGTAATATAGTTTTTCTGGTAAATTGACATGCATTAATCTAGAGATTGATTTTCCTGATTAGCAATTTTTAACAATTCCTCAAATTCTGCAGGTGTGAGATTTCCATAATAAAAGTTGATTGGATTGACTCTTTTTTTATCCTTTATGACCTCATAATGAAGGTGTGGAGCTTGTGATCTTCCAGTATTTCCAACAAAACCAATGATATCTCCTTTTTTAACTATTTGATTTCTTCTCACATTATATTTGCTTAAATGTGCATACAAAGTAACATATCCAAATCCGTGATCAATTCGTATATGTTTTCCGTATCCAGATGATCTTGAATCTACTCTTATAACTTTTCCATCACTCGCAGCATATACAGGGGTTCCTCTTGGAGCTGTGAAATCCATTCCTCCGTGCATCCTCCTAGATTTTGTAAACGGGTCAGTCCGATATCCAAATCCCGAAGCCATTCTAGTTAAATCGTTGTTTTTAATTGGTTGGATTGAGGGTATTGCTGCTAGTAGTTTCTCTTTTTCACTTGCTAATCTTTCAATTTCGTCCATGGATTTTGACTGAATTACAATTTGTTTTGTTAGTACATCAATTTTTTTGTTTGTTTCAATGACGAGATCAGAATTTTCAAATCCCTCTAAATTTTTGTATCTATTTATACCTCCAAAGCCTGCTCTTCTAACATCGGACGGAATTGGATTTGTTTCAAATAAAACTCTGTAAACGTTATTGTCTCTTTCTTCAATATTCTCTAAAACGATGTTAAGCTGATCAATTTTTTTATTTAAGATGTCAAATTGAAGTTTATAGTTTGCAATTTCTCTTGCCTGGGAAAGTTCAGTAGGGGTATTAACTAAAGTTGAGTTAAGTAAAAATAGTAAAACCATTATTCCAAAGAATGCCGAACTTATAAGAAAAGCAAAAATTTTTCTTAATTGAGAAATTTTGTTGACTTCAACTTTCCTGTAGGATAAAGTTTTCTGATCGTAATAATACTTGGTCTTAAACATTAACTAAATTATAGTATTTTTACTGATTATTAACACTACTTACATTATTAACCTACGTAAAGATATAAAAATTGTTTTTTTTAAAATTTATTAAATATTCAATTGATGAAATCAAATGAGATACGATCTAAGTTTTTAAAATTCTTCCAAAGCAAGAGTCATAAGATTGTTAAGTCTTCTCCAATGGTTATTAAAAATGATCCAACCTTAATGTTTGCTAATGCTGGAATGAATCAATTTAAGGATAATTTTTTGGGAAATATCGTGTCAAAAGATAATAGGATTGCAAATACGCAAAAGTGTTTAAGAGTCTCTGGAAAACATAATGATTTAGAAGAGGTTGGTGTTGATACTTATCATCACACAATGTTTGAAATGTTAGGAAATTGGAGTTTTGGAGATTATTTTAAAAAAGAGGCTATTGAGTGGGCTTGGGAGCTTTTGACTGAAGTTTATAAAATTGACAAAGAAAATTTATATGTGACTGTTTTTGAAGGGTCCGAAAAGGATGGAACGAATAAAGATTTAGAAGCATACGATTTGTGGAAGAAAATCGTAGATGTAGATAAGATAATTTTAGGAAATAAGAATGATAATTTTTGGGAAATGGGTGAATTTGGACCTTGTGGTCCTTCCTCCGAAATCCACATCGATATTAGATCTAAAAATGAAAAGAATAAAATCTCAGGAAGAGATTTAGTTAACAAAGATCACCCTGAGGTTATTGAAATTTGGAATTTAGTATTTATTGAATTTAACAGAAAAACAAATGGTGTTTTAGAAAAACTTCCAGATAAGCATATAGATACTGGCATGGGGCTCGAGCGACTTTGTATGATAATCCAGGGTTTAAAATCAAATTATGAGACCGATATATTTTTACCGACCATAAAAGAATTAGAATTAATTTGTAAATCTAAATATCAAAGCGATGATAAAAAGGATGTTGCTTTTCGAGTTATAGTTGATCATCTTAGAGCAGTTGTCTTTTCAATAGCTGATGGTCAATTGCCTTCAAACAATGGAGCTGGGTATGTTATAAGAAGAATTCTTAGAAGAGCTATAAGATACGGATATACATATTTAGATTTAACATCACCATTTATTTACAAGCTTGTAGAAATTATGTCAGAACAGTTTTCAGAAGTTTTTCCTGAAGTTAAAAACCAAGTGGAATTAATTAAAACTGTAATAAAAGAAGAGGAAAAGTCTTTTTTAAAGACTTTAGAAATGGGAATAAATAGATTAAATGAAAATATCACAAATACTAAAAACAATAAAATTTCAGGCTCAGATGCTTTCGAGCTTTATGACACCTACGGATTTCCAATTGATCTTACTTCTTTAATTCTCAAAGAAAAAGGTATGACATTTGATGCTGACGAATTTAATTTTCTTATGAATCAGCAAAAAAGCAGGTCTAAATCTTCAATTACGCCAATATCAAATGAATGGGTTAAAGTTGTTGATACAGTAAAGAATAATGTATTTATTGGTTATGATAATTTTGAGTCTAAATCTGCGATTTTGAGATATAGAAAAGTAAAAAATAAAAACAAAGAAGATATATTCCACATAGTTTTTGATAAAACCCCTTTTTATCCAAGAGGTGGTGGGCAAGTTGGAGACAAAGGATATATAAGTTTATCTAAAAATAAAAAAATTGAAGTTCTTGATACATTCAAAGAAAACGATTCAATAGTTCATATAACTAAACACATTCCTGAAATAAATAATGATTTGACATTAATTGTTGATAGAAAAAAGAGACTTGATAGCTCGTGTAATCATACAGCAACTCATTTATTACATCAAGCACTAAGAAAAGTGTTAGGTAAACATGTTCAACAGAAAGGTTCAATGGTTTCTGACGAGTATTTAAGATTTGATTTTTCACACTTTTCTAAATTGTCAAATTTGGAGTTAGAGGATTGTCAAAATTTTGTTAATGAGAAAATTGTAGTAGGCTTAAAGATTGAAGAAAATAGAAATGCTTCTTTGGAAGATTGTTTAAATAGTGGAGTAATAGCATTGTTTGGTGAAAAATACGGAGAAATAGTCAGATCTATAAAATTTGGAGATTCATACGAACTTTGTGGAGGAACTCACGTTAATAATACAAATCAACTGAGAAGTTTTATCATAATATCAGAGTCTGCAATCTCAACAGGAATTAGAAGAATTGAAGCATTAAGTGGAAAAAAAGCAATTGATTATTTGATTAATCAATCAAAAACATTGATTCAAGTCAACGAGTTATTACTAAATCCAAAAAACACAAAAGACGCTATTTATAAGTTAAAAAATCAAAATTCTGCTTTAAATAAAAAAATTGATAACATAAATAATCAATTAATTAAATATTATTTAGACGATATTAATCAAAATATATTTACTATCAATAATTTAAAGTGTTGTACATATGAATTCAATTGCTCACCTGATGTTTTAAAAAATTTAGCTTTTAAAGCAGGTAATCTAAATGAAAATTTAGTACTGATTCTTTTCTCAAAATTCGAAGGAAAAGTTTTTCTAATGTCCTATATATCAAAAAATATAATAAGTAATGTCCTTGATGCAAATAAAATTGTTAGTGAGCTGAGCAAATTTATTAACGGTAATGGAGGAGGTCAACAGTTTTTTGCTACAGCAACTGGAGATAACACATCAGGTATAAAAAACCTACTAGAAAATTCTAAAAAATTACTTATTGGCTTACAGTAGCTTCAACTTGTGGCGGAAAAACAGATAATATTTTAGTTACATAATTATCAACTAAAGCGTCTCTATCAGAACTGTTTGAGGACAAAAAACCTATTCCTTTTCCTTGCCACACTAATTGCTTTGAATTAGTGTCTATAAGGTCAATGTATAGTACACCTTCAGAAGTTGTATGAGAAACTCTTCTATAATTCCTTCCATAATAATAGGGATACCATCCAGAGTAATATGGACTGTAATATGAGTTGTCAATATAAATGTTCTCTGAAGATTTTGTTGAAATATTGATAAGAATATCAGGGTTTTCACTAACACTCATACCTTTAGCAACTAAATTTTTTTCAATCGACTTTAAAATTCTTTTTTTGTCTATATCAGAAATTTCTACATTATCTATCCCTTTTTTGTAAAATGCGAAACTGCTGTAATTTTCAAAATTTATTTCAGAATCAAAATCAGAATAAACTCTAATAGAATTGCAACTGGAGGTCAATAAAACAAAAGCAAGTAAGTAGGTAAAAATTCTAAATTTTTTCATAATGTTTTATTAAATTAATATCAATAACTATGCCTAATTGTTTTAATACGTGTTATTTTTATAAAGTTAAAAAATGATTTCAATTAATAAAAATTTGTCAATTAATCAAAAAATAAGATTACCAAACATTGATAACAACGAAATCGAATTTTTTATGAAGCGAGAGGATAAAATTCATCCTATTGTGACTGGAAATAAATTTAGAAAACTTAAATATAATCTGGATTATCTTAAAAAAAATAACAAGACGCAATTAGTAACTTTTGGAGGTGCCTTTTCAAATCATTTATTAGCATGTTCCTACATAGGATCTAAACACAATATTAAAACATTAGGTATAGTCAGAGGTGAGGAATTAAACGATAAGAAATTAAATTCAAACCTTAATCAGTGTAAAAAGTATGGAATGAATTTTAAGTTTGTATCTAGATCTGACTATAAAAAAAGAAATGAAAAAAAATATTTAAATTCATTAGAAAAAGAATTTGAAAACTCAGTGGTCATACCCGAGGGTGGCACCAATTTCTACGGTGTCAAGGGCTCTGAAGAAATATTAAATGAAGATGATAAAATTTTTGACACAATTTGTTGTCCTGTTGGAACAGGTGGAACTATTTCAGGAATAATAAATTCTAAAAATAAAAACCAATTTGTGCTTGGGTTTTCAGCATTAAAATCAAGCAAAATAAAAAATGTAATAACTAAATTTGTAAATAATAAGAGCTGGTTTATTTATGATGATTCAATCTTTGGTGGGTATGCAAAAATCGATAACAGATTAGTAAGTTTTATTAATCAGTTCAATTTTGAAAATGGAATTGTTTTGGATCCTATATATAATTCAAAAATGCTTTATTGTATATGCGAAATGATAAAAAAAAATAAGTGGTCATATGGTAAAAAAATTTTATTGATTAACACTGGTGGGTCCACTTACATAAATGATATAAATTTAAAACTTAAAAAACAAGGATGTTTAACTATCGATTACTAATATTGATTTTCTTTATTACACTAAACTCCTGTGGGTCAAGTAAACTTTCTTATCAGAGTAAAAATCCAAAAAAAATTCAAAATAAATCTAAAAAATCAATTAATCGTTTTTTTCAATCTATGTCTAGTGAACAACGAACACACTGGTATGTAAATACATATTCCAAAATCGCAGTTAATGAAATGAAAAAATATGGTATTCCCGCAAGTATTACTATGGCCCAAGGGATTTTAGAATCAAGTTCGGGAAAAGGTACTTTAGCATTAAAATCTAATAATCATTTTGGGATCAAATGCCACACTGGATGGAAGGGAAAAAAAGTTTATCATGATGATGACAAAAGAGGGGAATGTTTTAGAAAATATAAAAACCCTGAAAAGTCATACAGGGATCATTCAATTTTTTTAGTATCGAGAGATAGATATAATTCGCTATTTAGATTGAATAAAAAAAATTATGTCAAATGGGCTGTCGGTTTAAAACAAGCAGGTTATGCAACTGATCCCTCCTATGCAAATAAATTAATTTCATTAATTGAAAGGTATGAGCTATGGAAATTGGATGGGTCAAAAAAACCATTAAATTCAAGAAAGGAGAAAAAAACAAAAAAAATAAAGAAGAATTCAAATTCAAAAGACAATAATCTTGAAGAATATAGCTACACCGTTAAAAAGGGAGATACTCTTTATTCGATTTCAAAAAAATTAAATTTGAGTATTGAAGAAATTAAAAAATTAAATAGTTTCTCGGAAAATAAAATTAGTATTGGACAGGTTTTAAAATTAAAATAAAATGATCTATAAACGTAGTAGTGAATTATTTAAAGAAGCAAAAAAAGTTATTCCAGGTGGTGTAAATTCACCAGTTAGAGCGTTCAAGTCTGTTGGGGGTGTACCAGTTTTTGCTTCAAGTGCTAGGGGAGCATATGTATATGACGAGGATGGAAATAAATATATAGATTACATTTCATCTTGGGGACCAATGATTTTAGGTCATGCACATGAAAATGTAACTAATGCTGTAATTGAAACAACAAAAAAAGGTACATCTTTTGGAATGCCAACTATAAAAGAAACAGAACTAGCCCAATTAGCTTTGTCCATGTCTCCTGGACTTGAAAAAATCAGGTTTGTGAATTCTGGAACAGAAGCGTGTATGAGCGCTATTAGACTGGCTCGTGGATTTACTAAAAAAGAAAAAATAATTAAATTTTCAGGATGCTATCACGGTCACTCAGATTCGTTTTTGATTCAAGCTGGTAGTGGTGTAGTAACATTCGGAACACCAAACAGCCCTGGTGTTACACAAGGTACCGCCAAGGATACTTTAATTGCCCCATTTAATGATTTAAGATATGTGGAAGAAATAATTAAAACCAATAGTGGGGATATTGCTGCGATAATCATTGAGCCTGTTGCTGGAAATATGGGATGTATAGTTCCAAAAGAAGGTTTTATTGAGGGTTTGAGATTTTTGTGCGATAAGAATGATATTCTTTTAATCTTTGATGAAGTTATGACAGGTTTTAGATTAGCGCAAGGAGGTGCACAAGAACTTTTAGGTGTTAAAGCTGACATTGTCACCTATGGAAAAGTATTAGGAGGGGGGTTACCGGTTGGTGCTTTTGCATCATCAAATATAATAATGAAAGAATTGTCTCCTGAGGGATCTGTTTATCAAGCTGGAACATTAAGTGGGAATCCTTTAGCAATGTCAGCAGGATTAGCAACTTTATCAGAGCTAAAAAAAGATTCTAATATTTACAAAAGCTTAGATAAAAAAACAACATATCTGGAGCAAGGTATGAGACAAATTTTAAATCAATCTTCGATTGACTATCGAATTAATAAATTAGGCTCAATGTTATCTGTTCATTTCACATCGGTTGATGTAATAGATTTTGAAACAGCACAAAAAGGTAATAATGATAAGTTTAAAAAATATTTTCATGGAATGTTAAGTGAAGGGATTTATCTTCCACCTAGCGCATTTGAAAGTTACTTTTTAAATGACGCTTTATCCTATGATGATATAGATTTCACTTTAAATGCATTAAAAAAGGTTGTGAAATCCATTTAAATAGGTTTACCATTTAATATATTAGTAATTTTATTTTTGACCATTTCAATGTGCATTGAGCTCATTTCGTCAGATTTCCTTTTATATTTTTTTAAATCTTTGCTAAGCTGAATTAATTGACCAGTTGCAACCGTTCTAATATCAGATTGACTAACTTTTACAGAGGTTACATAAGTTCTTGCCCAAGAAGGAGTTGAGCCTTGTTCATTGGTCATTAAAAAACTTATTCGATCAAGATATGCAAATTGTAAATTTCGCCTGAAAACATCGATTTTCTCATTTTGGTAAACTTCTTTAAAAATTCCTTTTCTCAAATCTGTCATCATGGAAGTGAGTGAATATGCATTTTTTCCATTAATTGCTTCATTTTCAATCAGTCTTGCCATTCTTCCAAAGTCCAGTACACCATTTAAACTTCTGGATTGAGTACTTCTTATTCTATTTACAATACCTGCAAATTCAATTTTGTTTAAAATATCTTTATTAATCATCCAGGTTGGAGTTTGGAAAAGCTGATTATGTAAAAAATTCATACAATTTTGCTGGTAAGACTTATTTACGTGAGTGTAAACCGCACCTTCTTGATCTGCTGTTTTAAAATGTTGATATACACCTCCAATGTTATTATAAACATGTCCCATATATCTTCCAAATTGACTTAAAATTTGTCTATACATGTAACCTAATTCATCATATGTTTCACCATCTTTTGTTGTCCATTCAATCAGCTTTGGCATAATTCTTTTCAAGTTTGCAATTCCGTATTCACTAGCTTTTATAGCATCATCCCCTAAATCCTCTGTTTGAACACTTGGGTCAATTCCTGATGTGCCAAATCTAAACATTGGATCATTAGCTTTTTCGGTTATCCAATTATTTAGTATTTCTTTTTCATCTTCTGCACTTGTATTTAAAATCGGTTTATAGCCCCACATAGTTGAGTACTTATCGTAAGGCCCAATATCAATTACAAGAGAAACTCCTTCATCACCAGGTTGAGCTATGTAATTAAATCTCGCATAATCCATTATGGATGGTGCTATCCCATATTTTTTTGTAAAGGTTTTTGATCTTAGAGAATCTACTGGGTATGCATTGCTACTGGCCCAATTGTGAGGAAGGCCAATTGTGTGCCCAACCTCGTGAGCGGAAACAAATCTTATAGCCCTTCCCATTGTCTCATTATCAAACTCTGTACTGCGTACATTTTCATTGACGGCACTAGTTTGAACAAAAAACCAATTTCTTAATAGTTTCATTACATTATGATACCAATTAATGTCAGATTCTATTATCTCTCCAGATCTAGGATCAGATACCCTTGGTCCGTTTGCATTGAGTGTTGCAGAAGCTAAATATCTTATTACTGAGTACCTAACATCTTCGGGACTCCAATCTGGATCCTCTTCTTTTGAAGGGGGATCTTTTGCTAATATTGCATTTTTAAATCCTGCAGCTTCAAATGCAATTTGCCAATCTTCAACACCTTGTTTTAAATATTTCCTCCATTTGACTGGTGTTGCGGGATCTATGTAATAGATTATAGGTTTTTTAGGTTCAACTAATTCTCCATTTTTAAACTTCTCAATATCTTCATCTTTAATTTCAAGTCTCCATCTTTGTATATAACGAACAGTTTCTGCTTCTTGATTATCAATACCAAAATCGATTTGACTATTAGTAAACCATCCAACTCTCTGATCAAAATATCTTCTTTTCATTGGTTCTTTAGGCAACAATACCATAGAGTTATTAAGAAGCATTGAAATTTGTCCATTTCTAGAATTTGAGGATTTATAAGTTTTGATATGTTTAGTTTCTATGTTTAAAGGAAAACTTCTAATGGACTCAATAAATGAAAGTTTAGAGTCTAGGCTTGTTATTTTAAAACCTTTTCTTGATGACTGAGGAAATCCAAATATTTTTACATCACTTTTATACAAATTTGTGACATCAATTAAATAGGAATTATGATCCTTGTTTTTGGCAGCTATTTTAAAATTCGAAATTATTGGTTCATAATTTGAATTTGAAACAGCAATACTAATTGGTAGTGAATCATTGGCAAATTTTGAATAGGATGCTTGTTTTAAAAAAATATTATTGTCAAATTTTTCCCATTTTAATACTTGCTCACTCATCTTATGTCGAGAATGTGGAAGTTCTGTAGCCATTTTAACAATTCTTGTCACCATGAGCATATCCCTGCCAATCAGGGAATCGGGGATTTCATAATAGTATTTATCTTTCACTTTATGTACGTTAAATAAACCATTATCGGTTATCGCATCTTTTGTGATTATTTCTTCAAATGTTTTTTCTTTTTTAGGTTTTTTATCTTTTTCAGATGAATCTTTCTTTTGGGCATTTAATCCCAGAAAAGCAAATAGAATAAGTGTAAAGGAAAGGTAAAATAGTTTTTTCATTGTTAAAAATTAGAATCCGAATATATTAAAAGAAATGAATATTTCTTATGGAAATAATAAAAATATGGTTTTAAAATAAAAAATATTCAATAAAACATGCTAATAAGTAGGTTTTATTATTATCTATTCAACACTCTCAATAGTTAATTTGTCATCTGTTTTTTTTACAAAAACCAGTTTATTTTTTGTTAAGCTTTTGATTGTTTTATCCCATTTTTTGTTCGACAAACCTGAACTTGATTTAGCAATCGATAATTCTACAGGATTATTGTTTTTAATGTATTGTAGTAAAGTTTTCTCTTCAGCATTTAATTCAATTCCCTTTCTTTCAGGCTTCATCTGTGGAAAAAATATAACTTCTTGTATAGACCTGTTTTTTGTGAAAAGCATTACAAGTCTATCAATTCCAATTCCAATTCCAGAAGTTGGAGGCATTCCATATTCAAGAGCTTTAATAAAATCATTGTCTATATACATTGCCTCCTCATCTCCTTTTTCTGATAATTTTAGTTGGTCCTCGAATCTAGATAATTGATCAATTGGATCATTCAACTCGGAATATGCATTTGCAATCTCTTTACCGTTAATTAAAAGTTCAAATCTTTCTGTAAGATTTGAGTTATTTCTGTGTTCTTTAGTTAGAGGGCTCATTTCCTTAGGATAATCAATAATAAAAGTTGGTTCAACATAGTTATGTTCACATTTTTCACCAAATATTTGATCTATTAGTTTACCCATACCCATCGAACTATCCACAGCAATACCTAATTTTTTTGCAGTCTCGAACATCATTTTTTCATCAAATTTAGAAACATCAATACCAGTGTGTTCTTTTATTGAATCAAGAATAGAAATTCTTTTAAAGGGTGTTTTTAAACTTATTTTTTTTCCATCAATTTCAATATCAGTTGTACCATTTACTTCTAATGCAATTTTTTCAAATAAATTCTCGGTAGTTTCCATCATCCATAAATAGTCCTTGTATGCAACATAGAGCTCAACCATTGTAAATTCAGGGTTATGAGACCTATCCATTCCTTCATTTCTAAAAGCTTTTGCAAACTCATATACTCCGTGAAACCCACCAACAATTAATCTTTTCAAGTATAATTCGTTAGCAATTCTTAAATACAATGGCATGTTTAGTGTATTGTGATGAGTAACAAAAGGTCTAGCTGATGCTCCCCCTGGAATCGGTTGAAGTATTGGTGTTTCCACTTCTAAATAATTTTTATCATTAAAAAATGACCTTATGATGTTAACAATCTTGGTCCTTTTAATAAAAGTTTTTCTTACTTCAGGGTTTACTATTAAATCCACATATCTTTGTCTATATCTCGTCTCAGGGTCATTGAATCCATCGTACGTATTACCTTCAGTATCTTTTTTTGGTAATGGAAGGGGTCTTAACGATTTACTTAAAACAGTAAATTTTTTTACTAAAATTGTTTTCTCACCGACTTGAGTTTTAAACAGAGACCCTTCAATTCCAATTATATCTCCAATATCTAAAAGTTTTTTATAAACTTCATTATACATCGATTTGTCTTCACCAGAGCAAATTTCATCTCTGTTAAAATACAATTGAATTCTCCCAAAACTATCTTGAATTTCAGCAAAACTTGCTTTACCTTGAATTCTTCTTGACATTAACCTTCCAGCAATAGAAATTTCTTTATTCTCCTCAAAATTTGAAATAATTTGATCTGTTGTATATGAAATTTTAAATAACTCGGGTGGATATGGGTTGATACCATATTCTCTTAATTTTTTTAATTTTTCTCTTCTTATAATTTCCTGTTCAGAAAGCATAACAATTGTTTTTTCAAAGATAAACAATAGAATATTAGTATGACATAGTTATTATATACTTATATATCTTTGTTTAAATTTAAAAATTGAGTTATTAAAGAGCAATACTATCAATTTTTTCCAACTTTTTCAGTTTTAGATAAAGGATGTGGATTAATTTTAATAGTACTAATTATAATTTTTTGTGGTTGGGTTCCAGGCTTAATTGCTGATATGGTTTTTCTAAACAATCTTAAAAAATAATTTGGTGAATAAAAAAATTAATATTCATGATTTAGGTTCCAAGGGCTACTTAGATACCTACAACTTTCAATTAAAACTTTTTAATGAGATTATTGAAAAAAAGATTATTAATAGAAAGAATAAAAAAAAAGTTGAAACAAAAAATCATCTTGTTTTTGTTGAACATAAAAATGTTTATACAATGGGTAAAAGTGGAAGCATGAAAAATTTATTGATGAGTGAAGAAGATTTAAAAAAAAAATAATATTGAATTTTATAAAACTAACAGAGGAGGTGATATAACATACCACGGTCCAGGTCAAATTGTTTGTTATCCAATTTTGGATTTAGATAATTTTTTTACTGATATAAATAAATATTTAAGATCTCTTGAGGAAACAATAATTCTTACTCTTAAAGATTATGATATTAAAGGTGAAAGAAGCCCCAAAGAAACAGGGGTTTGGATAGATCCAAAATCACTAAAATCAAGAAAAATTTGTGCTATGGGTGTTAAAGCTAGTAGATGGGTAACTATGCATGGATTAGCACTCAATGTAAATACAAATCTCAATTTCTTCAAAAATATTATTCCTTGTGGTATAGACAATAAGTCGATAACCTCAATTTATGAAGAAAGAAAAAAGTTTATTGATTTGAAAATAGTGAAACAAAAAATAATTAAAAATTTTTTAAAAGTCTTCTCAGCAGAACTGAATTAATCGATTTTATATGCTAAAATTTCATTTTTATCACCACGAACCACGATTAAGTTTTTGTTGTTATTATCAGTTGTAACATCAGATTCACCGGATCCAAATATTGGGAAATTGGAAATTAAAGATCCTTCTTTGTCAAAAACATATAATTTATTTTCATTTTTATTTGTAGTTGAAATTAAATTTTCAGCAAATATTTTAGGCTTAGAGTAATTTCCATAATTAAATTTATAATCTCTACCATTGATACTAATTAAATTTTCGCTCAAAAGAATAATGTTATTTTGGTTAGCATATAATTGATATTTTGAATCCAATGACAATGTTTTTTTTGAGATTTTACCATCTAGGCCTATGGAAATCAGATTGTTTTTTTCTAAAGCCATAAATATATTGTCATTTATAAAAATTTCAGATTGAGAAATATTTAAATTTTGAGGAATGTCGATACGTATTTTCCCTCTTCTATCTAATATGTATAATTTTTTTTCTGCATTAATAACTAAATAGTCCTTTGATCCAACTCTAAAATGTTTTGGAGCCTTTGTTATAATGCTTTTGACATTTTTTTTGTTAAAGCCTTTAACAACCTTCATTTTAGAATTTAACATTTTGATTTCGTCCCTGTAAGTAATTAAAAAACGATAATTTTTAATTTTATCATAATCAAATACAGAGAGTCCAACAACTGAGGCATTTTTTTTGTGATTAACCTTTTTAACTTCATTTCCATTTTTATCCAAAATTATAAAGCTTTTATCGGTGGTAAATGCATACTGAAGTCTGCCGTTTTTGTATAGATCAACTTGAAAAATTTTACCAATAATCTTTTCTCTAATATTTTTTTTCCAAATAACATTTCCGTCACCATTAATTAGGTAAAGGTTGTTTGATTTATCTTGGGTAATAATTTCCTTTTTTTTGTTTATGTAATTTGTAACCCAAGTTGGTTCTAACCAAACCTCATCATTTAATTTTACATTAAATAAAATTTTTGGACCAAAATTATTCGAACCAGGAAGAGTCTTTATAACGCTATGATTGTTGTAGATGATGTTATCTTCAATTTGTGAATGGTTAATCCAATAGCTATAATTTTTTTTATCAAGTTGAAAAACATTAAACAAATCGCTGTCAAAATTTTCCAAATTATAGATATTTAAAAAATTGCTTCTTTCAGGAATGTTTTCGTAGCTATTTATAAATTTCACAGATTTATTTAAAGTTGAGGAATTGGTATAATTCAACACAAAAGTTTCGATAGCCTTTTTATTGCTGGATAGAATTAAATTATTGTTAACAAATACTGCAAATTTCTGTTCCGAAAAATCATTATCAAAAAACTTGTTTTTTGATTTAAAGATTCCTGAGTTTAATTCATACAGATTATAATCTCGATAAATAGAAACAGAATTTAAAATTTTATTAATCTTTTTTTCAAATGATTCGTTATTCTTTAATCCCAATAAGTATAATGTGTCATTTAGAGTAAGTAATTTCCCAATTTCATTAACATCATAATACAAAGAATCATTTATAATTTGTTTTACACTTTCTATAGTGGAAAACTGTTTTAATCCTAAAATATAATCACTGTGATTGTATGATATCTTTTGAAAATTTTTGAAGTTTAATGGAATTACTTTTTCAAATCCTAATTTAGTTGGTTTAATATTTTTTAAAAAATTAAACTTTTTTGCAATTGAATCTTGTTGAAAGCCCAAACCACTTAAAATCAGTTTATTGTTATTAAATTTTATATCAAATTGAATCCAGTCTGAAATTTCTGAAATGTCGAATATATTTTTAAAATTTTCATAATTTAAATAATTAGAAAAATTATTTGAAATAAATAAAGAAAGACTATTTCCAGAAATATCATATAATTTTTTTAAGTTTTTAGCTTTTGATGTATTTATAAAATTTGAACTCCTAAGACAGTTTTCAACCAGTAGCTTGCTTGTAGACTGTATGTAAAAACCATTTTTTACAGTATGAAAATATTCTTTTTCATTTTTTTTTGATCTTTTAATGTAAAATCCGTTATACTTTAATGAATCAATTGGTATTGGTTTTTGATTAATATTTTTTAATTCAGAAAATAAAATAGTACGAATTTCTTTCTTTCCAAGATTATGAAAACTTCTTAAAACAGTACCATTTATTAATTCATAATCAATAAACTCAGATTCAATCTTTAGAGATGAATTCAAAATTTTATTAAAACTGCCAGAATTAAATTCTTTTTGAGAGTTATATTTTAAAATTAGTATTGGTTCTGTTGGTATTAAATCAAATAAGTCTGTATTTTCTTTAGACGGGTCAGCACAGCTAATAACAAAAAAAATTAAAATAATTTGAAATATTTTTTTCATTTTGATTTTACAAAAGTAATGAAGATATCATCATTCTAAATTAATTTAAAGTTTTTTCTATGGTGTATTGTTATACCATTATTAAATATTGCATCTTTATGTTCTCTTGTTGGGTAACCTTTATTTTTAATCCAATTATAGCTGGGATATTTTAATGAGATCTTAGCCATGTAATTATCCCTACTAGTTTTTGCTAAAATTGATGCTGCTGCAATACTAGTGTATTTATTATCTCCCTTTACAATACACTTTAAAGGAATTTCGAGCTCTGTAATAAAATGATTACCATCAACTAAAATAAGCTCAGGCTTAACCTTTAATTTCTTAATTGCCTCATTCATTGCCATGAACGAAGAATTTAGAATATTAATTTTTTCAATTGTTTTTACATTTACATTATATATTGAATAATCGATAGCATTTTCAATTATTAAATCCCGCATGTAAAGTCTTCTTTTATTGGATAATAATTTAGAATCTTTTAAATAAATATGATTAAAGTTTTTAGGCAGAATAACTGCTGCTGCTGTGACTGGTCCAGCCAAACATCCCCTGCCAACTTCATCGGTTCCACACTCAGTAAGTCCAGAAAATTGTTCTTTTAACATTTTTTTAATCTAAAATTAAACTTATTCAAAATTTAAATCAAAAGGAAATCTATAACTTTACTTCAAAGTGTATAAATGAAATCTCGTTTTCTATTCTTAATCATTTCATGCATTCAAATAAATTTTGTTGTATCACAA
>MDTC01169288.1_pt1 | contig 18339 bp, 24 predicted proteins | sample 811181 | NCBI WGS metagenome assembly MDTC01 (sample SAMN05326644, study PRJNA326480) | marine metagenome | isolation source: seawater | place: Pacific Ocean: North | collected 2011
ATCATTATATGCTAATATTTTAAGTGCTTCGTTTATTGTTTTTGGTAAATCTGTGTGCATATTACTCATGTGTTTTTAGATAATTATTAGTATAACACAACTGGTAATTTTAGTCAACCTATGGAAAAACACAGTAAAAGTCAAAGGAAAAGTCTTAAAAAACAATTCAAAAGAACTCTGACCGAAAGAGAAGGGGTTGTTGGATTTAAGCCAACGCCTGTAATGGCGGCACATTGGTTTAGAAAACTTAACCAAATGCTGTTCGACAACAAGTTACGTGGTTGCGTGATCCATATAAGAAAACTTCATCATGACTGGGGTAGATGTGTGGCAGACTGGGACAACAGACATTGTAGAAAAGGAACGTTTGACCAGAGAGTGATACCGTACCACAAAACTGAAGTATTCTACAGAATTGAACTACATTGTAAATTTCCAAAATGGAAGGATTTTATCGAAACACTTGCACACGAAATGGTTCATCTTTATCAAATGCAAGTTATAAAAGATCCGTATTCTAATCATAACGAAAACTTCTATAGTTTTAGAAATAAATTTAATTCTGTTGGTTTAAGACTTTATCGTTAAATTCTTTATAGGTCATTAACTTGCTATTGCCATGGTCTGTGCCTGTCTGCAAGTAGTTCATATATTCTGGTGGATCGTCATGCACCACAGTGTAATTCACGTAAGGTCTCATCTTTAGCATGTCTCTGAATTGTTTAAGCCATCCTTCAAATATTTTGTCATCATCTCTTGGTCCGTAATTGATACTACCTTGATAGATGTTGTTCAGTTGTCCCTTTCCGTATTCCCTAAAATCAAAACCTAGTAGATATATATTTTTATGTCCATGTACACCTGCTGTCCAAAATGCAGTGTTTCCGGATATCCAATGTGGATTATTAGGTATGAGATGTAATAGTCCTTTGTTTTGTTTTCTATTAACCTCCAGTGATGGCGCATAGTGTATTGTCTTTTCACCCACTTTGTTCTCAACCATTTCTGTTGTCATTTTTGTATCAACACTAAAAATAAAATCCGGAGTGAAGTCTCTGTAAATTGCATTACAACCATATGTTTGTCCTGTGGCTTTAAGGCTATTGAGATCAAATCCTTTACGACTAGGACCATTGCCTATTACATAAGCATTTCCTCTAGGCACTGCTTTGACTTGATCCTCAAAGTAGGCAGTCTCTTGTATTTTTTTGCCTCCTCTTATAATGGTGGCTAATATTACAGTTTCACCTTTGTATTGTTCAAATTCGATACGCTCAATTTCTCCTGGCTGTAAATTTAAAGTTCTCATTTTAGATATTTTTCCTCTATTCTTTTTTTGATTCTTTTCCATGGTATACCCTGTCTAATCTCGTCCTCGAACCATTCTGTATATGCAAGTTGGTTTGCCCATTTTTGTCTTGCTGGCATGGCAGGTGTGTTTATATCGCTTAAACTTATATTTCCAACATCGTGGCATAAACTATCCTCCGATACAAACACAGGTATTCCGTGGATTACTGCCTCCATGGCAGGATTAGAACTATGATTTACAACTGCCCATGTTCTTTCCAATGTTGCTTTAAAATCAGTATCATCGTAAGTTGTAAAATCTCTTTTTGGTTGCCTCACCTTAACATTTGTGAATTTATTGTTTGGAAACCCTATGTTATTCCTAGGATGTGGTCTGACTAAAATAGGTCTAGTTGTATATTTCCTGATTTCCATTATTTGTTGTTCAATCCATTGCTCCATCTTTGGCAAACCTTTCCATTGTTCAGATGAGTCATGCTGACCACATATGACAATTATTTCTCCTGTGCTATTCCAATTTTTTAAGGTATGATTAAACAAAGGCCATCTTTTATCATCAAAATTTTGGTTGGCAAAATCGGCACGCCTGTTTATTCCGTTTATTCCTATTTTGAAACTTTTGTTTCTACGCAGGCCGCCCACTTCTAAGACTACAACTGGTTTGTTTTGATTCCTGTACTCGTTATATATTGTTCTATATCTTTCCATTCTGCCACGCCATAGCACAGACCATATCACAGCCACATCTGCGTTTGCTCTCGTGTTAACAAAAACTTCCTCTCCATTGTCTCTTAAACTTTGTATAAACGCTTCAAATATTGGTTTGGAATTGATAGGTCCATGTTCGGGCCATACTTCTATTCTCATTTTAAATTCTTCCAGTAATCTACTTGGAATATATCAACAGGTGCGTTTGGATTTGCCCTTAGATCATTTGCTTTTGATCTTCCTTCTTTTTTTCGACTGCCTTTCATGTGATCCATGTATTGCCCAAGTTCGCTATTAACAAATACATGATGACCCTTTACTCCTTTCCAATATCCTATGTCATTAAATTTAATAGGATACGGACTTTCTTTTTTATATTTTTTTGTTAGGTACCAAAATACGTAGGAGTCATGCCACTCTAATAATTTAAAAACTTCGTCTGTGACGTATAATTTTTCCCAGTCATTTACAAAACTTTGTATTTCTGGATGTTTAAGATTATAACCAACAAAACCACATTCAGGATATTTGCCGCCGTCGTTAAGTTTAGGATTTTCTCTCCCGAGGTAGGTTACCATTGTGTCTGACGGTAACAGAGATTCAAAAAAATCCATCGGCACTGGCCTGAAAGTAAATGTGTCGGCATCTATCCATACTACATAATCATAGTCTTGCGAATTTCTTACACCGTTTACAACGCAAAAAACTTTATTAGCAAATCTCACAGCCGCCCATAGGTATGAACCTTTTGTTGCATCTTTGCCGCCTTTGGTTTTTAATTCGGCAGGACGTCTCACACCACCAGGTATTTCCTGTAATTCACCATTTGCAACCGGATCATCCTTGTGTTTATTTTTAAATTTAAAAAGTTCAGGCTCCGCTGAGTTTAGGTCTATCCATTGTATTCTGTCATAATCGCATTTAGGTTTTGGTTCTTCTGCATACACTACAATATCAATTTCTTTTGGAAATTGTTCGGCCATGCTTTCAACACCTTTCTTTGAATATGCTTCCCAAGTGCCTGGCTTATAACTCGTAATTACTTTTATCCTCATAATCCTATTTAATTAAAAATACATTTGGTATTTTTTTATCCAATCGTTTACTATCCATGCAGGAATTAATGCCTTGCCTGCTTTTTGACTTGCTTTAATTACATCCAATTTACTTTGATCTTTCATGGATTCATTATAAAACTTTTTTAATTTTTCACTCATATTGGTTGTCAGCCAATGCCCAACTGGTACGGTCCATCCTGTTTTACCTTTGTTGATGATTTCGTTTGGCAATAGTCCTTGGTATGATTGTTTTGTTAATATCTTTGTGTTACTTTTATCTATACCCATTTTAATTTCGCTATGCATACCCATACAGTATTTCATAAATGTTTTGGATGCCAACGGAAATCTACCTTCCATACCGTACGCCATTCCATACTTGTCATTCCTATTAAACATCTCTTCAGGTACCTGGGCCACACAATCTAGCGCCATATATGATCCAACGGGATCATTTGGGTTCCAAAGGTCTCCAGAATAACACTTTTTAAATTCTTCAAGTAAAATATTTTCATTCAGCGGATTATCTGTTAATTGTAAAGGCCTTTTTATTCTTTTGAGCCACAATTTTAAAATATCATCCCATGTTGTTAATTTGTCTTTTCCTATTTGTTTTCTTAACCATTCAGGATTTTTCATTTTCCAGTATTTTGGATATCCTGCTAGAACCTCATCACCCATATCTCCGGCCATTGTGACTACAATATCTTTGGATGATAGAAACTTGTTAGTGTAGCAATACATGGCCATACTAGGATTGTAAACAGGTTGTTCCATATAATAAATCGAGTCTTGCCATGATTCTATAAAATTTTCGGGTGTAATAGGAACTTCTGTATGATTGAACTTATTCTGATTTGCAAGGATACTGGCACAGACGGCATCTTCGTTATAGTCCTCATCTGCTTTTACATTTGGATACATCTTATTTGTAAAGGAGTTTACCTCGCCTTTCACTTTATTAAGTTCATACGCAACTAAACTCGAATCCAATCCACCGCTTAAAAATACTCCAATTTTTCTTCTACCAATACTACACATCTTAACTGCTTCGTGAGATATGGATCTAAATTCGTCTGCATTAAACGTGTTCTGACTTACAGGTTTTATATGTTGTCTGTATATTCTTTTTATTTTTTTATTTGCGACATCGTATACAACAGTTTCGCCTGCTAGTAATTTTTTTATGCCACTAAAAAATGTATTTCTTAAAGCATTGATTCCTGTCTTTCCCATAAAACTTACAGCCAGTGGATCAATCTTCCTTGCGTTTGGAACTTTATCTATCATGCCTTTTATCTCAGATCCAAACACCAGTCCTTCTTTTATTTCCGCATAGAATAATGGTTTGATACCAGCGTGATCACGTGATATCCAAAGTTCTTGTTCTTTTATTTTGTAATACGCAAAACCATGCATTGAATCAATTTCATCTAAAAATTTTAAACCAAAAGTGTCTAACCCCCAAGCAAGTAAGTCGGTATCGGTACCTGTAAGTCCAGCAAATCCTTTGCCCTTATACTTTTGTTTTAATTCGTAGTAGTTGAATATTTCACCATTGTATACCAAAATATTTCCGTCTGGGGTCTTCCATGGTTGTATTGATATTTTTGGATCACTCATGATCGAAAGCAAATTATGACCTAGGGTGATTTTGCTATCAGGATCCCACCAAACCTTTTCTCCATCCGGTCCTCTATGTTTACATGTTTGTATGTATTGGTGTATGAATTCAGGATTTTTTTCAGTGATTCCGTATATTCCACACATTATAAGCCAAGCCTCTCTTTAAATCTTTTGAATACTGTACCATCACGTATTTCTTCTTCGGTCCATTGTTTGTATCCTATATCATATACCCATTGGTCTCTATTGGGATATTTTGGATTTTCTATGTCGTCTAATTTTGTATTTGCTACTGGCCAACAAATTGCAAGATCTGAGGTAACAAAGGTAGGGATTCCACGAACGCAGGAATCGATACTGGCAGTAGAGTTGTGAGTAATAACAGCATGACAATTAGTTATGGCTTCTTGAAAGTTAAATCTATAGTACTTTTTTTCATCACCTGAAAAAAATTTTTGTCCTATTATAACCTTGCAATCTTCGGGAAATTCTTTAACACGTTCTTCTATGTGTGCCATGTGGTTAGGATGAGGTCTGATTAAAAATTGCCTTTTAGTCAATGGTCTAATTTTATCATACACACTTCTAAACCACTCAATAGGATCAAGTTCATTCATACTCCAATTATCTTTTGGTTGCAAAACAAATAATATAGGATCATCTTGATTACTTTTTCTCCATGGTTCATACTTTATATTCCATGTTTTTTTCATCATATCCCATCTATCGGGAGGACTGTTATCAGATAAAAAATTTCCGTTGTTCATTGGAGAATACAAACTTACACGCCAATGGTGTTTTGGATGAGTGATTGTGTTTCCAAAACTAGATAGGATGCCACCATCGAAAGTTATAATGTATATTCCTTTTTTCTTTGCTCTCTCAACAAGGTCTCTGCGTCTTCCTTTGGTGTGATGCATTTGATTTGTACCACCATATCCAAACATACAACCAATTTTTGCAGTTGGTTCCATTTCATTCGCAGTCCAGTCGCCGGTCTTATTTTCATTCACCATTATTGGATTATCTCCACAAGCACGTATTCCTTCTGCCATGTGTTGTAGAAGTTCCCAACTAGCACCACGTCTACGGTCTTTAACTGTCCGTCTAAAGATTTCAACGTCCATCTAATATCTCCATTGCATAACCATTCCTAAATTCTTCTTGTGTAAACTGTCCGTATGCCAAACTATAAAAAATAGGTTCTCTGTCTTGGTACATAGGAGTCTCAATCTTTGTAAAGTCGGATTCACAAATTGGACCACAAGGATTTTCAAAATTACTGAAACACGGTACACCGTTGTGTAATGCTTTTATTGTGATTGAACTATTAAATGTTACTACTGCATGAACCTGATCCCATTCGAATGGCTTATCTGGTTGTTTGTTTTCGCTAGGTCCTGGTTGCATTCTGCCTACTTCGTCGATAAAACTTTTTGGATTATAAGGTTTTTCTCTAACAATAATTTGTCTATCACTGTTTGCTTTAAGTATTTTTAATGTTTCTGCGAGCCAATCTTGTGCATCAAAGTGTAATGCCATGCTATGACTTGGTGGCACAACTAAAATATATTTTCCGTCCTTATGATAAGGTTGAATTGCATCACCTCGATAATATTTTTTGTACCTGTCGTCAGGTCTGTCCTCGATAAATGTTTTGACGTGTTGGTTTTTGACACATCTCATCCAATAAGGTGTACCTCTACTGTCACCCCAGTAAGGTCTATCAATATAATAAAAGTCTTTTTTATTTTTTTTTGCCCAGTGATAAACTAAATTAGTGCCTCGTAGGACGCCCATGAATGTTACTTTTTTACAATCATTTGAATTCAGAACATCTTGGTAAGATACTATTTTACCATTCATTCCCCTGCTCATTGCTTCTATATATTTTTCAGTGTTGGCTCTTTCTGTTTTTACTGCGTAAAACATAATATTATTGTAAATGATTTTAGTCTAAAAGTCTAATTAATTGCGGCACATCGACTTTCAGATCAACCATGTCTTTTCCTTTTTTATTTCTTGGTTTCTTCTGATTTAACTTAATACTATCTGTAAGCACCACAGTATGTTCTAGATCTAGATGTTTTGATAATACTGGATAAACTTTTTTACCAATAAAATCCTTATGTTGTAATTCAAATATTTTAGTTTTGGGTTGGCACCAAATCGTGTTTACTAATCCTGCACCATGCGGCGCCAATACATGTGATGCTTCTTTGAAAATTTGAATCTGTTCTTTGAGGCTCATTCCTTCTAATGTTACTGTTTCCCAACCTTTCAAGGCCATTAGCAACTGGTCTTGGTTTGATATGTTCCTGTTGCCTGCATCTTGTCTAGTAAGGAAAATTTTCCTACTTTGTTTTGGTGTTTCCCGCACTAATACATTTCCGAGGCCTCTCAACCAAAGAGGCATATGAGGAGTAATTATTCCGTCCTCATAATTCGACATCGATGGGACAACCATATGATAAAATCTCCAAGTTTCATTCTTTGGCATAACGTAATATCTAAGTTCTGGAAACAATTCTTTAGCGACCTTTTCAAAATAGTTGCTTGGGTTGGATAAGATATAAACATATTTTGTAAAATCTGTGGCCCACCTTTTTTCCAATAATCTAAATTTAGATATCACATCGATCCATATATGCCACGGATTTTCTGCACTATACTCATCAATTGGCAACCAAACATAAGTCCAAGTAGCATCTTGAAACTGTTTGGTTATTGGTGGCATCTCAATATCAACTTTATCTTCCCATTTACTAAAAAATTTATGTACCTTCTGTGGTTTATTTCTATATTTTGATATAAGGGGCCATAAATGATGTGTGAGCATCTTACGATCCTCAGTAATCAAAACAGGTAAAGTTGACACAGAACAATTATGGAAATCTGCTACAAAAGTAGGCATACTGGTAAATTTCATTTCCATCTTCATATTTGCCCACTTCAAATAATAATCATAGGACTCGTCAATTATGTCAAATTGATGTAGGAAATATTTTATGTCAGAAATGTTTTCAACCGTTTGCATATTCTAGATAATTATACTATAATTATTGTATGATACCCAACAGAATGTTCATAAACGGTTGCTCTTTCCTTACCACTAGGCCACGGAGAGGTGTCCATACCCATACAGGGCAAGAACTTGCTAAATTAATGAATCTTGAGGTCGCCTGTCAAATGGCAAATGGCGGTAGGGGACATAAAAGGTTATACTGGACAACAAGGGCATGGTGTGAAAAATTTGTGACCTTGGCACAAGAATCCTTTTTCTTAATTGGATCAAGCGGTGGTAATAGATTTGACTTTCCAACCAGTGATGGATATAAACAACATAAATTTCCTGACATGACTACAACATGGAAAACCTGGGATCCAAATAGAGATGAAGAAACAATTAAATTTACAAGATACCTTTTTAAAAGTGGATGTGATATTAATCAACTTATACAAATAGAGGCAATAAGCCATTTATTAGCCTTGCAGGACTTTTTTAAAATTAAAAAATATCCTTATGTGTTCTACAATACTTTATCTAAACCTGTAATTGATAATGAGGATATACAAATGATGTGGGACAAAATAGATAAAAATAATTTTTTTAAACCTGAGACTAGCCATTTAGACTATACTGTAAAAAATAATCAATATTGTGCAGAAGGTGATCCCCATCCAAACACAGAAGGACACATACAATGGGCGAATCAACTAAAGGATTTTATAGATGATCACAATTTATGCCCCCGTTAATAATTTGAACAGCAAGGCATGGGAGGTGTTTAACGGTGTACAAAAATCGTGGCCTGAGCAAGTTCAAATCAAAAACAATTCGTTAGAAACAGATCCTTTACCAAACTCAATGTTCTGGGGATTCGTTGGAAACAACAGAGAAATGGTAAAAAAGTTAGAAGCACGTAAGCAGTCTTTTTGGTACACTGACACACCTTACTTTGGTAGATTTGATAATAGTAATCTTCAAAAGGATAACCATTACTGGAGAATATGTAAAAATAGTATTCACGTGAGATACATTCCTGGCTGTAAAACTGATCGATTTGATAAATTTAACATTAAATTAAAAGCACCTGACCTTAAAGGAGATTATATTTTAGTATGCCCTAGCAGTGCAGGTATAAACGAATATCTCGATAGACCAAACTGGACTAAGGAAACTGTAGAGCAAATAAAAAGATATACAGATAGACCAATTAAAATAAGGAATAAACCCAGAGGCAAAGGAACATCGGGTCCATCAGTTGCAAAAGTGCCAATAGAGGAAGATTTGAAAGACGCATGGTGTTGTGTGACAAGTTGTAGTATCAGTGCTATAGAGTCTGTCTGTAACGGAAAGCCTGTGTTTTGTGACGAGAAAAGTTTTGCAACACACATTGGAAACACAAACCTTGCCGACATCGAAAACCCTATGTTTGTTAGTCCCGAGGATTGGTTATATAGTTTGGCATATCAGCAATTTACACCAGAAGAAATTGAAAATGGACACGCAGTGGAAATTTTATTTGACAAGGGAATTTTGTAATGCAAAAAATAAACGAAATTTGGTTGCCAGACGAGGATGTACAAATATCGACAGACGGATTAAAACAATGGATAAAATTTTGCAAATATCAATATAAAAAATTTCAACAAGTGTTAGATTGTAATTCTGAATACGGTATATGGAGCAGAAGTATGAGATTGTATGCGAAAGAAATTTTTGCCTTTGAACATAGGAAAAGTTTTGCCAAGTTTAGTGAAAAAAATTTAGTGCCGTACAATAATGTAAAATACAATGACCAACAAATTGCAGATATAACTTCTCCTCCAAAAACTTTCAATATCGATTATTTTAACTACACTAATTTAGATTTAATTAAAATAAATTCAAACAATGTAATTACTACGTTTAGTGGTGCACCTAAAACTTTAGGTAAAAATGATGAGAATCAGTCTAACGTAAAATTTTTATATATAGAAAATATCACTAATGATGTTGATGCTTTTATTAATAGTTTAAAATATAAATGTATTTTAGATAATTTACCAGATAGGGTATACTATAAATGAAACCATTAGTAGTACAATTTTTTGTTCCTGCAAACAAATATAAAGATCCAACGTATAATCAAATAGGAGTAAATGATGAACTTTTTGCGTATTCCGTGACCTCGGTTAAAAAATATTGTGAGAAGTATAAGATAGATTACAAATTAATTACAGAACCTACAATCAATCATGTTCATCCTACCTTTGAACGTTTTGATTTATTTTTCAATAATGAATGGTGGAAAGATTATACTCATATTCTTTATTTAGACACAGATGTAATTGTATGGGAAAGATCACCAAATGTGTTTGAAAAATATCCAGGAGATGATTCTTTCAAACCTGTGCAGGATAGGATTGCACTTAAGAATAGTTTGAAATATCATACAGATAGAAAAAAAGACACTTGTCTTGAAAAGTTTGATGCAGAAGTTCTTCAAAAATCTAGATTCAATGCAGGAGTTTTTATGTTGACAAAAAAAGCAGTTGAAAGAATGTCACCATATTTGGATTATAAAAATTTACAAGGTGATGATAACGAAATGCTTATATATGCTATGTTGGCATCAAAAGTAAAAGTTGAACAGTTAGACTGGCGATATAATAAAAAAAATAGTGTTAGTTGCTATTTTGGTCATGCAAGTGGCTACGAAAAATTTAAGCCTAATTATAATATGTTAGCAGTAGCCAAAGAAACATTTACATTATCTTAAAAAACATTTATCTCTATATTTCATTAAAAAAATATTAAATGTAATTCTGTTTGTGTCTTGATTGCTTTCATAGGAATGCCATGTCTTTCCTTGCTTACCACAAAAAATAAAACTAGTATTGGCTTTCCATTCTGCTTCTTTAATGAATGCATCTGCTTTTTGTGCCTTATACATTTTTGTACCAACGTTTATATCGGGAGACACGTATGTCACAGAACTCCAAATTTTTTCAAGTCCTTCTTGATGTATGTAAAATTTGTAGGGTAACGGTGGACAGATGGATATGTGACAGTTGGCTCCTATTGTGCTATAATCTCTATGCTCCGGATACAAACCACAAATTTTTTTATAGTTGTCTATAAGATTTCGACATATATCCTTTGCTTCGTCAAAGAAGTCTATATCCCAATCTTTGAATTGCCCTGGAAATATTTGTATCAAGTCCTTTGTTTCCAGTGTGAGGTACTTCTTGCATTGTGCTTCTAGTTTAATAAAAGTTTCTTCGGATAATGTGTTGTCAATAATTTGGTGTGGCCATGGATTAAGGTTTACAGGTGTATCTAAACACTTATCTAAAAAATTTTGTCCTTCGGTCATTTGATATATTTAATATTATTTTGTAATCATCCAAATTAATATCAAACTGAACTACTGGTCTTTTGTAAATTTTTCTATCTCTAATATAAATCGTCTTGTCGTTATTATCAAAAAGGATTAAATTATTTGGAGCATATTCTACGGATTTGCCACTTATTAAAATATCCTTGTTTATTTTATTGTCAGAACGTTCCTTAAAAAACCATAGGCAAATGACAGGTTTTGAATAATCTGCCTGTTCGACATCTTTGAAAAATTTATATTTGAACCTAATTTTATTTTTAAAATTTTGCCATGTAGTATGGGATAGATTGTTTTGATTTTCATATAACTTATTGTATTCCTCGTCCTTATAAAAATTTTTAATATATATCATTATCCCAAATTCCTCAAAAGCATTTTTTTTATTTTCTTTTTGTAGACAATATCAATAGTTTGTAAATCTATCTGTACACAAGGTCTACGTATAACAAATTTATTTTTATTTAATTTTATGTCTTTATTTGTAATTAGCATGGTATTTGTTTGATAACTTACATTGTGTTTATTAACTGTAAGATCTACAAAATCTTTGTAGGGATCTATTTTTTTATCTCTACAATACTTGCGATATTCTGCTGTATCAGGACGCTCTCTGAAAAACCAAACACACACAACCTGTGTTGTATCTATATCCTCTAAATTATGTAAAAATTTAAACGAACATTTATTGTATTTTTTGAATTCGGTCCAATACTTTCCGTCTAGATAATTTTGAAATTCATATAATCTGTTGTAACTTTCGCGTTCGAACACTTCGGGTAAAACTATTACCCCAGTGTGTATGAGATGCTTATCTTCGAGTTTTTGAAATAGTTTATGCACTGAATAAGTTGATAACTTCTTTTTTCCAGTCATCTGCATATTCACATTCTCTATACCCGTCGAACCATGGACCACCTTCGGTGTAGTGTAATATTTTTGGTTTGCCATCATCTGGTTCTTGGTACCAACCTACTAACCAATTATAATTGTGGGGCAAAGATCCTATCTCAGAGTCATCCAACCATGTAAATCTATGCAAGAATTTAGGGGTTTGTTGGTTTAAAAAATCAGGCGTCAATATCTTATTTTTTGGATGTTCGCAGTTCCAAAGTACCATGCTACTCCAATTTTTTCTTGGATACACAGTTTGTACCTGTCCGTCCATTTTTGTTGTCTCTTTTGGTTTGTAATCGTGTTGCACACAAACAACTGCTTTACTAGGATCACAATATTTTTCTAATTCATGACTAGGAATTTTCCATAAAAAATCACAGTCGCAAAAAACTGCCCAGCCTTTGAAGTCGTTAAGATAAGGAACAAAAAATCTTGTAAATGTAAATTGTGTCGTTGCGAGTTTGTCAACTTCTCTAGTGTATATGCCCTGTTCACGCATTTCGTTTTGCTTTAAAGGATACACTTCCGCATCCGGATCTCTACGCTTAATAGAATGTTCGCAAACTTGATATGCAATATCTTCTCGTGAATCCCAGCCTACATAAATCTTCATAACTCTATTTAATTGCTCTTTTTAGTCTTTCTACATCATCTTGAAAGTACACTTCTTTGCATTTTTTATATGTCCATTCATCTCTTTTAAATACACCTTTACTTCTATTACGCATTCCTGTTTCATCTTTCATCTTTGTAATTCTTACTGTTATATCTCTTCTATACACAAATCTATCTATTGCTTTCGCTAATTCACCAGTCCATTGATCCACGTTCCAGTGCCAAAACATAGGTCCCCAAAAATATCCTAGTGCTTTGCGCCATTCTTTAGTAACGACAGGAGTAACGCATTGTTGTTTCTCATACCTATTATCTCTGCCGCAAAACATGGCCATACAGAAAATACCATCAGGATACTCCATTTTGGTCAAATCCAATTTCAAGTCCCAATCCTGTGTCTCAAATACTACTTCGTCTCCTGCCAACATATAGTAATCTGCTTCCGTGTTTTCACACATCTCGTTCCAACTAAGGATAGTGTTTTGATCGGGTCCTATTTCGTACTGCACAGATTTTCCATAAGTTGACTGCAGGTTTGTAAGTATATTTTTGTAAAACTTTAATTGGTTATCATCATCATTAAGATAATATTTTATAATAACATTTGATTTATTATTAGCCATATCTAATGCACTTGTCACTAACTTTTCAAGATACTGCGGCCGGCCACGTGTTGGGATTGCTATACAAATCATAGTTGAAGCACTGCCTCTATCATGTGTGAAAAGCCTGTTTGCCTTTCTTCGGGGGACATATTTTTGTTTGAATCCTCAAAATGATCTGCAACTGTGTTTACTGATAATGCTTTACGATTGAATTGTGCGGCCAATGTGTATAACATATAAGTTTCCATTTCGACTGCTAATATACCATATGCTTGGTGATCGTGCCACCATGTTTCACTAGGTTGATAGAAATAATCATTAGATGTAATGCCACCAACATGGGCCTCGGGGCAAATATCTGAAAACTTTTTAAGTAATTGATAATCTGCACTTGGACTATATTGGAAGCCAGGGATTAAATTTTTGCCCATCGCACTGTCAGTACTTGCTGTTGTTGCCGCGACAATGTCTCCTACCTTAATGTGTTTTGCTATGCCTCCACAACTGCCTACTCTTATTATTTTTTGTACATCATAAAATTTAAAGAGTTCTGTAATATAAATTGAGTTACTTGGCATTCCCATACCGCCTGCCTGCACAGATATACGTTTACCATTGTAAGTGCCTGTAAAGCCTAAACAATTCCTCACACTGTTTACTTGTACAGGATTTTCAAAATAGGTTTCAGCAATCCATTTTGCTCTTAACGGATCTCCTGGTAGCAATACTGTATCTGCATAATCACCTTTTTTTGCTTCATTGTGTGGCGTCATATAATTCCTTCCAGTTTTTTACCCGCTTGCCATTCCAACCCTCACGATTGTATGGGTGATCCATCATAAACGTATTAAGGCCAACTTGTTCGCCTTGTATTGCATAATCAACTCGATCTTCGATCCAAATATAATTTTTACCTTTGTATCTTTCTTCGAGAATTTCTTTTTTTGGTTTTCTAAAATCTCCTGCACAATATATGTAATCAAACACATCGCCAAACAAGTGTTTTAGATTGGCTTTACGCAATTGATGTGCATATTTGTCTTTGCCAATCATTGTGATAACCTCAAAACGCCAACCGTCTCTTGCAAATTTACTGACAAACTCCACACTATCTTTGTATGCTGGAACAAATCCTAACACACCAGTTTCGTTAAATTTATGCACTAGTTCTAGTGCTTCGGTTTCATCTATGCCGTATCTTTTGGATTGTTCAAAATATTGATCGGTCTCAGGAAATCTAACGTATCCTTGCTCTTTCATCCAAATGTCAAAAGCAAAACACCAGTCTAGCAGTACGCCATCACAATCAGTTATTATTTTTTTCATTGATTAATAATCTTTTTATTTCATCCCAAGTACCTAAGTCTACATAATCTTCAACATCAATTGCTTTAGAATTGTAGATTGGTGTTGAACAAATTTCTGTGTTTTCGACTGGTTGTTTAAGTGTAGACTTCTCCATAAAGTCCATACAAGATTTAAATGCTCTTCTCCTGAAGGCAAATGCACACCAAAAAGCATTAAATTGTTCTAAGTTTGTATCAGGTTTATCTTGATAATTTTTTATTATCTTATCATCATCTACGTATAATGCACCTTTTGTTTTTAACACTTCATGATTAATTTCGTCTTTATATAAAAATGTAAATCCTGTCTCGGTTAATGAGGTTTTTACAAGTTCAAATAAATCTCCTCCATTCCTAAGTTTCATTATAGTATCAGGCAGGAGAACTAAATTATATTCACCAAATAAATGACTTGCACTTTTAATTGCACCTGTGTATTCTTCCTCGTTTGGATTTTGATACACAAAACTGATGTTGTATCTGTCTTTATATTTTGCTAGGTATGTTATTAATTCTGTTTTGTTTTCGTTTATTACAACTACGAAGTCGACATCTTTACGTCCATAGTCTCTGAAAAAATTAAACGAGTAATCTATCAATGCTTCGTCATTATTAATTCTTAATATTTCTTTTGGATATGGTAAATTTAATCTTGTTCCTTTTCCTGCCGCTGGTAATATTACTGTAAGGTTACTCATTTTCTTAAAATTTCATGTATTTGTTTCCAATTACTTACTCTGATTACATCAGGATGATTGAAATCTTTATTGTATTCGTGGTCAATTAATATAGGCTTTAAACCGTATTTAAGGCCTGCTAGTGCGTTTTTTGGCTTGTCCTCGACCCAATATAGTCCGGTTCCATGAAATTCTGCTAAAGCACTATCTTTGTCTGATCCTGTATCTAAAATATGATAATTGGTAAAAACATAACTGCCAAATAATTCGCCTAATCTTTTCTTTCTTAAAAGTTGTGCAGGTATGTCAGAAGTTTGAGATGTGATTGGAATAAAGGTCCAGCCTTCCGCGGCCAGTAACTTCACCCAAGTCTGTGAGTCGGGCATAGGACATTGTGTTCCCATCCACGCACTTTTATTGAATTCTCTTATTTCTTTTCTTATTTCTGTTTTGGAAAGACCAAAACGTTCTGCCATTTCGTATGTGTCTTGTTTGTTGTCTATTAATGTATATGGATAAATTTTCTTTCCTGTGTATCCTTCTCCAACTTCGTTTTCAAAATATGAACGTTGAAGCATCCATTCTGTAAAATGGTTTTCCCATTCCAGTAATACACCATCTACGTCTGTAAGGATAATTCTATTATTTGATATTGGCATCTTCCATTCCCGCTACTCTCAGTTTTACAATGTTTGTAATTTGCCATTGCTTCTGATCTAGTCCTTTGGTGATGCCTAACCATTGATTTCTTAATAGAGCAAATTCATTTATTATCTTGTCCATGTCAACAACGTCCTGTTCGCCATCTACATATTTTTCAGCATCTCTGCTAGATAAGGCTCTGTTATAATTTTCCAAATATTTTTTGAATGCTTTTGATCTTGTCCTACGCAATTCTATATTTAGATATTCTAATATCGCTTCAATCTGCTGAAGTTGTGCAAATCTTTCTTCTACTATTCCTGGCAACGATGCAGATGCCTTTTCTAAATTTCCGTAAATTTTTACTTCTTGCTTGGCTTTTTGATATTCTTTTTCGAAATGTAATATGCAGTCTGGGATTTTGTCCAAACTTCTACTTACTTCATTATACCAATTAATCTTCATAACGATCGTCGTACTGTTCTTCTTCATCCTCTTGATCTTCGTAGAAAGTGTTGATCGCTTCTTCTAATTTTAGATCAAACTCACCACAGGCTTTAATTTCGTCTTCTTCAACACCTATATCTTCAAGTGTTTTTATAAAATCAATTGCCGCATCTGCCTTTTGCTTCTCTGGCATGTAGTTGGATAAAGAACTCCATAAACGTTCGATGTCTTCGTGTGTCATTTCTGTCATTCATTTGCCTCAGATTCTTTTGATAATTTATCAAAATCATCCATAAGCATGTCTAATTTGGGTCCAACCCAGGCTTTTCTAAATTCAATATGTTCTTTTTTGTCTGGTCCTACGTATTTTAATCTATTTCCTTGCTGTACTAGTATTCCTTTTTTCTCGAACAGGTCAACTAGTCCACTATAAGGATCCATTCCAGTATCATAAGGAATTTTGACTTGTACACTTTCAAAAGGTTTAGCATATCTTGTTTTCATCACTTTACAAGCGGCTCTTATACCCCTCACGTCAGATACTTTATTACCCTTTTCATCTTCTTTTAATTTTAACTTTTTCATTGCAACAACGATACTTGATGCATATATAAATCCTTGACCGCCCGATATCTTGTCATCTGGGTCAAACATGTCTTGTGATGCATATGTATGGTTGGTTGCTATCATGCCAACGTTCCATGAACCAAACATGTTTACACAGTTCCTTACAAGTGCTGTCAGTGCCTTTGGTTTACGACCTAGGTCACCTTTCATCTCACCTGCCTCAAACTGATTTACGTCCGTTGGAGTCAACATCATGCCCAACGAGTCAATGACAAAAAGCACCTTTGGTGCACCTTCTTTGTCGTCAGCATGTTGTTCCTTGTACCCTTTCATGAATTCTGATACTGTTTTTGCTACATCATCGACCATTGATAAACTTAATTTTAGCAGTTTGTCTTCTGATGTGTCCACTTTAAGTGCCTGTAGCCAAGTTTCATCCAGTGCATTCTCAGTGTCGATCAATATTACAAATATGCCTTGATCCTGTGCATTCTTAATAATGTTGCCTGATGCTATGTAAGATTTACCAGCACCAGACTCACCGGCAAGTACTGTGACTTTGCCTAAGGGAATACCTTTTTTGAAATCTCCAGTCATCAAATAGTTCAATGCGTAGTTGCCTGTCGATATCCAATCTGTTGGATCACTAAATCCAATTCCAAGTCCTTGTATAGACTTTGTTATACTTTTTCTAAATTTTGTTGCGTCAAATACTTTTGTCATAATATCCTCTTATTATATTACACAAGGCCTCAATAGTCAATATCAAGGCCTTGGTAAAGTGTCAATGTTATTTTTGTTGTCTTGATCTAATAAGTTTCAAGATATCCTCTGCCCTTTTGGCACTATCACCTGTTGGTGCCGCTGGTTGAGGTGCTGTTTCTGGTGCTGGTGCAGTTTCTTTTACTTCAGCATTTACCGGATCAGCAGTACTTTCAACTGGTGCAGGTGTGTCTGCCTTAGGTAACGATTGTTGTGTACCTTGATAGGCCATACCTGCTGGTCTAAAGTATTGTCCATACTTCTCAAGATCATACGCCTCACCATCCACAGATTTTTCAAATAATTCTTTAATTATTTTTACTTCTGCTTCAGTTGGTTCTTTTGGTCTGAAGTCATTTAGATTATGTAATCCAAATTTATCAATTGCACTTCTTTCTGCTTCTTCTAGTGCTCTTTCTCTTCTTGACCATTTTGATGTTGAGTAGTCAGCATATCCACCTTTAGTTGTCTTATTAATTCTAAAGTCAACACCTCTCACACTGTCAGTTGGCAATTCTTCCATTTCTGGATCAAGTAATGCCGCTCTGATTATGTTAAAGATCTGAGGTCCAATTATAAATCTTCTGATTGGATTCTCTGGTGTTGTGTCTTCCGCCAACGGATTAGTTACAACAAAACCTTGGAAAATATAACTTTTCTTTTTCCAATATTTTCTGCCCATGTCTTCCATGCTC
>MDTC01163131.1_pt1 | contig 18336 bp, 20 predicted proteins | sample 811181 | NCBI WGS metagenome assembly MDTC01 (sample SAMN05326644, study PRJNA326480) | marine metagenome | isolation source: seawater | place: Pacific Ocean: North | collected 2011
AAATTAATTAGTTCTTGCTTTTACAGCCCAGTTGAATTCAAATTCGCAGATTTTATCTCCAGATAAATTTCTGCCTATTGAGGTGGTTTGAATTGTAATCCCCTTTTTAGAATGGATTGCTTCAATAACTTTTTCCTTAACTTTTTTGCTATCAAAACAAGTAAATATTGTCAGTCCTTGTGCTTTTTTATAAAAAGTAGCTTTACTATTTATTGGAAGGGTGGAAATAGAAGGTTTGCTTTTGTATGTATACTGAAGTATTAATGCAGCTCCACTCATTTCAGCTGCCATCGCGAGAGTCGCCCAAAATGTAGATCTAAATGGATTTTTATTAAGCCATTTAAATGGTAAGGTTACGACACATTTTTCGCTGTTTAGTCTTTGTATTTTCATACCTGATAAAAATCCCATTGGTAGATTGAAAAATAAATATAATCTGAAGAAAAAAGGTTTTTCGGCATACTTTCTAACCTTTAGAACATTAGCTTGATTAATCATAAGGGTTTATCAATTTAGTAAAGTAAATTATCATTCTACGGCATCTTCGTATTTTTGTCTCCATTCTGGTTTTTGGAAGTCTGAAAGAAGTTCAAATAGTTTATCGCCATAAAAAAAATCATTGATGTAAACAATACCATAATTCTGTAAAATCTGAAGCTGTGGCCAGCTAGGTCTTGATTTATGTTGTCCAAACCCATCTACCAACATGTTTTCTGAGGGAATGCAATCTGATGGGCAGAAAGGATTTCTATTATATCTTAACGCCCATAAGTCAAATATCTTAGGTTCAGGAATTTTTTTACAATCTAATGAGTCATACCTGTAAAGACAATCCTTTATGTTAAATTTTTTAAAAATATTTACTCCTACGCTATTAGCAGCAGATGATTGTTTACCCATACCAATTGAAATAAATTCTTTAAATGTTATAAATTTCGTATATACCAGTTTACCATTGCTTTCACCAACAATAGCATAATTAACATAATTGGAATTACTGCCAGGATTTATAGAAATAGCAAGGTGATAATTTAAGTTAATAAAATAATTAGGTAAATTTATATAAGACCCTAGAACACAGTTATATAATAAAAAAAATAATATGATAAGTTTTAACCTCAAAAGATGTTTTAATCATTTATTAATTATTATAAATTTAAAAAAAAATTACTGGAATCGGTAGAGTTTAGTTGGAGTTTGACAGTAGTCAAGTTGAACATCGTGTTGTTCAGAATCAATTTTAATTTCTGAACACTCTAAAATAGAAACCCCTATTTTTTTACAATTAGAGCTTATTTCATTAAGGATTTTATCATATATACCCTTTCCATATCCAACTCTATTTCCAACTCTATCAAAACACAATAGCGGTACAATTATATAGTCAATTTCGCTTAATTTTGAGATTCTATATTTTCTAGGTGAGGGTATATTAAATTTTGAAATTTTAAATTCATTTGTTTTACTTAATTTAACACATTCCCAAAGATTTGTCTTCTCATTGAATACCGATGTGTGCAATGTTGACTTAAAATTTATGGATTCATATAGATACCATGTATTAACTTCATTCTTTTCTTTAATAGGAAAAAAAAGATGGATATTTTTATTTTCAAAGTCAAAATGCTTTAATAAATTATCAAAAATAATTTTTGAAAAATCATTGATTCTAGTCTTGCTACAATCTTTTCTTAGCTTAAATGCATTTTCCCTTAGCTTTATTTTATTTCCATTTGATGTTACAGCCAAGTGATGGTTTTTGTTCAAAATCTATTTCTTTACCTTCAATCAAGTAATCTAATACTTTTCTTAAGTCTTTTCCGTTGTTAGGTTCGTTGTTTTTTGGTCTTGCACCATCCATTTGTCCCCTGTAAGTACATAAGCTATTGCTATCAAAAACACTAAAGTCTGGTGTGCAAGCTGCGTCATATGCTCTTGCAACATCTTGAGTTTGATCGAAAAGATAGGGAAAAGAAAATTTTTTATCTTTTGCAAATATTTCCATTTTTTCAGGATCATCATCAGGGTAATTAATAACATCGTTACTATTTATTGCAACGAATCCAATTCCCATTTTTTGATATTTATCAGCAATATTTACAATTTCATCAATTACATGTACAACATATGGGCAGTGATTGCATATAAACATTATTACAAATCCTTTAGATTTTTCAATATCTAGAAGAGAAATATTTTTATTTGAAATAACATCAGGTAAATTAAAATTAGGTGCTTTAAAACCAAGTGGTATTTGTGTGGTTGGAGTTCTTGCCATTTTGATTATTTTAGTCAAAATTAGGTATTATTATACTCAATTTACATTAATGAAGTTTTATATTAAATTTTTATTAATTCTTTTTGTGATTAGTGTTAAATCTCAAAGTAACGATTCTTTGAATTTGAGAACCATTTATGATTTTTCACTAACTAAATCCTCTTGTTATAATAATTTGAAATCATTATGTAAAGATGTTGGTCACCGATTAAGTGGTAGTAAATCAGCTCAAAAGGCTGTTGAATGGGCATCTATTTTGATGGAGAATACAAATTTAGATACTGTTTATCTACAAAAAATATTAGTTCCACACTGGGAAAGGGGAAATCAAGAGTCTGTTAGTTGGAAGAATAAAGATGGACAAATTTTTAATACAAACTGTTCTGCACTTGGGGGTTCTGTTGGTACCAATGGTATTTTAAATGCAAAAATTATTGAAATTACAAATTGGAATCAGCTAGAATTATACGGAAAAGAAAAAATAAATGGCAAAGTAGTTTTTTACAATCGTCCAATGAATCCAACTTACATTAGCACTTTTATGGCATACGGAAATTGTGTTGATCAAAGACACCAAGGGGCATCAAGAGCTGAAAAATTTGGTGCCGTTGGTGTTATTGTAAGATCCATGACACTAAAAATGGATAAGAATCCACATACAGGATCTATGACTTACAGAGATGTTGAAAAAAAAATACCAGCTGCTGCAATTAGTACAAAAGATGCATTTAAACTCAGTAAGGCAATTAAAGATGGTTCGTTTGATGTTATATCTATGGAATTATTTTGTAAACAATTTCCAGATACTATTTCTTACAATGTTATTGGAGAAATAAAAGGAAATAAGTATCCTGATGAAATTATATTAGTTGGTGGTCATCTTGACTCCTGGGATATTGGTGAAGGCGCTCACGATGATGGTGCAGGAGTCGTACAAAGCCTTCAAGTACTAGAAACATTTAAAAAGTTAAATATTTCACCTAGTAGAACAATAAGATGTGTCATGTATATGAATGAAGAAAATGGAAATAGAGGCGGAAAACATTATGCTAAAATGGTTAAGCAATCTGGGGAAAAACATATTTTTGCATTGGAATCAGATCGAGGAGGATTTACTCCGAGAGGGTTTAGTATAGATGGATCTAAAATACAATTAACCTTCCTAAAGAGTTTAGAACCTTTATTCAAGCCATATCAATTACACATTTTTGAAAAGGGTTACAGCGGTGTGGATATCGGCCCACTGAAAAACGGTGAGATATGTTTAGTGGGTTTAATACCTGATTCACAAAGGTATTTTGATTACCACCATGCACCTACAGATGTTTTTGAAAATGTTAATAAAAGAGAGTTGGAATTAGGTGCATCTGCAATAACATCTATGGTATATTTGGTAGATAAATACGGCTTTCCAAGTAGTGAATTGTATAAAAAATAAAATTTATGATTGATATATTAGCATTTGGTGTGCATCCTGACGATATAGAACTAGGCTGCGGAGGAACCTTAATTAAACACGTCAATTTAGGGTATAAAATTGGTTTAGTTGATCTTACAAGAGGAGAGATGGGTACAAGAGGAGATATTTCCACTAGGGCTAAAGAATCAGAAGCTGCCTCAAATATCATAGGAGCTTCATTCAGGATAAACCTCAAGATGGAGGATGCATTTATTGAAATTAATAAGGAAAATATTTTAAAGATAGTAACTGTATTAAGACAATATAAGCCAACTTTAGTATTGTGTAATGCTATTAGAGATAGACATCCTGATCATGCGATAGCATCTAAGTTAGTATCTAAAGCATGTTTTACTGCTGGCTTATTGAAAGTTCAAACAAAGTTTAATGAAAAGAAACAGTTACCTCATCGGCCAAATGCGATATATCATTATATCCAAGACCGATGGATAGATCCCCAAATTATTGTCGATATTTCAGATCATTTTGAAACGAAAACTAAAGCAGTTTTAGCTTATAAAAGTCAGTTTTATGATCCAAATAGTAAAGAGCCTTCCACACCAATTTCATCCAAGGAGTTTCTTGATACTTTAACTGCAAAAGCTCAACTCATGGGAAGAACTATAAATGGTAAATATGGCGAAGGGTTTACGGTGGAGACTCCAGTAGGTGTTAAAAACTTATTAGATTTAAAATAGAAATGAAAAAATTACTTGTATTATTGATATTATCATCTTTGATTGGGTGTAATAATTCTAAAAAAGAAGATTCCAGTGAACAAAATTCCATTGATAGTTTAAGCCTTGAGCTTAAAACAAAAAATGATGTTATTAATAAATTAGAAAATAACATCGAAAATAGCGATTCATTAGTTAATCAATATTCACTTTATATTAAGCAAATCAAAGAAAACTTAGCTGAAATTAATGAGAACGAAATTTATTTAAGAAAATTAAAAATCAATAAAAAAGAAAATTTAGAATTAGATTCTCTCGATATTGTAAGTGCAATAAACTCCATAGCTAAAAAATTAAAAGAAAATGAAGGTTTAATTAAGCTATTGAATAAAAAGATTGACGGTAATAAAACCCAAAATCTTCAGTATCAGCAAGAAATTAATAATTTAAATGAAATTATAGCAAAAAGTAATCGAGAAGTATATTTTTTGCAAGAAGAAATAGCTAGTTTAAATTCATCCTACAGTGCTATTTTTGAAAAATATAATAAGCAAAAAGTAACTATTAGCAATTTAAATTCTAAACTCAATGAAATAGCGTATGTGATTGGTACCAAATCTGAGTTGCTAAAAAATAATATACTTTCAAAAGAAGGAGGATTTATTGGAATTGGAAAATCTAGAAAACTTAGTAGTGAGCTTAATACAGATTATTTCACTTATTTATCAAAAACTGAATTTAAATCCCTGATTCTTGGTTACAAGTCTGTAAAACTAATCACTTCACATCCCGTTAAATCCTATGAGCTAATAAATAATTCTGAAGAAATTATAGACTCTTTAGTCATTATTGATAGAGACTTATTTTGGAATAATAGCAAATATTTGGTAGTAGAAGTTAGGTAAGTATTATTTAATTACTTCTCTAATTTGAATACATTTTTCTAGTAATCTCTTTAACTTATCTAGTTTTAACATGGTAAATGGATCACTCTTTGCCATGCTTGGATTTGGATGTGTTTCAATAAAAAGACCATCTGCTCCAGTGGCTATCGCACTGTAAGCTATAGCAGATATCAGCGAAGTGTCACCACCTGTAACACCACTTTTTTGATTTGGCTTTTGAACAGCGTGAGTACAATCCATAATTACGGGAACATTATGTTTTTTTAATTTTGACATGGCGGTAGCATCAACAATTAATTCATTATATCCAAAACTATTTCCTCTCTCACAAACCCAGACATTGTTGTTTCCAGTAGATTTTACTTTATCAATTGCAAAACCCATCGATTCATGAGACATAAACTGTCCTTTTTTAATATTTACAGTAAGTCCTGTTTTTCCAGCTGCTATTAGTAGTTTTGTTTGTCTGCAAAGAAAAGCTGGTATTTGTAAATGTGTAACATATTTTGCGACATTTTCTACATCAATACTTTCATGAATATCTGTGATGGTTGGAATATTTAATTGCTTACCAATATTTTGGATTATTTCTAAAGCCTTTAAATCTCCAATACCAGTAAAACTTTCATTTCTAGATCTATTGGCCTTTCTATAGCTTGCTTTAAATATGTAGTCAATTTCTAGATCTTTACATATTGACTTTACTTTTTCAGCAATTTCAAATCCAATTTGATCGTCTTCTATTGCGCAGGGTCCCGCTATTAAAGTAAGTTTTTTCATTCTTTTGCTTTCTTTCCTAAATATCCGCTATGGTGTCTTTTAGCGTATTCTTCCTTAGTAAAATTAATTTTCTCCATCATTGTGACTACCAGTATATCTCCAACAACAGTCATCACTGTAGTTGATGTTGTAGGTGTAAGTCCCAAAGGACATATTTCTTCAGGATTTCCAGTATACAAGCAGATATCTGAATTTTTTGCAAGTGGGCTATTTTGATCTCCTGTAAGTGCTATTACTGGAATATTTTTATGTAAAATCTGAGTCAGTTCGTTTAGTTCCAGTATTTCTCTAGTTTTTCCTGAGTTTGAGATTAGAAGTAGAATGTCGTTTTTTTGAATTAGACCCAAATCACCATGTTGAGCTTCACTTGGGTGAATGAATACTGAAGGACTTCCGGTAGATGATAATGTAGTCGCAATATTCATTCCTATTTGACCAGCTTTACCCATTCCGCTAACAACTAATTTACCTTTTTTTAAGTGCACCCTTTCAAATAAAAGTTCAGTAACTTTTTCAATTATTCCGTCAATAGGAATTTTCTTAATGGCTTCAATTTCTTTATCAATTAAATATTTAATTTTAGTCTTCAAGTTCAGTTAGTTTCGTTAAAAATAAGTATAAATTAGTTTTGAGATTTAAAAAGTAATCTCACTTTTTCTAAATCATCTTTATTATCTACCGGATAAGATGGTGTTTTTGTAATTCCCACTTTAATTTTATAGCCTGCTTCAAGCCATCTTAATTGTTCTAGTTTTTCATTATTTTCAAGCTTAGAAGGATTCATTTTACAAAACATTTTGAGTGCTGAAACCGTGTATCCATATATTCCAATATGTTGGTAAAATTTATTGTTCTTAGTCCAATCTTTTTTAGCAGAATCTCTTAAAAATGGAATTGGAAACCGACTGAAGTAGAGAGCGAAATTATTAATGTCTTTAGTTAGATAAACTTTTCCTTCTTCTAAATTATCATTTACAGTTGTTTCATATGCAAGAGTTGCTATTGAGGCATCTTTGTCTTTGAAACAATTAATTAATTTATCAAGATGATCCTGCGAAAGAAGAGGTTCGTCACCTTGTATATTTATAATATATTGGGTTTGTGGACTTAATTTTTCATTCCACTTTTGGTAAGCTTCTAAACATCTAGTAGTGCCATTTTCATGATCTTTACTTGTTAAAACCACATTACCTTTAAATGAAAATACTTCATTGATAATTCTTTCATCGTCTGTAGCAACAACTAAATTTGGTAGTTTTTTTTCACATGCTTTATAAACATGTTCAATCATGGTTTTATCACCTATTTTCATCAGTGGTTTTCCTTCTAGTCTGGTAGAATAATATCTAGCAGGAATTATTCCTAAAATCTTATCTAGGTCAACGTTCATTAATCTAAAATAGTTATATTATGTTTAATCTTTTAAATTAAAGATAGTATTAACGATTATTATTAAAGTTTAGTGTATTCTATTATTACTTTTACATTATGGATATTAACGAATTAAAAAATTATATAAATACTAAAAGAAGAGATTTTGCAAATCGTCCTTTTACAGAAAGAATGGCTCAAGATGATCCTTTCAAACAATATGCTGAATGGTTTAATGAAGCAATTAGTAGTGATATTTTAGACCCCTATGCAGCATGTTTATCTACCGTAGATAGTGACGGGCAACCTTCATCAAGAATAGTATATATCAGAGATGTAATTGATGATGGATTTGTTTTCTACACAAACTACAGTTCATCGAAGGGAGAAGAATTACTAAATAACAATTTAGGAGCATTTAATATATTTTGGGGCGAATTAGAAAGACAAATTAGAATTCAAGGTCCTATAAAAAAAGTGAGTAAGCTTATTTCAGATAAATATTTTAATGCTAGGCCAAGAGCAAGTAAAATAGGTGCTTGGGCATCTGACCAAAGTAAAAAATTAAATAACAGAGAAGAATTAGAGGATAAAATCAAATATTTTGAGAATAAATTCAAAAATAAAGACATACCTCGTCCTCAAAATTGGGGAGGTTACAGTCTGAATGCAAATAAAATTGAATTTTGGCAGGGTAGACCAAGTCGTTTGCATGATAGAATTGTATATATAAAAAAAGAAAATTTATGGGTGAAAAACCGTTTGTCACCATAGCTGAAAAATATTTTGAAAGGTTCCCGTCATTTAATTTAAGAATAAACAATGCTATCAAGGTTAAACCTTCTATTGTTGTTGTGATTCCTGTCTTTAATGAACCAAATATAAAACCAACTTTAGATTCCCTTTTTTTTAAACAAGAAAAATATAATTTTCAAGTTGAAATTATTTTGATTGTTAATCATTCATCAAATGCATCTCAGATTGTAAAAGAAACTAATTACATTACATTCGATACTTTAAAGGAATACGCAACTAAATATAATTCTTCAAAGATTTCAATATATCCCTTTTTTGTAAATGACCTAGATCCAAAACATGCAGGCGTTGGATGGGCAAGGAAAATAGGAATGGATATCGCTCTTAGAAGATATAAGGAATGTAAATATAACGGTGTTATTGTTGGGTTAGATGCGGATTCTACCGTTAGTGAAAATTATTTAAACGAAATTAATAAATTCTTTAAAATTTCAAATTACACAGCTGTTTCCATATATTTTGAACATCCAATTAAAGGGGAAGAATATGATGAGGTAAACTATAATTTTATTAGCTTATATGAGCTTCACTTAAGGTATTATAAAAATGCTTTATCATTTGTTGGTTTCCCATATGCCTTTCATACAGTTGGTAGTTCGTTTGCACTCACTGCTAAAGCATATGCAAGACAAGGAGGTATGAACAGAAGAAAAGCGGGCGAAGATTTTTATTTTATTAATAAATTAATCAAAGGAGAATCATTCGGAGAAATAAATACAGCAAAAGTTATGCCTTCACCAAGAATTTCTACAAGGGTACCTTTTGGTACCGGAAGAGCAATTTTAGATGCTACCACAGGTGATAAGAACCTAAATATTACTTATGATTTTAAAATATTTATGCTACTTAGAACATGGTTTGATAGTGTAAGTCGTCAAAATTTTAGTTACGATGATTTCCCAAATATTATTAAAGATTTTATTAGTGAGAATGAATGGCTTAAAAACCATAATCAAATCTTAAGTAATTGTAGGAGTCATGTTACTTACATGAAGAGATTTTGTGATAAATATGACGCATTTTGGGTATTGAAATTTATACATTTTTGCAGAGATGGTTTTTTCAATAACTCTTCTTTAATAGAAAATTGTCAGCAATTATTAATTGAAATGAAAATAAAATGTGCACCAATTTTAGAAGATCAATTAGAATTATTTAGGCATTTAGATAAAAAAAGGGGCAAACGCCCCTTTTACAAATAATAACTACTTATTTAAAATTTATTTTACGGAATCAACAACTGCCTTAAATGCATCTGGATGATTCATTGCTAAGTCAGCTAAGGTTTTTCTATTTAATTGTATTCCTTTTTCATTTACTTTACCCATAAATTCTGAATAACTCATTCCATATTGTCTTGCTCCAGCATTTATTCTTTGAATCCATAAAGATCTGAAATTCCTCTTTTTTTGTCTTCTATCTCTGTAAGCGTACTGAAGACCTTTTTCAACAGCATTTTTTGCTACTGTATGTACGTTTTTTCTTCTTCCGAAGTAACCTTTTGCAAGCTTTAATATTTTTTTTCTTCTTGCTTTTGCGGCTACACTATTTACTGCTCTTGGCATAATTTTAAGTTTTTTGGCTTAAAGTGTCTTTCGAACTTATAACTTAAAGCCGGGTTTAACAATAATTAACCGTGAAGTTTAATCAAGCACAAAGTTGTAACTTGATATTCTTCACATCTGATTTGTGGACTAATCCAGATTTTGTCAGATTTCTTTTTCTTTTAGTAGCTTTCTTTGTCAAAATATGACTCTTGAAAGCATGTTTTCTTTTAATTTTCCCACTACCAGTAAATTTGAATCTCTTCTTTGCACTGGAATTGGTTTTCATTTTTGGCATAACACTTATATTATGTAGTTATTATTATTTATTTCTTTTTAGGGTTGATCATAATTGTCATTTTCTTCCCTTGTAGCTCTGGCATTTTCTCTAAAACACCATACTCTTCAAGCTCTTGAGCAAATTTTAGTAAAAGTATTTCTCCTCTATCTTTATATATTATTGACCTTCCTTTAAAGAAAACAAATGCTTTTAATTTAGCTCCTTCAGAAAGGAATTTAACCGCATGTTTTAATTTAAACTGAAAGTCATGTTCATCAGTATTGGGACCAAATCTAATTTCTTTAATAACAATTTTAACTTGCTTGGCTTTAAGTTCTTTTTGTTTTCTTTTTTGCTCGTATAAAAATTTCTTGTAGTCAATGATTTTGCAAACTGGTGGTTTAGCATTAGGCGAAATTTCTACGAGATCTAAATCTCTTTCTTCTGCCATTTTAAGCGCAAATCTTGTTGCGTAAACCTTCGGCTCAATACCTTCTGCAACAACTCTTACTTCAGGTACTCTAATTTTATCATTTATACGATGAGGGTCTTCTTTAATTACCCTTCCTCTGTTTGGTCTTCTTGGTCTGATATTCCTCCTTTTTTATTTAACTTAATTCTTCAAAATTCACTAGGCTTTCGCTAATATTTTCATTTATTAGATTTTTAAAATCTAAAATTTTAAAAGTTCCTAGGTCGCCTTTTCCTTGTTGTCTCACTGAGACTAATTTTTCATTGGCTTCTTTTTCTCCAACTATGAGCATAAATGGTATTTTATTTAGCTCTGCATCTCTGATTTTTCTGCCTATTTTTTCAGCTCTTTGATCAACAAGACCGCGAATATCGTAATTTTTTAGAATTTTTAAAACTTCTTGAGCATATTCATTATAAAGTTCACTCAAAGGCAATATTATAAATTGTTCAGGATTTAACCATAGTGGGAATTTTCCAGCTGTATGCTCTATTAGCAGAGCGATGAATCTTTCTAAGGAACCAAATGGTGCCCTATGAATCATTACAGGCCTATGTTTTTTATTATCTGAACCAGTGTACAATAAATCAAATCTTTCAGGAAGATTATAATCTACTTGAATTGTTCCTAACTGCCAAGATCTATTCAATGCATCTTTAACCATGAAATCCAATTTTGGTCCATAAAAAGCTGCTTCACCATATTCAATAGTTGTTTGTAAGCCCTTTTCATTAGCAGCGTTTATTATTGCTTTTTCAGCTTTATCCCAGTTTTCTTCACTTCCGATGTATTTATTCTTGTTTTTTTTATCTCTTAAAGAAACTTGAACTACAAAGTCAGAAAAATTAAGCGCTTTAAAAACATACAGTACCAAATCGATAACTTTTTTGAATTCAAATTCTAATTGGTCAGTTCTACAAAAAATATGTGCATCGTCCTGGGTAAATCCTCTTACTCTTGTTAATCCATGCAATTCACCACTTTGTTCATATCTGTATACAGTCCCGAATTCTGCAAGTCTTAGTGGTAAGTCTCTGTATGATTTTGGTGAAGCATTGAAAATCTCACAGTGGTGAGGACAGTTCATAGGTTTTAACAAAAACTCCTCATTTTCATGTGGTGTTGAAATAGGTTGAAAAGAATCTGCTCCGTATTTATCATAATGACCTGAGCAAACATATAAATCTTTATGTCCAATATGTGGAGTGGATACAGGAAGATAACCAGCACTGATCTGAGCTTTTTTTAAAAAATCCATTAATCTTTCTTTAAGTTCTGTACCCTTTGGAAGCCATAAAGGCAGACCAAGTCCAACTTTTTCAGAAAATGTAAATAATTCTAATTCTTTTCCAAGCTTTCTATGGTCTCTTTTTTTTGCTTCTTCAATTTGTTCAAGGTATAGATTCAGATCTTTTTGTTTTTCAAAGCTAATACCATAAATCCTAGTTAGTTGTTTATTGCTTTCGTCACCTCTCCAATAGGCGCCAGCAATATTCAATAATTTTACCGCTTTTATAAAACCCGTGTGTGGTAGGTGAGGGCCTCTGCATAAATCAGTAAATTTTCCCTGCGTGTAAAATGTGATAGAACCATCCTCAAGATCTTCTAATAGCTCTAATTTATATGGATCATTTTTTTTCTTGAAATAATTAATAGCATCATTCTTTGAAATTGATTTTTTTTCAAATTTGTTCTTTTCTCGTGCTAATTCAATAATTTTTTTTTCAATCTTTAAAAGATCTTTTTCTGAAATTTCATAATCTTCAAAATCAATATCATAATAAAATCCATTTTCTACAGGTGGCCCTATGGCTAGTTTAACTCCAGGATAAAAGAATTCAATAGCTTCTGCCATCAAATGTGCACTACTATGCCACATAGTAGATTTTCCTCCATTGTTTTGAAATGTTAGTAGTTTTAAAGAACAATTGTTGTTTAAAGGCATTGTTAAGTCACATACTTCTCCATTAATTTCTGCTGCCAATACTTTTCTAGCTAGCCCTTCACTAATTCCTTTTGCAATTTCTAGAGATGTAGTCCCTTTTTTAACTTCTTTAAAACTGCCATCAGGCAATGATATTTTTATCATTTTTAAAATTTTCTGACCGCAAATATAATCAAATGAAACGCTTGAAAACTGTCCATCAAAAATTATTCGTTTACTTTGTGAGATGACGGAAATAGATATATTAAAAAAATACAATCAAACTAACCAGTTTGGAAGGTTTTTAGGGCTTAAATTAAAAGTTATTTCACCAGGTGAAGTTAACTATTATGTGAAAGTTAAAGAAGACCACTTGGCGACATTAAATTCTGCGCACGGTGGCTTTTTATCAGCCATATTTGATCAAATTGTTGGAACAGCTGCCTTAAGTAAATCCTTGCTAGAGAATAAAGTAGTCGCAACTGTAGAGTTAAAAATAAATTTTCTAAAACCAGCATTTTTAGATGATGATTTAGTGGGCAAAGGAAAAGTTGTTAGTAGTGGTAAAAGACTCTACACAGTAGATGGAAAAATTTACAATCAAAATAAAGATCTATTAGCACTTGGTATTGCAACATTAAATGCTTATCCATCTGAGAAAAGTGACATGAATTTTTAATACCTTCGAATTATGAAAAAATTCACATTATCAATTTTAGTATTTTCTTTATGTGTTTTCAATTATGCACAAGATAAAGACCAAAATAAGGCTAAATCAGCTTTTGAAAAATTATCTCTAAATGGACTTAAATTCAGATCTGTTGGTCCCGCATTAACAGCAGGTAGAATTTCTGATATTGCTGTCAATTCCAATAATCCCAAAAATTATTATTTAGCAGTGGCTTCTGGTGGAGTTTGGAAAACAAATAATAGCGGAAATACTTACGAACCAATTTTTGATAGTCAAGGTTCATACAGCATAGGCTGTGTTACTATTGACCCAAGTAATGAACATGTAGTCTGGGTTGGCACAGGTGAAAATAACAACCAGCGTAGTGTTGCATATGGCGATGGCGTTTACAAAAGTCTTGATGGTGGAAAAACATGGAAAAATATGGGCCTTAAGTCTTCTGAGCATATTGGAATGATTGTGATTGATCCTAATAACTCTGATAAAGTTTATGTTGCTGCATATGGTCCCTTGTGGAGCAAAGGTGGAGAACGAGGTTTATATTTGACTGAAAATGGCGGAAAAGACTGGGAGTTGATTCTTGAAACAGATGAACATACCGGAATCAACGAGATTCATTTAGATCCTAGAAACAGTGGGGTAATATACGCCACTGCTCACCAAAGAAGAAGACATGTATTTACATATGTGGGTGGAGGACCTGGATCAAAAATTTACAAATCTACTGATGGAGGAGAAAACTGGAGAGAATTAAAAGGCGGTTTGCCAAGTGCTATTAAAGGAAGGATCGGGATGGATATATCTCCTGCAGATCCAGACTATTTATATGCGCTAGTTGAGGCGGAAAAAGATCAGCAAGGTTTATATGTTTCAAAAGATAGGGGGGAAAGCTGGAAGAAAACCAATAAATATGTGACAAGTGGAAACTATTACCAAGAAGTGTTCTGTGATCCTTTAGATAAGGATAAAGTATTTTTCATGGATACTTGGTTACACCATACTGATGATGGTGGAAAAACAGTCATTAAAACAGGAGAAAAAAGTAAACATGTGGATAACCACTGTATTTGGATTGATCCTTCTGATACAGACCATTGGATAGTTGGATGTGACGGTGGAGTTTACGAAACCTGGGATCATGCTAATAATTGGCATTTCAAACCAAATCTTCCTATAACTCAATTTTACAAAGTTGCTGTAGATAATGACTATCCTTTCTACAATATTTATGGTGGTACGCAAGACAACAATAGTTTAGGTGGGCCTTCAAGGACAACTAATAATCATGGAATTTTAAATTCTGATTGGTTTATAACAAACGGAGGCGATGGATTTGAGTGTGCAATAGACCCTAAAGATCCAAATATTGTTTATGCACAATCTCAATATGGTTGGTTAGTAAGATATGACAAGGTTTCTGGTGAAAAAGTTGGTATTAAGCCAATGGCTTCTGAGGATATGGATGCATTAAGATGGAATTGGGATGCTCCGCTTATAATAAGTCCGCACAACAATAAAAGGTTATATTTTGCTGCAAACAGATTATTTAGAAGCGACAATAGGGGAGATTCATGGAAATGTATTAGTCCAGATCTTTCAAGAAATATTGATCGAAATGAGCTTAAAGTGATGGGTAGAGTACAGAGTGCTGATGCTGTAATGAAAAATAAATCTACAACGATGTACGGAAATATTGTTGCTTTAGATGAGTCTCCAATCCAAGAGGATTTGCTTTATGTTGGTACTGATGACGGTTTAATTCATGTCAGTGAAGATGCTGGTATCAGCTGGAATACAATAGATAATATAAAGGGAGTTCCTGAAAATACATATGTAAATTCTTTAGTTGCATCAAAGCATAATTCTAATAGAGTATACGCTGTTTTTAACAATCATAAAAGAGGTGATTTTAAGCCATATATTTACATATCTAATGATAAAGGAAATACTTGGAAATCAGTGTCTAATAATATTTCAAGTAAACAATCTGTTTATGATCTTGCTGAAGATCATATTTCTGAAGATTTGTTATTTGTCGGAACAGAATATGGCGTTTATTTTTCAAGCAATGCTGGCTTAGAATGGAAGCAATTAAAGACAGGTTTGCCAACAGTTGCCGTCAGAGATTTAGAAATTCAAGAAAGAGAAAACGATTTAATATTAGCAACTTTTGGTAGAAGCTTTTATGTACTAGATGATTACTCACCACTTAGAAATATACATTCTTTAGAAAACGAAAAGGCTAAAATATTTCCTATTAAAGATGCTTTGATGTTTGTAGATGCAAGACCTTTAGGGTTGAGGGGTAAAGGATCTCAAGGCGAATCTTTATATAATGCAGAAAATCCACCTATCGGAGCAGTTATAAGTTTTTATTTTAACGATACACTCAGAACGCTAAAGGAAATAAGGCAAATTGCAGAAAAGGATAAAATTAAAAATAATCTTGATGTTAACTATCCTTCAATAGATCACCTCAGAAAGGAAGATAGAGAAGAAAAACCTTACCTTTTGTTTACAATTTCTGATGATTTTGGAAATGAAATTAGAAAAATTACTCTAGAACCTAAGTTAGGAGTTAATAGAGTTGTTTGGGACTTTAGGCATACTGCACAAACCAATATAAAACTAAAATCAACAAAGCCAAGCAGATATGGTGAACCAAGTAGTGGACCATTAGCATTACCTGGAAAATATTTTGTTTCTATGCACAAGATAGAACAAGGTTTTGCAAGTTTACTTGTAGATAAAACACCATTTAATTGTAAATGGCTAGATAAATTATCTATTCCGGCAAACAATAAAGAAGAATTACTTTCTTTTCAACGAAAAGTAGATAGGTTGAGAAAGGCAGTTGATGCTTCTGGAGAGGTAATTGAATTGGATAAAAAGAGAATTGATTTTATTAAATCTGCATTTAAAAATTATCCTGGTTTAGACATTTCTTATTTAGATAAGTTAAATGAAATTGATCAATTAAGAGATTCTATTAATATTCAACTTTATGGTGATGCTTCTTTAAGTAGTAGAGATATTGAGCAAAAGGAAGCTATATCTTCCAGAGTTGGTATTATTATTTGGAATATGTGGAGAAATCGTTCAAACCCCACATCAACAAATAAAATGCTTTATGAAACTGCATCAAGTATGTTTGAATTAACTGTAAAAGATTTACAAAGCTTAGACGATAATATAAAAAATATTGAAGATTACTTAGAAGATAATCAGGTACCTTTTACACCCGGAAGAGGTCTTATTTTGAATTGGAACAAAGAATAATTGGCTATGTTATAAGTTACTTAGCAAGTCTATAGTCCTATGTTGAAATGATGAAGCATCATATTTAGATATTTCATCTTTGATTAAAAAGTACATTGGGTATCTACCTTTACATAGTTTTAGAAAATCTTCTTTGTTGCATTGAATTTTATTTGTTGAATAATTGGCATCATTAATAAATTGGTCAATTTCTTCAATATTACTTGGGAAAACAGAAATAATCTTGCAAAAATTATTTTCTTTTTGGGTGATTCCAATTCTTTTAGCTGCATTAAAACAATAGAAGCAATTAGTTGAAAATAAGGCAACTAATGTAGTGCTATCATTTTTGAGCTTGTCTAACCTTATATATTTATTTAATAGTTTAATATTTTTCTCATTAATCTCCTCCTTTGGATTGTCTATTAGTGCGTAATTAGCTATTGGAGAAATCATGTAAGGAATAAATAAAGAAGTGATAACAAGTGAAGTGATTAATATGTTTTTTAAAATTTTATTTTTTATTAAAGAAACATTTAACAAATATGCTTTATTTAGAAATCTTGAGAATATCAAAATTAAAAGGGAGGTTGATAGAATTATAATTTCTGTTGCTTGTACTTTCAAAGTATTTATGATACATATCTCTAACAGCAAAATTATTACTATAAATAAAGAAAGGAAATAGAGTTTTTTTAAACTGTTAAATAATAAAATGAATATGCTTAAAGCGATAAAAATAAAGGGAATAATTCGAGAAATTATTAGTGAAAAAGTCCAATTTTTCAAATAATTGATATAAATATATTGTTCAGAATTTTCAGCTGAAAAAGAAATTAAAATACCGAGAATCAAAAACAATACAGATAAAAGATATTTCATGTTAAATGATATGAAAAAAAAAAGTCATCCAAAGATGACTTTTATTTTATGATTATTTTAAATATTAAAGTTCACATGTTGCGTTAGCATCATAAAGAACATTTATATCTTCCCATAACTGACAAGCTTCTTCAGCATCTGATTTACTTAACTTTCCAAGTTCATAATCTACTGCATCGTAAGTCGTACCCATGTATTCATATGCAGAACATGAACAAGTGTAATCTTTTTTACAAGCTGAGAAAGCAAATAAGAAGACACCTAATAAAATTGATAATTTTTTCATAGTAATAATTATTGATTAGAATACTAACTTAGTAAAATAAATTTAAAAAAAAAATACTTTTTGTTTTAATTAATAATTCCAGAACCAATGAGTTCGTCTTTTAAATACCATGCAATAAATTGTCCAGAGGTTATTCCTCTTTGTAGTTCATTAAAACAAAAGTGTAGTTTGTTATTATATAATTTTATATTGACTTTAGTTAACTTTTGTCTGTACCTTATTCTCGCTAAATATTCAAATTCTTTCTCAGAATCTGTTTTTAAATCCTCTCTTATCCAATGAGCATTATTTAAATCTACACTTAAGCCTTTTCGGTAAAGGCCAGGATGATCTTCTCCTTGACCGACATATATAATATTTTTTATGGTGTCAGTTCCAATTACAAATAAGGGAAGAGGTGTTCCACCAATATTCAGTCCTTTCCTTTGGCCTATGGTGAAAAAATGGGCCCCATTGTGCGTGCCAATTACATCACCCATTATCTCATCAAGCACATATGGATTGTAAACAGAATCTCTACCTTTATATTTAAAAGTTGGATGATCAGCCTTTATTTCTATTACTCTTCCTTTTTTACATTTTAATTGCTGTTGTAGAAAAACAGGTAATTTTACTTTTCCTATAAAGCAAAGCCCTTGAGAATCTTTTTTATCGGCAGTATTTAATCCTATTTTTTTAGCCAATTCCCTAACTTCAGTTTTTCTTAGTTTTCC
>MDTC01247560.1_pt1 | contig 18330 bp, 21 predicted proteins | sample 811181 | NCBI WGS metagenome assembly MDTC01 (sample SAMN05326644, study PRJNA326480) | marine metagenome | isolation source: seawater | place: Pacific Ocean: North | collected 2011
CGGCGCCGACTCCACCCGACCCACCTCGCCCATAGCCGGATCCTCCGCCCGCCGCAGCCACTCCATCGGAAGGCTCGCCGAAGTTCAGTCAACTAGACGCGGCATCGCTGTCCTCGACGGCGACGACGCCACCTTGTTGAGTCGGAACGGCATGAACATCACCGCCACCTTCCCGGAGATCGCCTCTGCACTCCCGAAGGCCCTTGGCCACCGCCGTGTTGTCCTCGACGGAGAGATCGTGGCCCTGGACGCCGACGGCGTGCCGTGCTTCTCCCGCCTGCAGCGGAGGTGGCCTCAGAGCCGTCGCCCCACCCCCGAGCTGCTCCGTGAAGTGCCGGTCAGGTTCTACGCCTTCGACCTGCTGCACCTCGAGGGTCTGGACACGAAGGCCATGCCGTACATCGAGCGGCGCAGCCTCCTGGCTGACCTCGCTGAGTCAGCAAGGGGCCGCGTCATCCAGGTTCCGCCGCACTGGAGCGGCGTCGACCCGGATGTCGTCCTGGCAACGTCAGCGGACCTGGGTTTGGAAGGCATCGTGTGCAAGCGCCTGGACTCCTTGTACACACCCGGCCTGCGGTCACGCGACTGGGTCAAGACCTGCCACCGGCAGCGCGGCGAGTTCATCATCGGCGGCTGGCTCCCCGGTGCAGGGGTCAACCGCAACACGGTGGGGGCTCTGCTTGTCGGCGCTCACGACGAGTGCGGTCGGCTCGTCTTCTGCGGCTCCGTGGGGGCTGGTCTCAGCGCCGCGCATCGCCGGATGCTGATCAAGCTGCTCACGCCGCTGGCCTCCCATACGTCGCCGTTCGAGAACTCGGTGCCTTCTCTTATGGCCCGCCACGCACGCTGGGTATCTGCAGAATTAATCGGCGACGTCGAGTACCGCCAACTCGCGGGCCTGCTGAGACACCCGTCATGGAAGGGGCTCAGGCACGACCTCGCCGACGTGTGCGGTGTCGTACTTCCACGCGGCGTACGAGCGGCGTGAGCGGCTGCGACCCACCAACCAATGTCTAGGCGTTGACTGCGCACCTACGGTTCGACAACGACGCGGAAGACGCCTGCGGCCTTGTCTTGCGCCTGGCGGAAGGCCTGCACCGCGTCGTCGATGGGGAACCTGTGGGTGATTAGAGTCGGGGCGAGTTCGGGGCGCGCTGCAAGCAAGTCAGCCGCCTCGACGAAGTCCCTGCGTCGGCCCTGGCTGCAGTAGCCGAGCGATGGACGCACTGTCACTTCTTTGGAGAACGAGGCGGCCATCGGCCAAACGGTTTCAGGGGCATAGGTACCGAGGTGGACCACTGTCCCACCTGGCCTCGATAGTTCGACGGCGCGATGTAGCGCGCTCTCGCTGCCGCCGGTTTCAATCACGACGTCGTAGTCGCGGGTCGGCTCTCGCGCTCCGATTAACTCACGGGCCTGTTGTTGATGGCGGTGGCGTGCCTCCACGGCGACCTCGGGCGCACCCATCTGTTGGGCGGATGCGGCGGCAAGGATGCCGATGGCTCCGGCCCCGATGATCGCTACGCGAGTTTCCGAGTCGACTTCGCCCCGATGACAACTGTGCCAGGCCACGCTTGCCGGTTCGACGAGTGCTGCGTCCCTGACGTCGAGGCCTGACGGCAGAGGAACTAGCGCATGGTGTGGGGCTCGGAACCACTCCGCCATGCCACCTGGGCTGAGCATGCCGGGTGCGGTGGGAAGCCCTGCCGTGCACATCTGGAGGGCACCCTGCTGGCACTGGGCGCATTTGCCGCAGCCAAAGAAGCCCTCGACAGCCACGGCGGTGCCGTCGTCCAACACTCCTGAGAACTCGTGCCCTGCAATCTGGGTGCTGCCCCACTGCAGGTACTTGAAGTCGGAGGCACAGATACCTGCCGCTTTTACCCGTACTAGCTCCCCGCCGTCCTCTGGATCATCGACTTCGACTACCTCTACCGATGGCGGCGCGTTGCGTACTGCCTTCATCGAGTGCTCCTGTCGACTGCGCTGCCTGAGCTGGTTCAAAGCTACTTTGTTCTATGCGTCGTAGGCGTGCCGACAGAAACGGGACTGCTGCCTGGCCCCTATGACATCTCACTGGTCAGGGTCCGTGCGCTACGCCGGGCAGGCGGTCTAGTCGTCGTCGAAGTCGGCCTCGAAAGCAAGTTCACTTGGATCGCAGGCGTCGTCCTGATCGTAGAAGTCCTCGTTCCTCGCGGCTGGATTGGTCGACCCTTCGAGGCTGCGGACGATGTCGGGCCACAACGCCTTGGGCACCGTGGACTTCACTGCGTCGATGATCCTGCCAACCTGGAGCCTCATTTCGAGCAAGCTGGCTTGCTCAGCAGTACGGGAGTCGATGATCTGCTGGAGTCGGGTTGCGGCGTTGATGCCGGTGGTCACGTCGACGGTGGTGTTGGAGTCGACGAGGGTTTCGTAGCTCCTGGTCATGACTGTTTCGAGGAATGCCATGGGCGTGATCGCCGTCGCGACGCCATCGACGAAGTCGAGCTGAACTTCCCGAGCGCGGCGTTCGAGGATCTCGCGGTAGGTGGCCATGGCGACGTTCTGCACCGGGAAATGACGGGCGGTGTGATTGCGCACCGAGTCAATAGTCACCTGGTCGCACTTCTCCAGACCGGCGTTGTCGTCGCTGAGGCTGCGCACGACCATGGCGTAGCTGGCTCCGGTAGCCAGGAGTCCGTTGACCTTCTGACGCACTCCGTCGTTGCGGCAGACCCGGCATCTCGGCTCCAGGTGCATGTTGGGCAGCGAGATCAGCTCCGTCGACGTGACGGCCTCGTCCACATAGTCGGCTACGGCCTCGGACACGGTCATCGCTCCTCCTGCCTACTCGCGAAATGGGTGCTCATCTATTGATGGTCAAGACACGATGGATGGCAGTGCGTAGTTGGCTTGGACTATCTGCGCACTTACCGGCATTTCGGGAGCGGCCTGGCTGAAGGGGTCTCTGTCCAGGGCACCTGTCCAGGACGCGGAGTGCAGTCCCACGTCGTCCGAGAGCCAGTAAGCGGCCTTCTCGGTGTCGGCGCGTAGTAATTCCGGTGGAGGGGTTGCGGTCGAAGGATCAGTCCTCCTCGTTGTCGTCGTCGAAGGAGGTGGATACCCAGTCCACGTCGACCAGTAGCCGGCTGCTCGATGCGTGCCGTCATTTCAACGCCGGCATCATCACTGAGGACGAACTCGTAACCACCACGGCGTTGCTCGGCTTCGACAACGTCATCGACGCCTTCCACGCAGTGGGCACCGCCCAGGCGAATCGACGCGATAAAACGAGGTGATGCCCAGTTTGTTCATGTGAGCAGCACGGGCGCGGGCGTCATCGAGCCTGGAGGCGATACCCGCTTGTGTCACGAACTCCACGGTCGCACTCCTGCAGGACAATGTCGACCAAGGGGCCCCAGTGCTCGTAGGCGTCAACGAAGAACTGCGTATCGTCGTCGTCGTCGGCTGTGCAGATGGCTTCGTAGAGCAGGTCTTTCCCGACCTCAGCGACAACGAACAGCTTCTCTGCTGTGGGCTTTCTGCCGCCTTGGCGATCCGGATCGATGGAGTCGAAGAAGGCGCCGACCGGGAATTGGTTACGTTGGTGGCGATCTCGGTCGAGCTGGTCGACCATCTCCTGAATGCCCGCCGGGAGGCTGCACGCGGGGTCCGACTCCCGCCGACGAAGCGCCTCTTCGAACTCGAGGTCGTTGCGTCGGATCCAAAATCGGATCCAGTCCTGCACGATCGTCACTGCCTCGGCCCTTCTGTTCGCGATGTCGGGTCTCCAAATGGAGTCATGGGGCGTCCTGTCCGCGCATGACATGCGCTTCAGGAGGAACGACTGCGTTAATGTGATAGATCACGCCCCGCGGGAATGCAAGCGTGGCAGGGCTCTCGTGGATGAACCGAAAGTTCTTGGCCTCGGGGAGATCCATTTCGTTCTCCACGCCGATCTTGATCACGATCTCGCGACCGTCGGTATAGGTGTTGAAGAACTCCTCCTCGTAGAGGAAGTCGCGCGCCTCGAGTTCGGCTCGATCGACCACGTTGGAGACCGTGGCCCATTCGATATCCTCGGCCAGCTGGGAAAGTTCGTTCTGCAGCGTCGAGTTGGCGTCGGGATCGAGTAGAGCCAGGCCCGTGAGTTCAGCGAGCTTGTGCTGCATTTCGGAGATATCCGCCATGGTCGCCCAATAGAGGTGCTTGATCGTGTCGACCATCCCGTTGAGATCCGGGTTGATCGGACCCCCAGTGCGCGGATAGTTCGGGTCACGCAGGTTCTGCTGCTGCGTTTCCCACTGTTTCCGCTCTGCAGCGCGCCATTCGGCGTCCTCGCGTTCCCGGCGTTCACGTGCCTCCTTCGCGCCGGGGTTCGCGGCGTAGAGCGCCTCCTCGCGCTTCTTCATTTGGGCTTTGAACTGCGCAAGTCGATCCTCAGGACGGAGACTGTCGGCCGCCGGTGTGGGCGCGCGGTCTGGATCATCCTTGACGTATTTCAGGTAGCAGAAGCGCCACCGGTCGTCGCATGGCTCGCCATACTCGTCGGTTGGACAAGGCTCTGCTAGACCTGCGCGGTCCAGGCTTTGCACGGTCGCCAATGTGACTTGGGGCGCGAAACCGGTCTTCGCGGAGAGCATGTCGATCGTCGGGCCCGTCGGATAGCTGAAGGAGCGCAGCGCCATGTAGACGGTGAACTGCAAGGGTGAGATGCGCCTGTCCCACAGCCATTCCGGGACGTACTGGAAGTTGTTGCTGTAGTTACCGGCGATCACCACGGCCCCAGAAGCTTCGATACTCATCGCGTCACCTGGAGACCTTCGACAGCGGCTTGGGCCTGGCAGCAGTCACAAGAGCAGGGTCTGTACTGAGGCGGTTCGTGGAGTGTCGCGCAGCCCGCGCTGACTGGCTGGGCGCCGGAGGGACACGAGCCGGTATACACGGGAAGATGCGTGATCTCAGACTCGCGGAAGTGGGTCGGCACCGAGTGCATCGCGTCGACGTAGGCGAAGTTCACGGTGGTGACGGGGGAGCCGTCCGAGTAGAGGACGTGATACGCCTCTAGGTCATCAGCACTGCCGCCGTCCTGAGGCGCGATGCAGTCGACTGTCTCGCTGACGACGATGTCCCAAACCCCATTCAGGTCTTGGTGCATCTGACGGAGTTCAACCTCACTGAACACGCGACCTTCGACGAAAGCGCGACTCGCGGTGTCCGCGAGCTCCCGCAGCAGCAGTGAAGCTTTCGCGAAGTGGTAACGGGTCAGGTCCTCGTCCTCGACCCCGCTGTTGGTGTACCGATCAATCTTCACGGTGGGAACTTCCTTTCTGTATGCCGGCTTCATGAACCGGATTGGCCTCCTGGCAAGTGGCCACAAGTAGTGAAATGACGTGGTGTGCAGTCGATGCCCTCCAGGCCCGCTGGCCCGCCGCGATCACGGCGTCGCTTCTCCCGGGACGTCCTCGACCGTCGGCGGAATGATCGTCCACTGGAAGATGCTGTTCTGATTGCGGCCCCCGTCGTTGGTGACTGCCCACCCGCTAGACCGCAACGCCGGTGCATTGCGCTTCAGCGATCGGGTGACGTCACGGGCCATACGAGGCCATCCACGCGGCGGCTGCAGGGGCAGACCAATCCTCGTCGGTTGGACCCTTGCGAGCAGATCATTGGCTGTGCCTACAAATGGCTCAGTGACGACCTCACGCAGACGGATGATGAAGGGATCTGCCGACAGCGAGTCCTCCGCAGCCGTCTCTGCACCATGCAAGTACTGCTTGAGTCCTTCGGTGCCCATTACTCGGTCGACCGCCGCGAGCAGCGTCGCAAAGTCGGCCATCCGGGGCGCCTCGGCGATCTCGACCGTGGGTAGAACTTTCATGGTGGCCGCGCACAGATCGAGCAACGCGCCGAAGACCGCGGGCCGCATTGCCGCCCATCGATCTTCGATGTCTTGCTCACGGAGTCGTTGTTCCGGCGGGATAGGGAACAGCGGAACGCTCAGGAGCCGTTCTGACAGGTCTCCCCGGAGGGCACCCACGTCGATGCCGTTGGCGATGACGCACCTCCGGAACTTGACCACCGCCAGGCTCGCATCGGTATAGAGGGCACGCTTGACATCGCCGTCACCGGTGCACGCCCGGCACAACGAGTCTGAGAACCAGTCCGGCATCACCGACAGGTTGTCCAGTGCCACTACCCATGAGCCCGAAGCGGCGACGACCCAGGATTCGAGGTCACGAGGCGGCTTACGGAGCGGAACCGGCGACGGATCAAGGATGTCCACGATGCGGCGGGTCGCGCTGGATTTCCCCGACCCCTGCTCAGCGAAGAAGGTGAGCACAGGGTGTGGTGCGTCAGGCTGGATGAAAGCGGCGACCATGTAAGCGAGCACTGGGGCTTGGAAGGTCTCGTCGATGTTGAGGATGGACCACAGTTCCTCCAGCCGCCCACCACGTGCTGGGACCGGCAACTCCCCAGTGAGCCGGGTGCGTCGGAATCGCACCGGCACCTCGTTGTCGATAACCGACCAGCCATCCCCCGAGATCCGCACGACGGACCCCTGAACGTCACCGATGTCGATGTACACGACGTCGTTGTTCGCAGCGGTGCGGAGATAGACATCGACAGGCTGCTCCTCGCGGGCGAATCCGTCGAGCACGGCGAGCGCGTCAGTGAGCGCCGACGAGGAGGGTGCCTTGTGGTGCTCGCGAAAGAACTCCCGCGCAAGCTCGCCACGAAGGCTGGCGCGGGCGTCGCGCAACATCATCACCACATGGCCACCGCCAGCCGGCACGGCATACGCCTCACTGTCGGTGGTGACACCAAGCGTGTAGCGGTCGCGCGCGAGTTCGACGAGCTGGGTCGCGACCGATGGTGGGCGACCAGAGTCAGGTTGAACATCGGCTTCGTCGGCGTTGTCATCGGGCAACTCCGGCAATGGGTCCGGCGTCGCGTCCATGTCCGGCAGGTCCTCGGGAGTCGGTTGGGACTGTCGGTCGGTCATGTCACCCGTCCCTGAGCCGATCGGAACACAGACTCGATCTCGTCGTCGGTCAGGCCAGTGGCGAGCGCCGCTTGTCCCAACGACTCCCGGAGCCGGTCGAACGTCCCGTTCTCCACGGAGCGGCATGCCGCCCAGAAGAGACGGCTGTTGCGGTCGCCTTCGACAGATTCGCGGACGAAGGAGACCAATTCGTTGGGCGTGTACCTCTTGGAGACCGACGCGGTGACCGTGCGGGTGGGCCGGCGGATGAGTCGCCGGAGCCAATCGGGGGCGATGGCGACCGACTCTATGCAGTCCCACGTATAGATGCGGTGCGTGATCGGGTGCACCGAGGGGGGTACGACGACATAGCCGAGATCACCGAACTTGCAGTCGATCCCCTGTGCAAGCTTCGATCGGCCGCGTTCGGCGACCCAGAACCAGAGATGCGCACCACCTTGACCCGTACGGGCTGTAAGCGTGGCCGGCGGTTCGCCGTGCTCGCTGATCAGTCGCTCCCACGATTGGTCGCCACCATTCTGGACATCGATGTCGATGACAGCATGCCGCACACGGTTGCCGACCAGAGGCGTGGCGCCGATGTTGGCGTCGGGCCAGGCGCGCCACCACATGTCGATCTGATCGGTGTCGGTAGTGGCATCCCGAAACCCTCGACCTCCCTCGCTGACAGACAGCAGGGGCACCTTCTCGCGCGGAGCGAGTGGGAAGACGGGGATTCCCGCACGGGCGTACCCGATCGCCCAGTCTCGATGTTGACTCAACACCGTCATCACCTACTGGTCGCTTCGCGTGCAGGTCGAGGCGTTAAGCCAGTCCTCGACATCGGACCAGCTGTATAGAACCCGTCGCCGACCGACACGAACGAACTTTGGTCCCTCGCCGCGGTACCTCATCTGGGCAAGGCCGCCCTTAGTCGTGTGAAGGGCCTCGGCCACTTCGTCAGGAGTCGCCATCGAGACGGTCATCCTGCACCTCATTCCTCGTAAATTCACGAACATTGATGACTGTACATCAGCCTTCGTGATTTCGGGTAATCTGATTGCATGTCTGCTGAAGGACCGCCCCTGGCCAGCATCATTGGTGAGAATGCCAAGCGTTACCGCCAGGACGCGGGTCTGACGCTGGACCAGGTCAGTCGCGCGGCGCGCCGACGCGGACTCAAGTGGTCGGAGTCCCGCGTCGCCGATTTCGAGGCAGGGCGCGTCTCGTCGCCCAGCATCAACACACTCCTCGCATTTGCGATTGCGCTCGCCGACGCGGGCTGCGAAGAGGCGACCCTGCCAGGTCTCGTGAAGTACATCGGCCCGATGGAGATCAACGAGTCACTCGCCCTGTGGGACTCAGACATCGTCAATCTCATGAAGGGTGAACGGGTCGAGAGGGCCTTATCTGTAGACGATGTCGTGCCCAACCCCTCAGGATGGAAGACATCCGCCCGCGATCGAAAGATCACGCATCCGATCGAAGTCCGGTTCCAGGATCTGGCGAGAGTGTCAAAAGAACAAGGCGCCACTGAGATGCGGATGAGCAAGGCCTTAAGGGTTTCGCCGTCCACGCTGGCGCACCTGACGGCCGCACTCTGGCGAAGCACGTTCTCCGAAGAACGAGACCGACGAGCCGGCGACGGCGCCAACGCACAGGCGCGCGGACAAGTCAGTAGGGCGTTGCAGGTCGAGTTGGAGTCGGCCATCAAAGAGGCACTCGATGGCAACCGTAAGTAGGTACAACACGACGGATGGCGTCCGCTGGCGGGTTCGCTACCGGAAACCGGATCGTCGTCAAACAGACAAGCGCGGTTTTAAGACCAAGCGCGACGCCGAAGCTTTCGCAGTCACCGTCGAAGTCAAGAAGCTCACCGGGGAGTTCGTCTCTAACTCCGCCGGCCGCGTAACCATTGGGGCGCTGGCGCCTGACTGGCTCGCCCGTAAAGAGCAGTCGACGGCTCCTTCGAACTTCCGAATGATCGAGTCGGCATGGCGTAACCATGTCGCACCACTGTGGGCCGATCGAAGGGTCGCCGACGTGACGGTCATCGACGTAGAAGCTTGGGTCGCTTCCCTGGGGCGCAAAGGCAGCGGAACTACCACGGTCCTCCGCGCACACGGAGTACTGTCCGGGATCCTCAACGACGCTGTAAAGGGGCGGCGCTTGGCGGTGAATCCCGCCAAGGGCATCGATAACCTCCCTCGCAGAACCACCCGGCGCCACGTTTACCTGACGGCTGAGGACGTTCATCGTCTCGCCGCTGAAACCGGCGAGCACCGGACCCTCGTGCTTGTTCTTGCGTTCTGCGGCACCCGTTGGGGGGAGACCATCGGGTTGCGAGTCCGCGACATCGATTTTTCCAAGCGTCGTCTATTTGTCTCGGAGAATGCCGTCCAGCTCGGAGTTAAGCATGCCGTGGGCGAAACCAAGGGCCGTGAATCGCGTTCTGTTCCCATTCCAGAGTTCGTGCTCGACGAACTGTCTCGGCAGTGCAGCGGTCGTGCTGCCGACGAATTAGTCTTCCCCGGAAGCAATGGCGGTTATCTTCCGCGCCCGAAATCAACGCGCGGGTGGTTCGAAGCCGCGGTCAAGCGTGCCGGCATCCAGCGAGTGACGCCGCACGCCTTGCGGCACACCGCGGCAAGCCTGGCGGTGTCGGCTGGGGTGAACGTCCTGGCGTTGGCCCGCATGCTCGGACATAAGGACCCCAGCGTCACACTTCGCGTCTACGCGGACCTCTTCGACACCGATCTGGACGCGATTGCTGCCTCACTGAATGCCAAGTTTTCACCGCGAATTGTGGGCAATATGTGGGCACCGACGACGTCGTCGGGTGCCCTCTGAAGAGCAAAAACCGCCCTACCTGGCGTTTCAGGAGGGCGGTTATGGCGGTGGCGGAGGGATTTGAACCCTCGGACGGGGGTTACCCGTCACACGCTTTCGAGGCGTGCTCCTTAGGCCGCTCGGACACGCCACCGCGGGGTAGCTTACCGACGGACCCCGGGTGAACCCAAACCGCGTCTTCGCCGAGGGTGCAACCAGTGCGAAAAAGCGGCGCCCTTTTCGCAGAGGATTCACTTTCGGCGAGGTGGGGCGTCGGGGAGACGAGCGCGGCGGGCTCAGCGCTGGGCAGCGAAGAACTGTTCGAGCGGGGCGGCACACTCGTCGGCCAGCACGCCACCGCGCACCTCGGGGCGATGGGTCAGCCGACGGTCGCGCACCACGTCCCACAGCGACCCGACCGCACCGGTCTTCGGCTCCCACGCCCCGAACACCACCCGCGCCACCCGCGCCATCACCAGCGCGCCGGCGCACATCGTGCACGGCTCCACAGTCACCGCCAGCGTCGCGCCCTCCAGCCGCCAGCCGTCACGGTGCACCGCGGCCGCGGCCCGCAAAGCCAGTATCTCGGCGTGCGCGGTGGGGTCACCGAGGGCCTCGCGCGCGTTGGCCGCGCGCGCCAGCTCGGTGCCGTCGGCGGCGACGACCACCGCGCCGATCGGCACGTCGCGCGGACCGGCTCCGGCCGCGGCGTCGAGCGCGAGCCGGATCAGCTCCGCGTCGGTCACCTGCCCAGACGTTCCAGCACCGACGAGAGTTCGTCGGCGAAGCCCATCTCCCGGGCGATGCGACCCACCTGCTCGTCGGCGTAGAGGTCGCTCTCGTCGAGGATCACGCCCAGCACTCCGGCCGGTAGTCCGAGGTCGGCCAGCACCGCGAGGTCACCCTCCTCGAAGGGGTCGGCGTCGTCGAGATCCTCGTCGTCGATGTCGGAGTCCAGCATCTCCAGCGCTTCGGCCGCGATGTCGTAGTCCAGGGCAGCGGTGGCGTCCGACAGCAGCAGGCGGGTTCCCGACGGCGCAGGCCGCACGATCACGAAGAACTCGTCGTCGATGTCGAGGAGCCCGAAAACCGCGCCGGCGCTGCGCAACTGGCACAGCTCCGTCTCGGCGTCCTTGAGGCTGGTCAACGCCGCGGCCCGCAGCGCGGTGCAGCGCCAGGTGCCGTCCTCACGGACCACGGCCACGCCGAAGCCGTCGGGCGTGTCCACCGACTGCTGTTGCTTCTGCGTTCGCTGCGCTCCCATGACAGCACACGGTAGTCCCCCGACAGGGCCTTGACCAGCGGTTCCAGACCCCCCGAAGGTGGGTGTGCCAACCTTGACCCGTGGCGAAGACACCGGTGTGCGTGATCGGACTCGGGCTCATCGGCGGGTCGGTGATGCGGGCGGCAACGGCCGCCGGACGTGAGGTCTTCGGCTACAACCGGTCGACAGACGGCGCCGACGCAGCCCGAGCGGACGGTTTCGACGCCACCACCGATCTCGACGAGGCGTTGGGCAAAGCCGCCGACGCCGGCGCGCTGATCGTGCTGGCGGTGCCGATGCCCGCGTTGGCGCCGATTCTGCGCCGGGTCCGCGACCGCGCGCCGCACTGCCCGGTGACGGATGTCACCAGCGTCAAGGGAGCCGTGCTCGCCGAGGTGCGCGCCGCCGGTCTGGTGGAGCGCTTCGTCGGCGGACATCCGATGGCAGGCACCGCGCACTCGGGCTGGCACGCCACCGACGCCCGTTTGTTCGTCGACGCGCCGTGGGTGCTCAGCGTCGACGAACCGGTCGACGGGCAGGTGTGGACGGAGGCGATGACGCTGGCACTGGACTGCGGCGCGTTCGTCGTGCCGGCCCTGTCCGACGAACACGACCTGGCCGCCGCGACGATCTCGCACCTGCCGCATCTGCTCGCCGAGGCCCTGGCGACGACGGCCGGCGCGGTACCGCTGTCGTTCGCCCTGGCCGCGGGCTCGTTCCGCGACGGCACGCGGGTCGCGGCCACGGCACCGGAATTGGTGCGGGCGATGTGCGAGGCCAACGCCACCCAGCTGGTAGCGGTGCTCGACCAGGCATTGCGGCTGCTCACCGACGCCCGCGACCACCTCGCCGACGGCCGCCCGGTGTCCGATCTCGTCGACGCCGGCCATGCCGCCAGACTGCGCTACGACACCTTCAGCCGACCGTCCATCGACGAGGTCGTGATCGGCGCCGACGGATGGCGGGCCGAACTGGCCACCGCCGGACGTGCCGGCGGGGTGATCAGATCCGCTCTGCCAACCCGGGATAGTCCAGCAGAAAACCCTCCGCATCCACGCTGAGAGTCGTCTCGGCCACCGGCGAGTGCACCTTGATGCCGTCCGAGCCGCTGCTGTAGCTGATCGTCGCGACGTCGACCGACAGCTCGGGCACGCGCACGTAGACCACCGGCACGGTCACCGACTCGCCGGGCTGGCGGTACACCCCGGTGCGGCGGATCGGCAGCGTGTTGAAGAACGGGCTGAGGATCAGATCGACGTCGAGTGCGCCGTCGAACGCTGATCGGCTGGTCTGCCCGGAATGGTCCTGCACCAGCCACATACTCTCCTCGTCACGGGCGATGGAGAGCTGGCGTTCCCGCTCGGCCATGGTGACGGTCAGCGACAGACGTTTGGTCGCGCCGAGTTCGTCGGTGACGAGGTCATAGGACGCACTGAACGCCGGGTGCACCGGTGTCGCGGCGGCGACGATGCGGCCGTACGCCTTGATCCGGTCGCCGGACAGTTGCACCCGTACCGACTCCATCCGGGGTACGTCGTGGGCACGCCACGTCAGTACTGCCGGCCATGAACCATGCGCTTCAGAGCGAGCCTCTTCACTCATCCCTCTACCGTATGCGAAGCGTCCCCACGTTTGCGGGCGGCTCGGGAACTGGACTGCGAACCGACGTGCGGACGTGATTCGACCGCGACTTCATCACCGAGCAGCGGCTGCGGCAGACGACGCCACCGCCCCAACCGTCCGGCGCCGGGCGCCGAGGCCCACACCGCGAAGGCCAGCAACGCGTCGAGGAGCAACGCCAAGGCCGTGACCATCAGCGCGCCCACCAAGGCGATGTAGAACTCCCGGATCTTGATGCCGTCGATCAAATAGCGGCCCAACCCGCCGAGGCTGGCGTAGGCAGCGATGGTGGCGGTCGCCACGATCTGAAGCGTGGCGGTGCGCAACCCTCCCAGGATCAGCGGCAAGGCGTTGGGAGTCTCGACCCGCAACAGGATCCGGCGCTCGGTCATGCCCATCGACCGTGCGGCGTCGACGACCGCCGGATCCACATTGGCGATGCCGGCGTAGGTGCCGGCCAGCAGCGGCGGGATGCCCAGCAGCATCAGCGCGACCGTCGGCGGCACCAGACCCAGCCCCCACAGCAGCACGCCCAACAGCAGCACCCCCAGGGTGGGCAGGGCGCGCAGCGCGTTGACTCCGGTAACGATCAGGAAGGTGCCCCGGCGGGTGTGCCCGATCAGCATGCCGACCGGGACCGCGATGAGCACCGAGAAGAACACCGCGATCACCGTGTACTCCAGGTGCTCGAGGATGCGCGCGGTCAGCCCGGCCGGACCCGCCCAGTTCTCGGCGGTGAAGATGAACGACAGCGCCTGCTGCAGGAAGTTCACGCCGCCACCTCCTGCGCCTTGGACTTTCCGGTCCTGCGGTCGGCCCTCGTCCAGGGCGTCAGAGCCTTACCGGCCAGCATGATCAGGGTGTCGATGACGATCGCCAGCACGAAGATCGCAATGATGCCGGCGACGATCTGGTCGCTCTTGTTGGACTGGTAGCCCTCGGTGAACCAGGTGCCCAGGCCGCCGATACCGATGACGGAACCGACCGCGACCATCGAGATGTTGGTCACCGCCACCACCCGCAGACCGGCGATGAGGACCGGGATCGCCAGGGGCAGTTCGATTTTGACCATACGCGTGAGCGGCCGGTATCCGACGGCGGTGGCTGCGTCGCGCACCGCCGCGGGCACGGCGTCCAGCGCTTCGGGCACTGCGCGCACCAGCAGCGCCGTGGTGTAGAGCGTCAGCGCGACGATGACGTTGGCCTCGTCCAGGATCCGGGTCGGGATGATCAGCGGCAGCACGACGAACAGCGCCAGCGACGGGATCGTGAAGACGATGCTGGCCGTCACCGTGGTCAGCCGGCGTAGTGCGGTGGTGCGCTGCACCGCGGCGCCGAGAGGAACCGCGACCAGCAGTCCCAGCACGATGGGCACCAGCGACAGGCGCAGGTGGATCACGGTGAGTTCCCAGGCGTCGTCGAGGTTGTCGAGCAGATAGTTCACCGGCTCACCCCCGCTGCTTCTGCAGCGCCTCGAGCACGTCGGTGGCCAGCACCCCGCCGATGGGTTCGTTCGCGGCGTCCACGGCAACCCCCAGCCCGGACGGCGAGGACAGCGCCGCGTCCAGCGCCTGGCGCAGCGAGTCGTCCGGCCTGAACAGCGATCCACCCGCGGTGGTGCTGTCGTACAACGAGTTTCCCGTCCGGTGCAGCTCGACGCCGGCCGCGTCGATCCACCCGTAGGGCGATCCGTCGGGCTTGGTGACCAGGGCCCACTGCCCGGCCGCCAGATCCAGCCCGTCGATGCCGGATTCGGCGACCACCCGCAGTTCGTGCATCGGCAGTCCGGTGGCGTGGCGGAACTGCAGGCCACGGTAGCCGCGGTCGGCACCGATGAATCCGGCGACGAAATCGTTGGCCGGGTTGGACAGTAGGCGCTCGGGAGCGTCGTACTGTTCGAGAACGCCGCCGCGTCCGAACACCGCGACCCGGTCGCCGATCTTCACGGCCTCGTCGATGTCGTGGGTGACGAAGACGATGGTCTTGTGCAATTCGTCTTGCAGGCGCAGGATCTCGGTCTGCAGCTCCTCACGAACGACGGGATCGACGGCGCTGAAGGGTTCGTCCATCAACAGGATCGGCGGGTCCGCTGCCAGCGCCCTGGCCACCCCGACGCGCTGCTGCTGCCCGCCGGAGAGCTGGGCCGGATACCGCTTAGCCAGTTCAGGATCCAGCCCCACTCGTTCGAGCACACCCAGCGCGGCCTTGCGGGCCTTGCGGCGGGACTCTCCTTTGAGCACCGGGACGGTGGCCACGTTGTCGATCACCCGCTGGTGTGGCATCAGGCCCGCGCTCTGGATCACGTAGCCGATGCCGAGGCGCAGCTTGACCGGATCGACGGTGGAGATGTCGGAGCCGTCGACCGTCAGCGTGCCCGACGTCGGTTCGATCATGCGGTTGATCATCCGCATCGACGTCGTCTTGCCGCAGCCAGACGGGCCGACGAAGACCGTCAGCGTGCCGTCGGGGACGACCAGGTCGAGATTGTCGACGGCGACGGTGCCGTCCGGGTACTGCTTGGTGACGCCGGCGAATTCGATCACGATGACCTTTCGATGCTCAGGGCTGCAGGGGTTGGTCGAACCCGTGCTCCCGGACCCAGTTCGCCGCGGCTTCGTCCGGGTTGATGCCGGAGTTGCCGGAGGCTTCGGTGTTGAGCCTGATCAGGTCCTCGGTGGTCAGCTCGGCCGACACCGCGTCGAGGACGGTCTTGAGTTCGTCGGACTTCTTCTGCGAACTGACCAGCGGGATCACGTTGGCGGCGAGGAAATTGTTCTTCGGGTCCTCGAGCACCACCAGGTCGTTCTCCTCGATGGCCGGGGAAGTACTGAAGATGTTGGCGGCGGTGACGGTGCCGTCGGTCAACGCCCGCACCGTTGCCGGGCCGCCGCCGTCGCTGATCGCCACGAAGTTGCTCCGCGGGATGTCGAGACCGTAGTTGGCCTTCAGCCCGGGCAGGCCCTCGGCGCGGTTGATGAACTCCGACGGGCCACCGAACTTCACTTCCGCCGAATGCTCGGCGAGGTCACCGATCGTGGTGAGGTTCCAGCGTTGCGCGGTTTCCGATGTCACCGCGACGGTGTCCTTGTCCTCGGCCGGCGACGGGTTGAGGATCGACAGGTCGCCCGGCAGCTTTCGGAACAGCTCCAGCAGCACCCCGTCGGGGGTGGTGACCTCGGTGTCGGGGTCGAAATACTGCAGAAGGTTGCCGGTGTACTCGGGGATCAGATCGATGGAATGGTCCTGCACCGCCGGGATGTAGGTTTCGCGGCTGCCGATGCCGAACTGGCGGCCCACGGTGAACCCGTTCGCCTCCAGCGCCTGCGCATAGATCTCGCCGATGATCTTGGACTCGGGGAAGTCCGCCGAGCCGACAACGATCGATTTCAGGTCACCGGAGACCTCTCCGCCGCCGAGCGGATTGGCGCTGCCGCACGCCACCGCAATCAGCGCGACCAGCGCAAACACTGCGCTCAGCGCGGCTCGGAGCCCGGTCTGCCCGACTCGTCGGGAACGATTCACGCGAACGTCCTTCCAGCTGTGGGGTTCCTGGGAACCTTTCGTGACCCTAACGCGACCCGCACGGTGGTTTCATCGGAAGACGGAAAGGGGAAGATGGAGGGCATGACCAGCGATCCGTTCGCGTCGCCCGACACGCCGTCCGACACGCCGTCCCCCGCTCCGCAGGCCACGTCGTCCGACACGTCGAAGCCAGCCAAGAAGCCCGGGGCACCCGAGGACGCCGTGAAGTTCACCAGAGCGGCCGCGTTGTGGGGGTCGTTGATCTTCGGCTTCCTGATTCTGATCGTGCTTCTCATCTTCATCGCGCAGAACACCGAGTCAGCCGAGTTCGCCTTCCTCAACCTCAGCTGGAGCTTGCCGCTGGGCGTGGCGATCCTGTTCGCGGCCGTCGCCGGCGGGTTGTTGACGGTGGCCGTCGGCGCGGTGCGCATCTTCCAGCTACGCCGCGCCGCGAAGAAGAACCTCAAGGCCGGTCTCTGATCCGGTCACCGGATCATCACCAGCTGGTCGACCGAGTCCTTCGGTAGCTCGCCGTCGACGGTGGCGGTGACGGCCATGTTGTTGACCGTGATGGCGCCCTTGTGGTTGTCCAGCCACGCGGTGTCCGCGGCGTCGCGGCCGGTGGCGATGCGCACCATCGACTGACGCGGCGCCAGGCACGTGGCATCGACCACCTGCCAGCGACCGTCCACCAGGGCCTCGGCGACGGCGTGGAAGTCCATCGGCTGACAGCCCGGGGCATAGACCGAGACCAGGCGGGCGGGCACGTTGACCGAGCGGAGCAGCGCGATGACCAGGTGGGCGTAGTCGCGGCACACACCGGAGCCCGCCAGCAGCGTGTCGGCGGCCCCGTCGATCGGATCGCTCGAGCCGGGCACGTAACTCAGCCGGGTACCGACCCACGACGAGATCTTCTCCAGCACGGTGACCGAGTCGGCGACGTCGCCGAATTCGGTGCCGCCGAAACCGAAGAACTTGTCGGCCTCCGCGTAGCGACTGGGCCGTAGATACGTCGAATAGTCCAGGTCGCCGACCGGGGCGGGGTCGGCCTGGCCCAGCACGGTCGCCGCGTAGGTGACCTTCAGATTTCCGACCGGGGCGTCGAGCATGTGGATGCGGTTGCCGTGTTCCCCGGCGATCTCGCGGACGTCGGGATCGATTGTCCTGCCGTCCAACTCGAACGACAACGACTCCGTCACCTCGGCCCCGGGATGCGGCGCGACCGCGATCTGGAACTCCAGCGTCGTGGGCGCGGTGATCTGGACGTCCAACTCCGCACCGACATCACGCTTCATCACCGGGCGTTTCCTTCCGATCCGGGAAAGGAATCCCGAGGGTTGTTTTTGGGGCACGCGTCTTTCTACCCCGCAATGACCTGCGCCGAAACTCGGCGGCGTCAGCTCAGTTGGGCCAACCCGGCGGCGACCAGCGGGCCGACGGCCTGCTCGACCTTGTCGCCGTCATCGGTCACGCCGCTCTCGCGGGCCCGGTAGGCGATGCCCGCGCCGATGATCGCGAGCTTGAAATACGCCAGCGCCATGTAGAAGTCCCAGTTGTCCAGCGAACCGCCGGCGGCGGTGGCGTACTTCTCGGCCAGGGCGTCGGCGGTCGGGATCTGGTCGGCCGCCCACGCGGCGTCGGAATGCACCAGACGGAACGTCGGGTGCCGGTACACGCACATCAGTGCCGCGTCGGACAGCGGATCGCCCAGGGTCGACATCTCCCAGTCGAGGACGGCGACGACCTTGGTCGGATCGTCGTCGTCGAGGATCGTGTTGTCGATGCGGTAGTCACCGTGCACGATCGCCGCGCGGCTGTGCGCCGGGACCGCGGCGGCCAGCTTGGCGTGCAGTTTCTTCACGTCGTCGTCGCACGCGTCGTCGGCACGTTTGACGAGCTCCCACTGGGAACCCCAGCGCCGCCCCTGCCGTTCCAGGTAGCCCGCCGGTTTACCGAAGTCGCCCAACCCCACCGCGTCAGGATCCACCGCGTGCAGGTCGGCCAGCACGGTGATCAGCGAGTCGACGCATGCCTCGATGGCGGCGGTGTCACCGATCTCGGCGAGTTGGTCGGAGTAGCGCACCACCCGGCCGGGCACGTACTCGACCATCTGGAACGGCGCCCCCAG
>MDTC01103264.1_pt1 | contig 18328 bp, 12 predicted proteins | sample 811181 | NCBI WGS metagenome assembly MDTC01 (sample SAMN05326644, study PRJNA326480) | marine metagenome | isolation source: seawater | place: Pacific Ocean: North | collected 2011
AGGACTGCTCTAGAACCTCATAGCCGCCGTTGAGCCCAATAAAGTGCTCTACATCTGCACCCGCCCACCGGTAGATGGCTTGGTCGTCATCTCCGGCGCAGTAGATGCGTTCAGAATGTTGCTCCAGTATGTGCGCTACGTCCCATTGCAGGGGCGACAAGTCCTGCGCCTCGTCTATAAATGTGATGGCAAGACGAGGGCAGAACTGTGCGCCTTCACGGACAAACACTTCTAGCATGTCTGTGAAGTCGTAAAGCTGGTGCCTGTTCTTGTATTCTAGCAGAGAGTCGGAGATGTATTTGACCGTAGTCCAGTCCATGTCCATCTGACTGTCGTCATACTGTTGTCGCAGGTCTATCTTACGAAGGCGGGCCAGATTGAGCAGGCCGATAACGGGGTTGCTGTTCTTGTTCAGATCAAAGACCTCATCACCATCTGACTTGTTGCTGTTCTCTCGCAGATCAAACCCGATAGCGTGGCCTAATTCTTTGTAGTGCTCGGCCTGCATCACTTGTTCTTGTCGTATGCCAGACAGGCGCAAAGCAAAGCTATGCAGGGTCCTGAACCACGGCAATTGCGGCGGCTCCAGATTGAACCGTTTACAGGCCCGCTCTACCGCCTCGTTTGCAGCCTGCCGGGTAAAGGCAAAATAGCCGACATGTAACGGGTCCACCCCAGACGACAGGGCCTCATCTACTTTGTTCAACAGCGCGGTGGTCTTGCCGGTGCCGGGCGGTCCGTAGATGCGGAATATTTTACTCTGTGTCATAGCCCTGTTCCGATAGCCGTTGCTTCAGCAGAGCAATGCTGCCCGCACCAAGGTTGGGGATGTTATCTATTTTCTTTTTTGGTACAGACCAACCGAAAACAGGAGCTTCAGCACGTTCGATAAACTCTTCAAAGGTCAGGTCGTACAGGCCCTCGTTTCTAAGGCAGTTGCGAACTCTACGAGGCAGAACGAGGTGGCACATTTTCGTGGGCTTGTCCAAACACTCAATCTCTTGCTTCCAGCGGATGTAACGTGAAACGGTTTCCACGATTTGTTCTACACGCTGGCGTGTTATTCCCAACTCATCTCCGATTGATTTGTATGTGCGAAGTTCCACAACACGTTGTTTATGTATGTAAAGATCACGATCTTTCATCAAAAGGGTGCCTCCCCTGTTCCGTTGCCAAAGCTTGGTGCGTTGATTTCTGTTTCTTCTTCGTCAAAAGCAGGCACTGACCAAACGCGAATCGGCCTGCTTTTGATTCGTAACAGTTGGCTTTGTCCGCCAATATCTCGCAGACGTTGCGCTATCTTGTGTGTCTTGTACTCAAAGAATTTGTTGCGCTTTAGAAATGCCTCAAAGTCTTTAAGCCTGAAGTAAGTCAGGCCGTCCTCTTCATCCGTCCACGGCTTCTTCAGTAGTATTTCTTCTTTGTCGTTGGCCTTCTGCATGTGAGCGCAGAACTCTTCCAAGTAGTCATTAAACTGACCGCTGATACTGGCATCTTCTGCAACGTCGATGATGGCGCTTTCATTTTCACGCATCTCATTCATCAACGCGCCGATCCGGCCCTCCCAGACAGGCTTGCCCACAGTGCGCGGCATAAAGTTAAGTTGCTCCAGACAGGCTTTCTGAAACGTCGCTTGGTTCAACAGAGCCTCGGTGTCTAGCTCCAAGGGCTCCCCGTTTACATCCAAAAACCAGACCGGCGGGTTGGAATTGTATTTGCGTAGATTAGCTATGGCCGCGCCTTGTATAGCCGCGCCAATCCCGTGTTTTCGGGTCTGACACAACTCTTTGTTACAATGTGTAACAATCGGTGCGTCACTGCACCGATAGGCGTAATCCTTCTTTTCAAGCTGCTTGGCGACTATGTTGACCTCGTTCAGAGGTAGCGGCGGGTCCAGATACTGCATGTTATATGTCAGTATCTCTGACTCCCAGCTATCTGGATAAGCCTTGCGTAAGTACACGCCAATATTAAACAGGCCATTGTTGCGCCCGCCCTCGGATATCATGCTTTTCAGCAGGAACTGAAGGCACGGCGGACCGTCCTTCATTGGGGACGTATCGCCGCTGTCACCTATCTGAAGCTTTGTCACCTGTTCCGGCGTCTGCTTGTGAGCCTCATACAGCGCGAAGAACTCTTCCAAGGTGCCAGAGGTGCCATCGTCCTTGATAGCGTAGCGTAGGCCGTCTTCTGCGTCGTAATACGGCAGGTTCAGAAAGTTACCTACGTCGTCGCGGTCTAAGTGCAACTTGATCTGCTTTGGGAAGACCTCGCTCCCGCCGTAGCCCAGCGCAGCAGATATCTGTTGCAGCGTAGACTGCATGTCCTTGGCGTCGATCCAGTCGGTAGTAAACAGGAAACAGTGTGCGCCACCTGACTTTGACCGGCAGACCACCAAGGGCAGTTTAAGTTTGCGTATCTTCTCAACAAGCAGCTTGTGGTCGAGCGGGTATTGATCGACATCAATACAGCCCCAGACGCACTTGTTGTCTTCGTTAATGGGGATGATACCGACGCTGCGCCCCTTGCCGGACAGGTGGCCCTCCCAAAGAGCCGTGGTCCGTGGTTCGCGCACGATAGCAGCCCGCCCGGTATTCTTACCGTTCGCTTGTTGCTTCTCGACTTTGTATGTGCCGTAAGCAAGCTGTAGGCCATTAAATATGGCTGAAAAAGTATCAACTGACATGTGTGCCCCCAAAAAGGACGGGGCGGCAGGGTTCCGTGCTTCCCTACCGCCCCGACTTTTTAGAACGGTACGTCGTCGGAGTTGTTACCCCCGCCCACGGACTCGTCCTGATGCTTCACAACCACATCGCCCGCTGCGATAGATGCAGCAAACTCTTTGGCACGATTGTAAGTGGCGGCATCTTTTACCGGACCGGTACGGCTCATTTCCCAACCGTGCCAACTGCCCTTAGAGTTTTCCTCGCTAATTGTTTTCAGGTGGTACAAGTGACTGAAGCGTGGCGGTGTAAACGGTCCGTTCTTGCCTTGCATGGTCAGCGAAGAGATCATGCTGTTCCACTTGCGCGACTTCTTGAGTTGCGTAGACTTCATAGCAATCAGTGCGGTTTCAACCGTACCGTCTTCGTGCATGACCAAGACAAAGTGCTGATGCGTCTCTTCGATGTACTGTCCACTACCGTCTGTCAGATACTCTTTGTTATCTTCGGCAGACCGCTCCGTTTTTGGCATAGCTTCACCCGGTACGTAGATAGCCACGGGAGCGCCCGTTCCTTCGCCTCTGGGGGCCCATTGGATAAACCGACGCTGGTAGGCACATGGAATGACTTGTATGCCCTCCTTGCCCTTTAAAACGGCACCAGTGACGCTGTTATAAATATCACCTTTGCGGGCGTCCTCCAGATGGTCTAGTTCCTTACTCATGCCGCCTAGAACTTTTAGGAACGGCAGGGCAAGGTCTTCTTGACCCATGTTTTCCAAACCTGCTCCGGCATCTGCCTCAAACATGGTTGGATCGAACTGAATTACTTCAGCAGTCTTGGTCGCAGCGACCTCATTTTTCTTATCAGCCATTTTATTTACCTCTCTTGACGATAGCTCTTTGCCCGATAAATGCCCCGAAGAGCTCCATTGGGAAGTCGTCACCATTTTCAACACGTTCCTTGACAAAGGCACGAAGCGTTTGGTGGTGGATTTCTGTCTTTTGATTCGGCTCGTAGCCTTCTTTTTTGGCAAAATCTTGGAAGGCCGACGCTTTGTCGTCTTCGCCCCTGCCAAATTCGCACGTGACCGTATTCTTGATGATGTCGTCATAACCCTTCTCCCGTAACCACTCGTAGGCTTTGGGACGGTTATCCAGCAGAATTGTCGCCCCATAAGTTTGCTTGACAGTAACTTCAGACCCATCATCCAACGTCATGCTGGATAGACCGATTTCTGCCAACATGGTCGGCAGTTCTTCATCTGTCATCTTACGGAGTTTTTTGCGGGCACTTTTAAGGTCCGCTTCAAGAGAGTCTATGTATTCCTCTTCTTGACGTATGGCTTTTGCCATACCAGCGACCGTGGTGAGATCACCTTGGTCTAGTTTCTCAACGGATTTGGACAGGCTTGTCTCAAAGTCCTCTTCCATCATGTCAAATATATCGCTCATCGCGTTTCTCCTTCGTGGATAAAAGCCCTGTCGGGCCTTGACTAGACGTATATATTCTCATATGTTCGCATAGTCAAGGAGAAAAAGATGCGGGATTACAAATTCAAGACAAAGCCGTTTGATCACCAGCAAAAAGCATGGGACGACTCGTGGTCCGCGGACTATTACGCGCTGTTCATGGAGATGGGGACAGGCAAGAGTAAAGTCGCGATTGACACTATCGGCGCTTTGTATAAGGCCAGAGAGATAAGTGCTGCGCTTATCTTGGCACCAAAGGGTGTGTATGACAACTGGGTCAAGGGCGAGATACCTTCGCACCTACCGGATGACATAAAGCACACGGTTGTGCGTTGGACGCCGTCTTCAACTAAAAAGTTTCAAGAAGAGATGAAGGAGTTGGTGTTTCAGCCGTTTGACGGGCTGAAGATATTTGTGATGAATGTCGAGGCGTTGTCCACGCCGCGTGGTACTAAGGCCGCGCAGATGTTTATGATAAAGAACTGCGCCAACATCATGGTGGTAGACGAAAGCACGACGATCAAAAACCGTAAGGCTACCCGCACCAAGAACATAATGAAGCTAGCCGAGGACGCCAAGTATAGACGTATCCTGACCGGCTCACCCATCACTAAGAGCCCTATGGATTTGTTCAGTCAGTGCGCCTTCCTGTCTGACCGGGCGTTGGGTTTCAATAGTTACTACGCTTTTCAGAACAGGTACGCGCTTGTGCAGAAGCGCAGCATGGGCACCCGTGCCTTTCAAGAGATTGTGGGCTACCGCAGGCTGGATGAGCTCAACGAGAAGTTGGATCAATTCAGTAACCGCATCTTGAAAGAGGAGTGTCTTGATCTGCCGGACAAGATGTACATACGCCGGGATGTCGAGCTTACAGAAGATCAGAAGCGCGTCTACAAGCAGATGAAGAAGCTGGCTTTGGCAAAGCTGGACAATGGTGAGTTGGCTACCACCGCCAGTGTTCTGACGCAGATCATGCGCTTGCAGCAGATATGCTGTGGTTTCTTGCAACCGGATGAAGGCGAGATAGAACCGATAGACAACAACCGGCTAAAGGAATTGCTGGAGATAACCGAAGAGCTACAGGGAAAAGCTATCATTTGGGCGTCGTACACATATGGCATTCAACAGATAGCTTCGGCCCTGCGCGACCGCTTTGGGCCCGAAGCGGTCGCAACCTATTATGGCGCAACCCCGCAAGATGAACGGCAGGACATTGTAGACCGGTTCCAAGACCCGGACAGTGCACTGCGATTCTTTGTGGGACAGCCGCTGACCGGCGGATACGGCATCACTCTGACCGCGGCCAATACCGTCATCTACTACAATAACAGTTATGATCTGGCTATCCGGCTTCAGTCAGAAGACCGGGCGCACCGCATTGGGCAGCAGAACAAGGTCACATACATTGACCTTGTGTCGCCGAGCACGATTGACGAGAAGATTCTGAAGGCCCTACGCGAGAAGATCAATCTTGCCGGTGAGGTGCTTGGCGAGAAGGCTAGGGCTTGGCTGCTCTAAAATTCAACAAATCGGAAGGAAACCCTTTGAAATAAGGCTCTTCTTCCGTATCTACAATTAATGGACGACCACCTGCGGCAATGTAATCCCTGTAATTAGACACCGCCGCGCCTCTCTGACCACGAAAATCTTCTATTAGTTCTTGAATTTGTTCGACTTGGTTTTGGTGAAAGATCTTTCTGTTAGCCGTAATACCCATAAACTCAAAGGGGTTTACCTTGTCCCGCTCTTTAATGTGGTACAGCAGTTTGTCCTCTAAATCCTTTTGGTAATTATACGCCCCTACATCTACCTCTTCAGGGGTAGCATATCGTAAAGTATCCACATCCGGCATACTTCCGTCGGGTTGAAGCTCCGCCGCGCTTATTTTTTCTTGACGAGCTAACTCTTTTAATGAAAACAAACCGCCACCACCTTGAGCCCTTAGAGCATCCAACTCTTGAGACGCCTCATCCATCCGAGCTAGTTCTTCTGGCGAAAACAAACCGCCAACACCTTCTTGAACTGGGACATCTCCGCCGTTTTCAAAACCGATTGGAACTTCCGTCACCCGACCCTGTGCGTCAACCTCTACCCTTGTAGGAACAAAAGCCCCCGTAGTTCCTGCGTAGGGGTTTCCAAGGCTTGCTGAATCAGATAAGTCCGACAAGTCTACCACTCGGTTAGGTCCCGAAATATCCCCTAAAGTAATGCCTCTTGCGGTTGGGGCTAACCCCATGTATGGAGATACTCTTTCTACCCCTTGAGGATACTCAAGTTGAGTTCGATCTTGATTAGCAAGAGCTTGGTCTCGTGCAAAAGCCTGTGGATCTTGCTGAGCAATATCTATTTTATAATTAAGTCCAACACTTCTGTTTTGCGGGTCTATTGTAGGCTCTAAACGGCCCGGCCCTATTTCAAACCCACCAATGTTGACGCTGCTTGGAACGTCAAACTTCTCAGCCAACCCCTGAATAGTTTGACCCGTGGACGGCGGCACCTGACCTACGGACAAACCAGTATTACCCAGCGAAATGGCGTCCTCATAAACTTGATTTGGTGAGTCAAATCCCACGGACATGTCTGAGAAGTCAAGCAGGCCGCTAATCCCAAACCTCGGTTCTTCTACATAGCTAACAAGTGGACTCTCCGTGGTTCGTGGCGCTGCTGCCGGTTCCACCACGGCGCTTGGGAACATTTCTGCAATACCCATAGGTCTTGGGCTTGCCCCCGCAGGCGGCGGAGGGGCCTCGGCCCCAGACCTGTAAATGTTTTCTGCAATCTGAGACGTAAACTGACCTTCATATGGTTCCGGCTCATATGGTCTTGGCGGAGGAGGTGTGGGCCGCGTTGGCGGCGGTGCGGGCCTGCCTCTTTCCGGCTCTTGGTCTGCGGGGTCATACCTGTTTTGCCTTGGCTCATTCCGGCCACCGCTGCTAGAGCCCCCACCGCCATCACCACCAAAGCAGTAAAAACGCGACTCAAAGCTGTCGTCAAAATCTGGAAATAGGCCGTCGGACCAAGGCTTCTTCTTAAACACAGCTATGCCTCCGTCCGATTATATCTGCTTGCACACCCGTGGCATAGCCACGCTTCTTGTCGTTCGCCTGCCGCAGGAAGGTAGCTCCGTCGTATGGGTACACCTCAATGTATCGGCTGGTAAGCTCCTGTTGCACAAACCGGCCTATCTTCAGCGCATTGTTATATGGCGCAATAAAATCTATGACGTACAACTTACCAGATGCGTGGTCCGTAAACCAGTCCTCGGGTTGCAACAATCTGGTGCCGGTCTCGTATCCTTCTGCTGCTTTTTTTGTCAGGAAGGCATGACTGAACAGGCCCGTGGGCCGTGGGTAGATTTCCGTCTTTGCTGTCAGCTTGTTCTCGTACACGACTGTCATCTTCTTTGCTTCGATGGCAGGCAGCACGAGGCGTTCAAGATCGCTTATGTACCAGTCACGGTGCATGTCGGACTTGAGCATCAGTTCCAGTACATCACTGATCATACTCTTAGGCTCCCGATACCTTCAATAAGGGCACGATCTTCTGGGAACAAGGCCGCAAAGCGGCTGCGGTCTACTTGACCACCACCCGTAGGTGGCGGCGGTGGAGGGGCTACCGACGCAAGGGTGGTTGTGGGAGGTGCCACCGGTTGCGTCGGAATCTGTGGTGGCGGCGGAGCAGGCATAGCTGTTGGTGCCACGGAGCTTACAGGACCCACGGGCTCTTCTTCTGTCACAGGTGGATCCGAAGAAATTTCAGGTTCTACAATTTCTTGTGCCCCTAACGGTATGGCACGTTGTGCGGCTGCGGGGCCCATTCCAATGCCGACTTCGGCTAATTTGTTTAAAAGAGTGCGAACTATGCCTGTTTTTTCTGACGCACTACGACCTTGCCGTAGAGCCAAGGCCAAAAGTTCTGGATCTAACAATATGGTTTCTAGAGCGTCCATTTCTTGAAGTGCTGGTAGCTCTTGTGTCAAGGTGCGAAGATATTTAGATCCTGCTTCGGCTTCTACAAGACCCGCTCCGCGACCACCGGGGATTATGTCGCCAACGGCGCTACCCAGTTTTGCACCAGTAATTCTTGTGTAAAGGTCTTCCAAAGGCGAGGTCTGACCTTGAATTATGGCGTCCGACACACTCTTTCGCGTTTCTGTTTGAATGATTGTTTGTAAACCCAGCTTTAAAGACTGAATTTCTTTTTCATCCATAATGTCGTTATCAACCATCCACTTAGCCATAGTGTCGGTATCTTTAGAAGCTTTTGGAATACGCTCAAAAAGAGCGTTATACGCGGCTCCCGCGTTAAACTGATCTCCGTGTTTGCCCCCAGACAAAAAGGCCCAACTCATTACACTGCGACGAAGACCTGCCTTGGCGTCAGGAATATTAAGAGCCTCAACATCTACGTTTTTCATTCCTTTGTTACGTAAATACCGGCTAAGAGTTCGCGAATCTGATCCTGCTCTTATAATCTCAACTAAAGAGTCTAGTTCTTTCATCGGATTATCTGATTGGATGGCAACGCGAACAGCTTGCTCGGGGTTGGATGCCCCCGTAAGTTTTTGAAATGCTTTTTGTTCTGAAACCAGTTTTTCTAAACGTCCAACTGTTTTCTTTGCACGTTGCAAAAACACGCCTGCGTCTCCGGCTTCGTCTATCATGCGGCCAAGCTCTGGAAAAGCGGTGAATACCTGTGCGTTTCTGCTGCGAAACTGTTGCATAGCTTCATTCTGAGCTTGCGCGATCTGAAGAGGGGTGCCTGTCGTGCGTGTTTCCAAAGGGATTTCAACTTCTCGCAGCGCAAGTTTTAAAACATCTCTTAAAACTTCGTTTGCGGTCCCGATAGAGTCGTCTATTTCAGACCCTGTTACTATTTCGTAACCCGTGTCCTTTGCATATTTATTTATTTGGAAACCAATGTTTTGAATTTGTTCAATACGCAAAGCTACCGCATCCGGTTTGCCCGTCATTAGTTTGCCCGTCAAGAGTTGCGGAGCTACAATCATTTTCCCCCGAGCATTTGTCTGCATGATATCGCCACCAAACGCTCTTTTTAGGTAAGTGTTAAAGGCATACGAGATGTCTCTGGCGGCATCATATGCTGGATTCCCAAAAGGGCGACCGTTCAAATCGTCCAAAGCAGCATCTGCTACGTTGTTCGCAACCCGAGCTACGTTGTCGTTTACGGTCCCTTCTCGGCGAGCTACCGTCCGCATCAAAGAATAGATGCTAGTTAAATTACCTTGCGTTACGGGTTCAACAACGACTCCTGTGGCTTGCGCCCCTTGTTGTTGAGCTAATTCGGCAATCAATGCCTCACGTTGCAGACGTATAAGTTCGACAGATTTAGTTCCCTTTGAGGAGCGACCAAGGCGGTTTTCTAATTGTCCAAGGGCTGCAATGTTGGCTTCGGTAGCCTCAATAATTGGAGAGCTAGTATCTGATATAATTCCAGCATCCCGTAGAAGGCGAGCATAACTATCTCTGGCGGGTAGCCCCATAGAGTTTTGGTAAGCTTCCTCAAATTTAGTTACCGCGGCAGGGCGGTCCGAAAAAGCGTCTGAGGCATCTAAACCAAGTTGTTTTTTAACCGCTACAACCCGATCATTGATATCTCTAAATTCAGGAACTCGCATGAGGCTAGGAAGCTCTGCGGGATCTGTTTGTGCAAGAATGGCGTCCCACTCTTCAACAAAATTTGGAACTGCATTTTCTACAAATTCATCGGTTTCAGGATCTTTCCTATAAAACGTGTCTATAGGCGAGTTTTTATCTACTTTTGTCCACGCATTTTTTTCTAACCGACGGAACAAATCTTCTTGGGTAGCAACAACTTGTGCTAACCGCTCACCCAAAACGCGGCTAGCCTCTTCTCCGCCTTCTGGATATATTTGACGAACAGATGCAATCGTTTGATTTATTGCCCGATCCATGCGATCTGCCACAAGTATAGAAAGTCTGTCTTGCATCATTTGACCGGCAATTTTCACAAGATCCGGGTCCCCAGATCCGCGGAGCGCGAAGATAGCACCGCGTTGCATTTCCAAACTTTTTATAAAAGATTTATCGCGTTGGAGACTCAAGCCAGAACGGTTAGAGCGGCCAAGTGTAAGTTGTTCAAGCTGCATTATTGAAGGATTATCAATAAATTGGCTTGTGAAAATAGGAGCATTAGGTAGCTGTTTACCTTTGGCGTCCAAACCTTGATCCGCAATCGCTCGGAAAGCCGGTTTTAATTGGTAACTAACTATTTCCCCGTTTTGAATAACGGGTTCGACCATAAGGTCTTCCATTGCTTTTAAAAGAGCTTCTGGATTGTCTTGGTTTTGATCAAAAATATCAAACAGGCTATTTATGGCTCTACCGCGAGCACGGCCTTGTGTTCCAAAAATATCAAGACCGCGACCAAGAGCCACGCTCTCTTTCCTACGAGTAAAATAATTACCAATTCCTTTATACATAGACGGGACAAATTTAAGCAGAGAGACTTGTGGAGCTAAACTGCCCACAACCTCTGCGCCCAGTCTTGCCCCCGGACTTCTTGGGAACTTTGACTCTATTATGTTCACCGCAGCCCCTGTTGCGGGGACCGCAAGAGCCTCTACGCCTAGCATAACACCTTTGCCTTTTAACCCGGCATCTCGGAACAGGGTTCCGCCCGTCACCAAAGCTTTTTCAGCAAAATTTATTGCCGCAGATGTTCCGCGGGTCATAGCACCCGGACGATTTAACCTTTCAGCAGCTATTTTCCCGGCTTCTTTTAACGTCATCTTCCCTCCAGACTCTCTTGCTTGTCTAAAGATCTGGTCGCGAAGTTGAGTAAAAGCTTTTGTGGTGGGAACTCCCGAAAGTTTTCCAGCTAAATACTGAGTAATTAGAGGGTTTGCCATGTCCTCTGCCGTCAAAGGATTTGCCGCAATATGCTTTCCGGGTTTGTACAAACCGACGGGCAGTTTTTTTAAAGAATCAAATGTACTAAAAGCGGCTCTTGGGGCGAACTGCGGCATAAAAATAAAGGGCAAAACACTTCCAGCAGACTCATAACCCCTGAATTTAGCTTCGGCCCTTGGGGTTAATTGTACATCTGCGGGTCCTTCAAACAGCATGTTTGATATGGGGCTACCAATAAAAAAGTCTCCAAGTAAGGACCCTGTCATAAATCCTGCTGCGCCTGCGGCTGGTTTAGAGAAAACACCTAAAGGAGCGGCAAGTCCGGGAAGCGGAATATAAGGAGGTGCTAGAGCCGCCGATGCTTTAGCAGAGGCTATGCCCGTTGCTAAAGAGGCTGTTCCCCGAGTAAGGCCCGACAAAAAAGCAGTGGTTTCAGTAGGGGCCCCGTCCTCTCCCAAGGTTTTCATGGTGGTGAAATAACGAAGAATTTGATCGTCGGTCAGACCCTTACCCTGTTGATCCGAGCCAAAGTTAATTGAACGCAAAATAGGTGCTGTTCCTAACTGCAACTCGTCGTAATCCATCTGCCCTTGGAACTCGGGCATGTTGTTCATAATTTCTGTAGTCATGCGGGCAAGGACATGCTCCGTGTCCCCGCCATGTTGTTCATACGTAAATTGAACTTCGTCAGGTTCCCACTTAAAATATTTGTTAGGGTTTGGGGCCTCGCTAGTTTGTGCCGGACCTGCGCTGGTGTCTGCAACATCCGCCATGACTAACGATCCTCTCGTCTACGTCTAATTTCGTCCAAAGTGCTCTGGAAGGCACCCTCGCTTACAAAACCACGATCCGGAATAGTTTCAAGCAACTTCAGAACCCCATCAATAGCGTAGTTTTGATTTTTAGCCTGTCTACGAATGGTGGCGTCACTTTCAGAGGCAAGAACGGATAAGTTGTTTTCTCTTTCTTGCAACATCAAGCGTTTCAATCCTACCAACCTGCGAACAGCGTTAGCCGGGTTGGCTAAGAAATTGTCTGTGCTTGGGAACATAGCTGCCAGACGAACTTGTTCGCCTTCTGCGAACCGCGGGCTGCTAGCAAGTGCCACACGACCCAAAACATTTACCGCGTCAATGAAGTTTCCAGCCTCGACTTCAGTGGCTCCAAAGTTCTCAAACGCTGGAACAACACCACCGACAGACTCACTAAGAACTTGTTTGATTTTTGCGTAGAAACCAACACCGTCCCTTGCGGCTTTAAGGGCATCAAATGTGCGGTTTGAAACTGCCGTTCCCGTTTCAACGCCCAAGATGTCCGTATTAGCTCCAAGACCAAGACCCGGAGCCCCGTCAAGAACATTGGTGATTTCGTTGTCCCCCTCAGTTTGCCGCATAGTGGCAAGTTCTTGCGCGGCAGCAGCCATGCTTCCTGCAAGTCGCGCTTCGGAGAAAGCTTTGTCCTTACTAACAAGAACAGCCCCTTTGTAAGTATCTGTTGAAAGGTCGATAGGGTCACCCGAGACATCATACAAGGTCTCACCGACTTTCTTAACAAGGATGTTCTTTCCGTCAGCCAGAATCATGTTTTCAAAGGTGCCCGTTTCTGGAATACGTTTACCAAAGATAGCCGTGGTCTGCCCGTCTTTGACCTCAACAAGCTGACCTTTGACAACTCTAATATCACGATCTTTGTCGCCAAACAGAACTTTGACATCTTCAGGGTCGGTAATATCAATGACCTGACCTTTGACAGTAAGTGTTTTTCTATCGGGCTTGCCAAATATAACGGTTGGGTTAGCAACATCTGTGATGTCGATAACTTCTCCGTTGACCGTAGTGGTCTTTGTATCTTTGTCTCCGTATATAACTCTTGGGTTGTCGATGTCGGTGTAGTCGATAAGTTGACCGTTGACCATCGCAGTATCTTTTTTAGGATCACCATGAACCACTGTCGGATTGCTTAAATCACTAAGATCAATGACCTGACCTTCAACAATCTTAATTGTGGGGTCCTTGTCCCCAAATATAACTTTTGGACTTTCCGGCTTGGTTATATCAATGACCTGACCCTTTATTGTAACGGTTTTGGTGTCAGGTGTTCCAAATATAACTCTTACATTAGCCGGGTCGGTGTAATCTACAATTTGCCCGTTTACAGTTGTGGTTTGTAATTTTTTATCGCCGAAAACAACTTTCGGATTAGTCATGTCTGTAATGTCAATAACCTGCCCTTCTATCGTAACAGTATTGGGTTTATTCGGGCCCCCTGTAGATAGTCTAGACCCCGGATTTTCTGCGCGCAAAGCTTTGGCCTTCGCGTAGTCCTCGGGATCATTGATATTATACTGACCCAAAACTTTCGTGCCGGTTGCGTCGATAAGGCTCATAGGCTTCGGATCTTTAGCTCTTATTTTAGCTTTTGCTAAAGTTACAGCATCTTCAGCCGCAACTTCTGCGGCAAGCTTAGTCTCTGCGGATTGCAGAGCCGCTAAATCCAAAGTTCTACCTTCTTTTTCCGCCGCACGTTTAGCTTCAAGCTGCTGTTGAGCTCTAGCCCCAATAGTCTGAGGCAACTGTGTTTGCGTAGCAGCCATAGCTAAACGCTCCGCAGGGCTCATGCCTGCACGTTCCCCTTGCATCGGCGCAGCAAAAGTTAGCGCGGTATTCGCAATGTCGAACAGCATCTGCGCCTGTGTAAGATTTTTCTGCTCTTCAAGGTCCGCGGCCCGTGCTGCGGGGTCTCCAAGACCATATTCCCTGTAAATACCTTTTTGCGCTTCAACCAGTTCTCGCAAGCGACTACCGCTGCCTCGTTCCGGCTTCTGCTCCGGCAAAGCCGCTGCCGCCGCAGGGCTTAAACCGGCACGAGCCGCTGCTTGTGCTTCCCGTTCTGCTTGTGCATTCACTATATCGCGAAGCAATAAATTATCCAAAAAAGGAGATTCAGAGGCTCGGCTAAACCGAAGGCTGTTTAAACCGGCTCCACTGATGTCTGGAACTACACCCGCATCTTGAAACTTTAAGACCGGCTGGTTGTCTCCCCGGCGGACCAGCCCGCCATCCTTAAAATTTGCGGGAGGGGGTCCTCCCATCATAGGAGGTGCCGTCGGAGGTGCCGCGGGCGGCGGTGGAGGTGCCATAGTAGACATAATACCTTGCGCCATAGCGCCTTGCACGGGCTCTGTCATTTCTTCCGCGGCCAGACCGCCAATCCCCTGATCCACAGCAGCCATCGCCATAGCAGGCTGCACCAGTGTCAGGACAGACTCAGGTGTTTGTGCAGCATCTTCTTCGCCCACAATGTCAGCAAGCTCGGCATACCGCTGTTCTACCGTGGCATCATCGCCGCGGATGGAGTTCATTACGGTCTCATAGTCTTCTGCGTTATCCAGATTGCCAATCTCTTGCTGCGCTTCGGTCAAGACGTTTGTTAGCATTTGCGGGTCTAAAGTTGGGCCTTCCATGCCCGGTGCGGGGGCCGCGGGCGGCGGTGCCATCATACCCGCAATACCGCCCTCTTGCTTGAGTTCTACACCACGACCCATCAGGATGTCGGCTTGTGTGATATTGCCGTCTTTGTTTAGGTCGGGGAAAGCAGCCCCGCCTCTAGCAAACATCTGCCGTGCTAATACGCTCCTGTTCATCCGAATAACCCCGCTTTTTGTGCGCCTGCCGCCGCTGATAGTCCCGCTATGCCCAAGCCAAGGAACGACTGAGCCGGTGATACGTTAGGTGCGGTAGATGTCGCGATAGTCTGCTGCGAAGACGGCGCACCCTTGTAAATGTCTGATAAGAAAGCATACCTCTGATACGGCTCATAGAGTTGAGCCATATCACTTTGCCTTTTTGCCTCAATCTCAGCCTGCTGCTGCGCTTGTTGTCGCTGACCAAGGTCGAAGATAAAGCCCTGTTCTCGCTGACCAATCTGCTGCCCCAACTCACCCAAGCTAGCCTGCCGAAGACCCAGTGTGCCCAACGCCTCGCCAGTCTGAAAGCCGAGACCAGCCCGAGCTTGACCGGCAGCGGCACCCCTATCTAGTTGTCTTTCCGCAGCCTGCTGAGCCTGTAGGAAATTCTGCGCTTGAGCTTGTGCCAAGGCCGACGCACGGTTTCTGCCAATTTCTGCTTGTTGTATCGCAGCACGACTACCGCCAAATGCCGACGGACCCCCGGGTTGACCCACTGCTTGTAGGCCAGCTTGAGTGGCTTGAATATCATATGCACGATTGATCTCATCTTGTATAGCGGTCTGATACGGGTTCATAAGACTTGTTATGCCCGCCTGTGTCAGGCCCGTTTCTGCTGCGGTTAAACCCGGACCGGCTAATTGTGCCGCGCCCATCGCCCCCGTCATTGGATCTCCGGAAATCGCCGTTTGAGCATCACCAATAGTGTACCCGGCCTCTGTAAGATAAGGCTGATACGTGCCTATACCCTTGTCTGCCTCTGCAATAGCTTTCGTTTGCAGGCCCGTCATCTCAGCAATTTGTTGAGTGGGCAGTTGAATTTTTGGGGTGCCGTCTGGGTTTAGAACGGGGTTGCCGTTTTCATCTACGACCGGTACGCCAACCGGTTGATCCGCAAGAGCTTTTGCAGATTTTAAAAGCCCAAGCTTATAGGCTTCAATCTCCGGAGCTTCTCTTACAATTTGGGTTTCGGTAGTTGTGGACATTACGCCATCGACCTCCCCTTGGCTTCAAGGCCGCGCATCATGTCGTACATATTTCGGATGCCCTGCTCATTGTTGCCATTGCCCAGACCTTTAACAGCGTCTGTTGTCATAACAAACTCACCCGGCATCAACATTGCCCTAACACTGTCTTTTCCCGGGGTGCCCTCATTCGGCATGATACCACCGACACGGCGTGGGAAGATTTCACCGCCTTCTGCCACCCGCTGTGTTCTAAACTGTGGTCGTCTAAACGGGTTGTACGGCTGGTATGCTCTTGGATCAAACCGGTAGTTTGTGCCTACCACGGTCTGCCCCGTAGAACCTGTGGGGGTTTCGCCCGGCAAGAGATACTCATCTGGGTTGTCCCGAATCTCGTCGGCACCTGTCCGCGGGTCTTCCACTGGCGGATCGTCTGGCTTATCGAATGCGCCAAGGGCGTAAGCGGCTGTCCCAGCCGCCGCCGCAGCGGGGCCAAATTTTGCAAGGTATCCCGGGCCCATACTGGCGGCGGTCACTTTAGCGGCTTCCGCGGCAGCGGCAGTTTGTTGCGCCGCAGAAGCTGTAGCCGGAGTTGCACCATAAGTAGCAAGAGTATCGGTATAAGCCTGTGTTTTTGCCAAGTTCACTTGCTCTGGGGTAGGACCAGAAGGTAAGAAAGCTTCCCCATATTCTCCCTGTGCAATATTCTCAAAAAAGCTTTTTGACTCATACGGGGCTGTACCCCCACTCAAAGTTGAACCTGTTTGAACATTAGCCAAGGTGGAATCTGAAACACCTGATGTAAGCATAGCGGACTGATCACCTACCCCCGCCGGAGTGGACCCCATAGCCTGTGGGTCCGGGCCATATCCAGACATACTTACAGCATCCGCTGCTTGTGCTTGGTTTTGTAAGAACTGACCCGCATCCGACTGACCCACAACAGCATCTGTTGTAGGTATTTCAGTGCCCGGCGGAAGACTGTCCGCACTAGCTAGCTGTAAATCTTGAGCTTTAGCTAGCGTCTCCGAAGCGGTCACAGGAGCGGAAACCGCTTGCTCTGCCAAGACTTTGTCCAGTCCCGCTTGACCAAACTGACCAGAAGCAAGCTGCTGACCCGCGGTTGATAGATTAGATAATTTAGCCGCATTTTTGATTCCGGAGACTGCGCCCTGAGAGAAGCTCTGGCCGGGGGCGGCGTTCAAACCCCCCGATATGCCTGCGGTTGCACCACCAATAGCGCCGCCAACCAAAGCAGATTTTAAGGCATCCTCTATACTACCGCCTTGCACCAATGTACCAATGCCCGCGCCAACCGCGCCAGAATAAATCGCTCCCAAACCGGGAAATGCTGCGTTCAAGACAAACGGTATAATAACCGGAGCCGCCTTTTTGACGACATTAACAACTTTCTTGGCAACTTTTTTTACAGCTCTTCGGACTTTTCTAAGAGTCTTCTTTAACCAACCAAACTCTCTCAAACCTGTTTCAGGATTAATTGAGTTGGCGCTTGAACCAACTACATATTGTTCGGGATCTTCTACTCCAAGCTCTTCTAAATGCTTAAATATAGACGCTTTCATGTCCGGATTGTTAGCAATCAAAGGCAAAGGAATGACTATCTCACCCGTAGCAACGTGCGCTAGCGTGTCGTCTCCGCCCCGACCGTAAGAGGCCATACGGTTAGCAACATCAGAAAAATTTGCTACCCCTTCGTTACCAAAAGCTTTCTTAGCTTCTTCTCGTTCAAGCGCCGCAATTTCGTCGTCTTCCATATAGAAGTCGCCGATACCACCCTCGGGGAAGGTAAATTCTTCTTGAAGTGCCGCTTTTGCCATCTTTTGATCCCATCACAAGGTCTGGTGCAGTCTAACCTTTTTTTAAACTTACGTCCATACTACGAAACGGTCACCGTCACCGTTCCAACCGACGTAGTTCCTACAAAACTGCCAGAGTGTATTTCGTTCTGTTCGACAATCCGTAAAAACCCCGCATCTCCTATAAAAAAATCCCCCACCTCCAAGGCGTTAGCAGATCCGCTGCTAGGTATTCCTTGGAAGTTAATGTCCGCGGACCGTACCTCGTCAATCAGTTGTTCCAAGGTCCGCGCTAGCTGGTTCGCGAACACTGGATCGTACTCCGCGGGCGCTATGGGTATGATAGGACGTAAAACTTTTTTGGTCATCGCCTGCCATCCGGCCTCGCATCCAGTCTAGGTGCCCCCAAGCGCCATTTTACACCAGTCGCTGTGTTTTCTACGCGAATCGCCATTTGCCGCCCACGAGCGCGTAGGTCAATCTTGTCCGTATATTGCTCTACAGGAGAGGTAGCCGTCCGCGTTGCGCTGCCAGAGGGAGACTCTGTGAAGTTGTCCCCACCAAAGTCCCTGCTTTTTACCGTGAACAATGCCGCGGGATTAGCTGCATCAGAGCCGCTAAAGCTCAAGTCCGGCAGAATACGATTGAGCAACATGAACTGCTGGCCGTCTCCTATGTCAAAGTCTGACGACTCTACAAAAGCGTTGATGGCTACGGCACTGCCCGTACTGTAGTCATCTAAGCCGCGCTCATGGTCATACAAATACAAATCCGTGCCGGTGCCCTGCGGGAAACTACGTAGTCCAGACGCTCTGTCATTCCACGCAGTGCGA
>MDTC01215389.1_pt1 | contig 18328 bp, 16 predicted proteins | sample 811181 | NCBI WGS metagenome assembly MDTC01 (sample SAMN05326644, study PRJNA326480) | marine metagenome | isolation source: seawater | place: Pacific Ocean: North | collected 2011
GTACAGAAATATATTCTCGAGAGTATGATGAATATTTAATGCTCTCATTAGATATTTTAGAGAATACTAATATTAAAAGTGTGATAATTGCTAATCAACAGATTCTAAAATTTATGTTAAGAAAACTTCCAATAGAACCAGGCTTTGTATTGGTAAAGAGTGCTCAAGAAAATCAGAAGATTATTTATCAAGAAATCCAGAAAATGGGTCATACTATAATATGCCAAAATGCTGAATTTTGTGTTACCTGGCCTGATGAAGGTAAATATGATTTAAAAATGATCAGCCATAATACATTAAAATATGTAGATTGTATTTTGACACATAATATGCTTGAGACAAGCCTTCTAAAAGAATTCAAGAAAATAAATAAAATTCCGTCAGAGATTATTGAAATTGGCAACATAAGATTTTTAAGAGATAAAAAAACATATAATAGTTATTATAAAAACTATATTAAAAATAGAATTCAAAATAAAAACTCAAAATTTATTTTGTTTGTATCATCGTTAGGGCCATCAAACCTATATAAAGGTCTTTCTAGAGAAGAAATCTATAATTTTCTAATTAAGTCAGACTCTACAGAAAAATCACACGCTGAGAGATTATCGTATCAATATTTTTACCATCAATTTCTATATAAAGAATTTGCTGAAGTGATAGAGGAATTAAATATTTCATCAGAAAATATTTGTTGCATTGTAAGACCTCACCCATCGGATGATATAAATCAGCTTAAACAAATTTTTAATGGCATACCCAATATACAAATCATTGAAGAAAATTCTTTTAAGCCATGGGCTTTAGCTTCAACTTTGGTAATATCAAGTTCAAGTTCAACTCTAATAGAATCAACATCTTTAGATATTAATAGCATTTCATTTTTACCATCATGGCCAGATGATAAGATTGATTTAGTTAATTATTTTAGGAATCATCAAGTAAATAAGACTTCTTTTCAATCATATTCAAAAGAAGATTTAAAAAATAATATCAAAAATTTTTATAATGACCCTGATTATAGTAATCTGAGTCAAATTAATGAAGCTAAAGAATTTCTCGGTATAAAAGAAGATAGGAATATAAAATATTTATACGAGTATATATCAAAAAATAAAAAAATGATTGATAATTATAATAATAAACTCTTTTTACCTTTTTATATAATTAAGCCTGCTATGCAGATTATTTTTATTTTCACAGAACTATATAAGTTTTTATTTTATAGGAAGTCATATAGAAACTATTTATCTCAAAAAAATACTAGCTTTAATAAATACTGTATTAAATTTGGGGCGATGAATCATTTAAAAAAATATGATAAAATAATATCAATGGTAAAGAAAAATTATACTTTCTTACGAAAGAAAGATTAAAGAATATGTCATCAAAAATAAGAAAAAAAATTGTAATAGTTGGTGCAGGATATGTAGGCTTTTCATTATCAGTTCTTCTCTCTCAGCATCATGAGATATTATTAATAGATATTGATGAAGAGAAGGTTAATTTGATAAACAAAAAAAAATCACCAATTAGAGATGAAGATATTGATGATTTCCTAATTAAAAAAGATCTTGATTTATCAGCTAAAACCAAATTCAAAGATGCTTATAGAGAAGTTGATTTTGTAATCATTGCTACGCCAACAAACTATGACTCTTTAAATGAATCATTTGATACTAATACTGTTGAAAAGACTATTAGAGATATATTATCACAAAATAATAATGCAAATATTGTTATTAAATCTACAGTCCCCCTTGGATTTACTGACAGTATGAGAAAAAAATTTAATAGTTCTAATATTTTTTTCTCCCCTGAGTTTCTTAGAGAAGGTAAGGCATTATACGATAATTTATATCCATCTAGGATCGTTATTGGTGATACATCTGAAAAAGCAGTTACATTTGGAAAGATATTGTTAAATGGTTCTATGCTAGCGAAAGATTCTGTTAATATACATTACATAACCTCCAAAGAAGCGGAGGCTGTAAAGTTATTTTCAAATTCATATTTAGCAATGAGAATAGCATTTTTTAATGAATTAGATTCTTTTGCTGAAGTTCATGATTTATCCACAAGTAATATAATCAAAGCAGTGAGTGATGATCCAAGAATAGGAAATTACTATAACAATCCTTCTTTTGCATATGGTGGGTATTGTTTGCCAAAAGATACAAAGCAACTTCTCAATAATTATAATACAGTTCCTAATGAATTAATAAAGTCAATAATTGAATCTAATAAAACTAGGAAAAAATTTATTGCAAGGACAATAATTAATAAATCTCCAAAATCTATAGGTGTTTTTCATTTATCAATGAAGACAAATTCTGATAATTTTCGAGAAAGTGCCGTATTAGATTTGATTAAGATGTTTCAGAGAGAAAATATTGAAATAAATTTATACGAGCCCTTGATAAAAAAAATTGATTTAGAAAATATTAATATTATAAATGACTTTGAAAAATTTGTTTTAAAATCTGATATCATAATTGCGAATAGAATGTCTGAAGAGCTATATCAAGTTAGACATAAAGTTTATACTAGGGATATTTTTGGTATTAATTAAATATAAAACTGATTTAAATATATGAAAAAAATATTTGTTACAGGATCTGCTGGTTTTATTGGATTTCATTTATCAAGTTTGCTTACTTATTTAGGATATGAAGTACATGGATTTGATGCATTAACTAATTATTATGATGTTGATCTAAAAAAAAAACGTCATGAATTATTAAGTGTTAATAAATCATTTAAATATACTATTGGCAATTTAGAAGATATCGATGTTCTTGAGAAAGTAATTCGAAATTTTAATCCTGATATTATTATTCATTTAGCGGCTCAAGCCGGTGTTAGGTATAGTATTGAAAATCCAAGATCGTACATTGATAGTAATATTATTGGTTCATTTAATATTCTTGAACTTAGTAAAAAATATGAAGTAAAGCACTTGTTGATGGCTTCTACTTCTTCTGTTTACGGCAGCAATGATAATATGCCCTTTAAAGAAACAGATAAAACTGATACTCAATTATCAATGTATGCTGCTACAAAAAAATCAAATGAAAGTATGGCACACGCTTACTCAAATATATTTGGTATACCAATAACTATGTTTCGGTTCTTTACCGTTTATGGACCTTGGGGAAGGCCTGATTTAGCATTATTTAAATTTGTAGATGCAATATTGGACGATAGACCAATAGAAATTTATAATAATGGAGAAATGTATAGAGATTTTACTTATGTAGAAGATCTCGTAAAATGTATTCAATTATTGATAGATAAAGTACCAAATAATTCTTATTCAAAAAAATACAAAAATGATTCTTTATCTGATATTGCGCCATTCCGAATTATAAATATTGGAAATGCAGAAAAAGTTAAGTTATTAGACTTTATTAACGCTATTGAAAAAGAGTTAGGAAAAGAAGCAATTAAAAAATATTTACCAATGCAATTAGGAGATGTTGCTGCAACACATGCTGATGTTACACTATTGAAAAGTCTTACTAATTTCGTTCCTGCGTATAGTATAAAAGAAGGTATTCCAAATTTTATTAAATGGTTTCGTAATTATTATAATAAATGATCCTAATTTTATAAATTATGAAAGATAATTTAATTGCTAAAAAAAGTTCTAAAGAGTTATTAACTTATCTCTGGAATTCAATTGACTTAAGAAGAAAATATCAGTTTATTGCCTTAGTTTTTCTTGCATCAATTACCTCTTTTTTTGAAGTCATAAGTATTGGTATTGTTATTCCATATTTAGGAATTTTAACAAGCCCTGATATTTTCTTACAAAATAATATTATCCAAAAATTTGTCTTGTATACAAATTTTAATAAAGTAAGCGATATAATTCTTTTACTAACTATTTCTTTTATAGTCGTTACATTTGTATCAGGCATTATGAGGATGCTGCTACTATGGAGTCAGACAAGGTTAAGTCATGCTATCGGTGCTGATTTAAGTCGTGATATTTACAATAAAACTTTACATCAACCTTATGAAGTACATTTAAACAGAAATAGTAGCGAGATTATTTCAAGTATAACTGTGAAAGTAAATAACATTGTTTATAATACAATATTACCTTCGCTAAGGATATTAAGTTCGATATTAATTACTATCTCTATACTTATTACATTAATTTTAATAGAGCCTTTAATTTTAGGAATAGCTTCATTAGGGTTCTTTATTATATATACTATTTTAATCTTTTTAGTCAGAAAGAAACTTTCTCAAGACAGCATTACTGTAAGCGAAGAGCAAACTAGGCTTGTAAAAATATTACAAGAAGGCTTAGGAGGTATTAGAGACGTTTTAATTAATGGATCACAAAAAACTTATCTAAATGAATTTAGTAAGGCAGATGTTTTACTAAGGAGATCTCAAGCAAATATTCATATAATAGGTGGGATCCCAAGATTTGGAATTGAATCTTTAGCTATTATGATGGTTGTAATTTTAGCATATTTTTTGAGTACATCTGATTCTGGATTTATTACAGCTATTCCTTCATTAGGAGCTCTGGCTCTTGGAGCTCAGCGAATACTTCCACTTTTCCAACTAGTATACTTAAGCTGGTCTTCTTTTAGAGGTGGACTAGATTCTCTTAAAGATGTTATTGAGCTTATCGATCAAAAAATACAGACTACAGATTATAAAAAAAATAGAAAAAAAATAAATTTTGAAAGACTTATTTCTCTTAAAGGAGTTTCTTTCAGATATTCAAATACGACTCATAATATATTAGATAATATTGATTTAGAGATCAAAAAAGGAGAAAGAATAGGTATTATAGGAGAAACTGGAAGTGGTAAAACAACACTAATAGATCTTTTGATGGCACTAATATTACCCAATAAAGGAAATTTCAGGGTTGATAGTACAACAATAAATGCAACTAATTGTTTTGGGTGGCAATTAAACTTAGCTCATGTTCCACAAAATATTTATTTGGCTGATAATTCAATTGCAGAAAATATAGCTTTTGGGGTGCCAAAAAATCAAATAGACGATTCAAGGATTAGAATTGCTGCTCAGCAGTCTCAAATAGCAGAAAAGATTGATAGCCTTGATAATAAATATGATACTTTAGTTGGTGAAAGAGGAATTAAGTTATCTGGAGGTCAGTTACAAAGAATAGGTATTGCAAGAGCTATTTATAAACAATCTGATGTTATAATACTAGATGAAGCAACCAGTGCCCTTGATAATTTAACTGAAGAAGCTGTCATGGAGGTAATTAATAATATAAATAAAGAAACGACAATTGTTATTGTTGCACATAGGTTATCATCTTTAAAACATTGTTCTCGTATTATTGAGATAAAAAATGGTAAAATTTGTGAAATAGGAGATTTTAAGAATCTAGAGAAATAAAATTATTAAATATTTAATTAAACAGTATTTTTTTAATACTAACATTACTCTTATTTATTTTTTATTGTTAATAATTATATAATTTTTTATGAAGACAATTTTTTTATTTATTCCAATAATAATTTCAATATTACTAAAACTTTTATTTATTTATTTTTATAATATTGATATTTTTTTAACTACAGAACAATGGGCTAAAAGTATTGGTAGAATATCTGGTGATGAATTAAGAATTTATGAATATGCAGTTTTATGGGGTAATAATCCATTTTCAGTTCATTCAAAATATCAGATTTCTTCATTTTTACTCAATATTTCGGGATTAAAAAATTTAATTATCTATTTTTTCATTTTGAAATTTTTGATATTCATTTCTTGCGTTTTATATCTACAAAATATTATATACAAATATTTTGGATTAATACCCATGTCAATTGTGGGTATTTATTTATTATTTAGTCCAATAATAAATAACTTTCACCTTTCATTACATAGGGACGATATTATAACTTCTGGAATGCTGTTATGTATTGCAATTATAATAGACTATTCAATCAGAGAAAAAGCATTTGATTTAAAAACACTGTTAACCATTTTTTTTGCATTTTTTCTTCTATTTTTTTCTCGTGCAGGACTATCTTTTTGTTTCATTTTTTTTCTTATATCAATTTATATTATTCAAAAAATACTTAATTATAAGATAAGTTTTTTTAATATATGGGGCTCTATTTCATTTTTACTTTTTTTAACATTGCTATATTTTGGATATACACAAAATAATATTATATATCAAACCATAAATTATGAAATTTCTAGATTTTCTGTTTCTAATGGACAGTATATTGCAAATTTTATTGATCAGTTAAAGCTTACATTCTTCTCACCTGCGCCTTGGAATTATTATGATGTTTTAAAATCAGAATCAGGCGATGCTTATAAGGTATTAAATTGGTATTTTTTTTCAGTAATTATGAATATAATTTTATTTCCTCTAGCAATTATCATTTTCATAAAAAATTTTAATCTTCCTAAATCGTCATCTTATATATCACTTTTAATATTTTTTTTGATAATTTTTCTTTCCTTTGCTATTTTCTCATCAGGACCTCATTCAGTTGGAATAAGACAAATGCACCAGTGTCAGATAATATTTTCTATCGCATTTATATTATCTCTAAACTTAAAAAAAAAAATAAGAACCTAGATTTTTATTAGTTTATCAAAGTCAACATGAAAAATAAAATTTTGCATATAATTACAGGATTAGAATTAGGTGGCGCAGAAACAACGCTTAAAAAATTAGCAATTAAACAAAATCATTGTGAAGAAAACGATTTATTGATTATCTCACTTAGGAGTATTGGTAAGATAGGTTTAATTTTGAGACAAAATGGAATACAAGTAAAAGCTTTAAATATAAATTCAATTTTTTCATTAGCTTCTGGAATTATTAGGCTTCGAATTGAAATTAAAAACTTCTCACCCTCTATTGTTCAAACCTGGCTTTATCATGCTGATCTAATTGGCGGCTTAACAGCCTATAGTCTAGGAATAAAAAAAATATTTTGGGGTATCAGAAGTACAGATATTTCATTTAGTTCTGGTTTAACAACTATTTTTATACAAAGAATATGCGTTATTTTATCATATTTTATTCCATATAAAATAATTGTAGCAGCTGAAGAGTCTAAGAAATTTCATATTAATATTGGCTATTGTAAAAAAAAAATGATTGTAATTAATAACGGTTTTGAAGTGCCCTCTACAAGAATTAAATCTAGAGGATTTAATTCATTAAATAAAATTTTAGGTATTAATAAAAATGACTTTATTTTAGGTAGTGTTGGTAGGTATACTCCTGTAAAAGATCATGCAACTTTGATATCTGCTGTCTCATCATTATTCATGGATTATAAAAATTTAAAAATTTTATTAATTGGACATGGGCTAGATTATAAAAATAAAGAATTAATTGAGTTAATTAAAAAAACAGGGTTTTTGGAGAGGTTTATATTACTTGGCAAGAGAGAAAGTCGCTTCTACTATTCATTAATGAATATTTTTTGCCTTCATTCTAGATCTGAAGGTTTTCCTAATGTATTATGTGAAGCTTTATTGTATAATTTGCCTTGTATAGCGACAAACGTAGGTGATGCAAAAAAAATTTTAAATCAATATGGATTTATAATTCAACCTAATAATATCATAGAGTTAAGAGAACATATAAAAAAGATAATTAATATGGATAAAAAAGAGATAAATAGATTAACCCATGGATCTGATCGGTCTATTATTAAAAGATTTAGTATATCTTCCATTGAAAAAAAATATAAATCTGTTTATACAAATTCCTGACAATGATGTCTTTATTTCGCAATTTTTTTTTTCAATTAAATAATAATATATTTATTTTTTTTACTGATTTGCTCATACCTAAAAAAGGAAAACTTACTAAAAATGGCTTTGTAAATATAAAAAAGGTAATAGAAGATAATGACGCAATTCGGTTCATAAACTATATTGAAACTAATAATATTAGTTTAGCAAATAATAATGAAGATATTCTAATTCCTGAAGTTGAGTTTTTAAGTAAAATTTGTTTTCATGTTAATATTATAGAGCATGTAAAAAGCTATTTAGGATCAGATTATTGCTTAGATGTTGTTGAAATTATAAAAACTTCTCCTTCAAATTTAGCAAGATCAAGTTTATGGCACCATGATGGAGTTGGTCATAGATTAAAGCTTTATATAATTCTAAAAGATAATTTGGGGGATAATCAAATTAAAACTGAATATATAAATTCCAGTAATAATATAAGAAGACTAAATTTTTCTAATACAAAAATTTTTACTGATAATTCTCGAATAAAAACTGACAAATTAAATTATCATAAATCAAGGTCAAAGATAACTTTTTTTCATGGGGAGCTAGGTGACGCATTTTTGTTTGATACTAATGGACTTCATAGGGGTTTTTGTCCAGTTAAGGCTGAACCAAGATATGCAATTCAGTGTGAGTATTCTGATAGATTGAAGGGAAAACTGGTTCGTGGTCAAATTGGACAAAGACAAAATCTTGCTAGACTTATAACTAAACATAGAAAATATTCGTGAATTTCAAAATTAACAAAATATCGATAGGTGTTGTTGGATTAGGGTATGTAGGTCTTCCACTTGCGTTAAGATTAGGCAAATTTTTTGATTGTCGTGGGTTTGATATTAAAGAAAAAAGAATAAATGAATTAAATCAATTAATTGATAAGACTAAAGAAGTTACTGCTAAAGAAATAAGAGATTCAAAAAAAATTTTATTTACTTCTAATATTCAAGAATTAAAAAATTGTAATATCTTTATTATTACAGTTCCAACACCAATAGATAAGAGGAATGAGCCTGATCTCTCTCCCCTAAAAAAAGCAACCGAAACAGTATGTAAAATTATTAAAAAACAAGATATAATAATATATGAATCGACTGTATATCCTGGAGCTACAGAAAATTTTTGTGGAAAAATAATATCAAAAAAAACTGGGTTAGTATTAAATAAAGATTTTTATTTAGGCTATAGTCCTGAAAGGATAAACCCAGGTGATAAAGATCATAAAATTGAAAATATAACTAAAATAGTTTCTGGTTCAAATCAAAAAATTTCAAACTTTATAAAAAAAATATATGAAAAAATAATTAAAGCTGGTGTGCATCAAACATCTAGTATTGCAGTAGCGGAATCAGCTAAAGTAATTGAAAATACACAAAGAGATTTGAATATTGCATTAATTAATGAACTTTCAATTATTTTTAATAAATTAAACCTTGATACAGAAGAAATACTTAAAGCAGCTGGAACGAAATGGAACTTTTTACCTTTTCGACCTGGATTAGTAGGAGGTCACTGTATTGGTGTAGACCCTTATTATCTAACTCATAGATCAAAAAAAGTAGGTTATAATCCCAAACTCATTTTAGCTGGTAGAAGGTTAAATAATAATATGGGAAACTATATTGTTAATCAGCTTTTAAATGAAATGGTGAGAAAAAAGATAAAAATTAAAGGATCAAAAATTTTAGTTATGGGTATAACTTTTAAAGAGAATTGCCCAGATTTTAGAAATTCAAAAGTAGTGGATATTATAGCAAAACTTAAGAAGGCTGGCTCTATGATTGATGTTTATGATCCTTGGGCAGATAAGAAATTATTATTAAAAGAGCAAAAAATTCAGCTTATCAAAAGGCTGGATAAAAATAAATATGATGGCATCATAATTGCGGTTAAACATGATAAATTTAAAAAAATTGGAATAAAAAAAATTAATGAGTTCGGTAAGAGAAACGCTGTAATTTATGATATAAAGAGTATGTTCGCAGCACGGTACTCTGATTTAAGGTTGTGAATAATAATCGTATATTATTAGTAGCTAGTTATCCAAAGTCAATCTTAGATTTTAGAGGTGACATGATGCAGAAACTTATTGAAAAAGGATTAGATGTTCATGTTTCTGCCCCAAATCTATCTCAGTATAAAAAAATCATAGGTGGACTTAATAGTTTAGGAGTAGTTTCTCATAATCATATTATGAAAAGAGCTAGTTTAAATATTATTTCTGAAATACAAACAATTTTTTCTTTGATAAAGATATTTAATAAGTTGAAACCTAATTTTTTTTTTGGTTATACAGCTAAACCAGTTATTTGGGGAACTTTAGTAGCTTCTCTTTTTAGAGTTCCAAATAAATATTGCCTAATTAGTGGCCTTGGATATGGTTTTACTACTGGAGATGGATATAGACGTTTTTTAGTAAGAAAAATTCTGATCTTTATGTATAAAGCAGCTTTGAGCAGATGTTCAAAAATTTTTTTTCAAAATAAAGATGATTTAAACCTTTTTTATGAATTAAATATTATCTCTAAAAATAAGCCAGTATCTATTATTAATGGATCAGGGATTAATCTAATAAAATACTCTTATAAGCCTATCATAGATATGCCTGATAAGGTAAATTTTTTAATGATTAGTAGATTATTAAAAGATAAAGGTATTCACGAATATATCAAAGCAGCATCTATTATAAGTAACAGATTTTCAAATATTAAATTTACCTTGGTTGGTTCTTTAGATCCAAATCCTACAGGAATAAAGTCTTATGAAATTAAGAAACTTGAAAGAGAAGGGATTATTGAATGGATTGAGGAAGTTGATGATGTAAGAAACTTAATTTCAGAAAGTCATATTTACGTACTTCCCTCCTATAGGGAGGGTACACCTAGAACTGTTTTAGAGGCAATGTCTATTGGAAGAGCTATTATCACTACTGACACACCTGGTTGTAGAGAAACGGTTATTGATGGTGATAATGGGTTCCTAGTTAGACCAAAATCATATAAGGATTTGATTAATTCAATGGAAAAATTTATTTTAAATAAAGATTTAATAAAAATAATGGGAAAAAGGTCGAGAGAAATAGCAGAAATAAAATATGATGTTGATGATATTAACGAAAAAATAATTAATGAAATGAATTTAAATTAGTGAAAAATAAACTCTACATGAATGTGGCAGAGCTTCACATAAAATCATTAAATTATGGTTTTTTATCTTCATTAGGTAAAAAATTCTTATATTTATTTTATGAAGCAATTGATAATAACGATAATTGTATTTTGATTACTATAAATGAGGGAAAAAGCTGTATAGGATTTATAGCTGGTTCAAAAAACAGTTTTTCTATTTATATCTATATTATCTCTAGATTTCATCGCTTATTATTTGCACTTATACCATTAATATTATCACCTAGAAAAATTTATAAGATCTTTGAAATTATTTTCTTTCATTCATCTAGTAAAAAAAAATATGATTTTCCAGAGCTAATGACTTTTGCAGTTTGTGATAAATATAGAGGCACAGGTCGTGCTGAAGAATTATACAAAAAATTCTTATCATTTTGGAGAGATAAAGATGAAGAAATTATCAAGATAGTAGTTGGAAAAGAATTATTAAAAGCTCAGTGGTTCTATTCAAAAATGGGCGCTAAAAGGATAGAAACAATTAAAATACACAACGATCAAGAGTCATATTTATATCTGCAAAATATCTAAAGATCATCTTAATGAATGTACTTATATAGTAAAATATAAATTAAAGCATAAGTCAAAATTAAAAAAATCAAGATTTGAAAAAACGAAAGATAAATTGACGAAAAAAAAATAAATATTGAGAGAAAAATTTGAAGAATAATTATTAAGATAGATGTAGCTGAATTAAATAAATTTATTTTCTTAAAGTTATCTCTTGGAATATCTTTTGTAAGTATTTTAAATAAATTAGAATGTAAGTGTAAATTATCTGGATAAAATGGATTTTTACCAAGTACAAATATACGTCTTGTGGATGAGAATGCAACTTCTGTTGCAGGATAAAATAAAATACAAGCTATCTGAAAGGAGTCTAATATATCGAAACTTTTTATATAGATTGCTATTACACCAATTAAAGAACCTATGAAATAAGCGCCATTGTCACCAGTTAGAATCTTTCCAGAAATAATGTTGAACAAAAAAAGAATTGAGGAAGCAATAAATAGAGAGTATATAATTAAAATTAAATCCGTATTATCTGTATCAATATAGGTTAAAAAATTAATTAAAATTATTAGTGTTGTCCCTAAAAGAAGACCATTATTTCCATCAATAAAGTTAAAACCATTAATACATACTATAAGACATAATAATGAGAAAATATATGCAGTATATGGATAATCTATAAATATCTCATTAATATATTTGTAACTGATATCGTCTATGTAAAAGTTTTCTGAGTAAATTAATAAAAATATTATTAATGCTGTAAGTATTAGTCGAGTATAGCTTGAAAATTTTTTATTTATATCTGCTATTAGGCCAATAAACATTAAAATATAAGAAAATAAAATAAGTTTTTTTAATAATAAATCATCGATATAAAAAAAAATTATTAATAATGATAAGAAACAAAGACCTCCAACTTTAATTACTTTTTCTGTATGAATTTTTCTTATAGTGTTAGAAGATGCTTCATTAAAAATCTCAAAATATTTAGAGAGAAATTTTAAACTTAATATTATAAATAGTGTTACTATTGTAATTAGTATATAATTTGTATATTCAATCATTTTTTATTTAATAAAATAAATATATATGTTGACTAAAAATAATTTTTTGATAAGTCTAAGCTCATATTTTTTCTACTTAATCCCCTTAGCACTACTTACTGGCCCGTTTCTTCCAGATTTGATTATATCTACACTTGTTATAATTTTTATTTATATCTCTATTATAAGTAAACAAAAAAAATATTTTATTAATAAATTTTTTTATTTTTACTTTATTTTTTGTGCTTACCTTATCATATGTTCCCTTTTTTCAAAATATATAATCTTTTCTCTTGAGAGCAGTCTTTTTTATTTTAGGTTTGGGATATTTGCCTTGGCAACATGGTTCTTAATTGATAACAAAAAAAATTTTATAAAAGAATTTACTATTGTACTTACTATAACTTTTATTGTAGTTATTTTTGATGGTTATTTTCAATATTTAAATGGACAAAGTATTTTTGGGATAAGTAATATAAGTCCTTCTAGGTTAAACTTACTGCTTGATGATAAGAAAATTCTAGGAGGCTATCTTGCTCGACTATTTCCATTATTAATTGGACTATTAATTTATTCTTTAAGTTCAAAATTACGAAATTATTTTTTTATAGGATTACTTCTTATTCTCACAGACACATTAGTATATATTAGCGGCGAGAGAACTGCTTTAGGCCTGCTTCTTTTATCTACAATATTGATAATTTTTTTAATTTCAAAATACAAATATTTACGGATTATTACTTTGTTTATTTCAATAAGTATTATTTTGATAATTAGCTTTCTTAACCCTGATATCAAAGAACGCAATATAGATAAAACAATCAATGAATTAGGATTAAATCCATCGTCACAAAAATTAAACTTATATTCTCCAATACATGAGAATATGATTTTAGGAGCTTATAAAATTTTTTTAGATCATAAATTAATTGGTTCAGGACCGAATACTTTCAGAAAGTTATGTGGCCATGAGAGATATAACGTCAATAATATGACTTGTTCAACACATCCTCACAATATTTACGTTCAGTTGGCTGCAGAAACAGGAATAATAGGATTATCCATTATTATAGTTTTATTTTTATTTATTGTTTACCAAATATTAAAACATCTAATCTTAACGTTATTTACAAAAAAAGGAAACTTAAGTGATTATCAAATATGCTTATTTGCAGCAGTTTTTCTTACTTTATTTCCTTTTTTGCCATCAAATAATTTTTTTAATAATTGGATAAATATTGTTTATTTTTTACCAGTTGGTTTTTTATTACATTCATTTCAAAAAAATGATTTGAAGAAAAAATCTAGTGCTTGAAATAAATTTTAAATAATTTATTTTGAATGTTAACTCAACATTGTAATTTAATACCTAATACAAATATATAATTTTTTTGATAATATAGTAAAATGAATATAAGTATCGATAAAGAAACAAATCTATATCAATCAATAGAATATTTATTCAAAAGAAAATATATATTAATTTTTATTTCTCTAATTTCTTTTGTTATTTCATATGTTGCATTATCTCAAATGATTGAAAATAAAGAGTATGAGATCGCTATTGATATTTATGAAATTGGTTTAGATGAAAGCATAAAATACAAATCTTTTAATGAGTATAAACAATATGACCCTATGGATAATATTATATATAGGATTGAGGAGGATTATAGAATAGATTCAAATTTTTTAATTAAATTATTTGATAAAACTTATAATAAATTATCAAATAATAATATTTTTCTGAGTGAGTTATTTGACGAGATAAAGAATAAAGAATATCAAAATAGTAAAGAGTTTTTTGTTGAAGATATTAAAGAAAATATTAGTTACAAGAAGATGCTGGATAATCCAATGCAATATGGCCAACTTATTCTAAAATCAAATAATATAGAAATGGGAGAAGAAATCTTAATTTCTTTTGTAGAAAAGATGGATATTGAAACTAATAAATACCTTAAAAAAATATTTGAGGGCTATATGAAGCAAAATTTAGAAATAAAAAAAAATAAATCTAATCACTTCAAAAATCTCATTTCAGTTGAAAAAACTATTTATAATGAAATTAAAAAACAAGAAATTGCATATTTAATGGAACAAATTCAAATAGCAAAAAAATTAAATATAAAAAGATCTATTGATGGTGAAGTTACCCTCTTAGATGATAAAATGCTAAATGTTAATCTCAATAAAAATTATGATTACTCTTTGGGATATGAAACCTTAGAATCAATAAAACAAGCAGTTGAAGAGAGAAACTCATCTCAGGATGATTTTTATAATAAAGATCTAACCAGTTTAGAAAGAAGCCGATTAATAATACTAGATAATATTGACATTTTAGAAAAAAACCTAAGGAATACTCCTATTTACAATGGTGAATTTAAAAGTATTGAATTTATGGAAGATAAAATTCTGATTAATAAAATATCTTTAGATTTTATTCTTTCTATCGTTATATCATTTTGTGTTTTTCTGATGACATGCATTGTGTTAATAATTCGATTATATTTTATGTCCTCTAGTGAAACAAACTCTTAAACTCAGCTTAAGTCACTTTCATAAATCTTTTTAAATGGATGATCTTTTTTTTGCAGTTCTGCAAAGTTAATTTGTTTTTGTCTAGTTGATGATCTCAAGATCTTTTCTTTAGTTTTATTTTTATAGCAATACTTGCAAGATACTCCCTTTACATATGATTTTAATAGTTTCTCACTTTCAGTAATTGGATGTCTGCATCCAAAACATTGATCATAAATTCCTTTTTGAAGTTTTTTATTTACTGAAACCCTATTATCAAATACAAAGCATTCACCTTCCCAAGAAGTATCTTTTTTATTCTTCTTAAATTCTAAATAATTTAAAATACCACCATCTAATTGACTAACATTTTGGTATCCTTTTTTTAACAAATACGATGAAGCTTTTTCGCATCTAATACCTCCAGTACAAAACATCGCAATGGGCTGACTTTTCACTATTTCTAAATTATTTATATATTTTGTAAATTCCCTAAATGTTTTTATTTTTGGATTAACTGAATTTTTGAAAGTTCCTATTTTTATTTCATAATCATTTCTAGTATCAATTACAGTATAATTTTTATTATTTATTATTTTATCCCAATCTTTTGGTAAAATACTTTTTCCAGATAACTTTATTGGACTAATTGATTTATTTCCAATAGTTACTATTTCCCTCTTTAATCTAATTTTAAGTCGATAAAAAGGTATGAATTGATTTTTTGAAATCTTGACAGATAATTTCCTTATTCCAATTAATCTTTTCAATTCATAAATAAATTCATCAAGATAATTTTTATCTCCAGATATAGTTCCGTTAATTCCCTCTTCAGCAATTAACACGGTTCCATAAATCACTTTTTCATCTGATAGTTTTTTAAGAAATTTTTTAATATAATTAATTTTTTTAATTTTTTTAAATCTATAAAATGAATAAATAAATATTTTTTTTTTCATCATAATTAATATTCGACAGGAATAGGATCAAGTGATCTCCAAAGATACCACGTAGCTATTGATCTATAAGGTTTCCATTTATTACTTATTTTAATTAGCTTCTCTCTTTTAATTGGATAATCTAAACTGTATATTTTACAAATACCTTTGATAACTCCAATATCATCAATGGGGAAGACGTCTTCTCTACATAAATTAAAAATCAAAAACATTTCAGCAGTCCATCTACCAATACCTTTTATTTTAATTAGATCTTGAATAATTTCTTCATTACCCATTTTATTCCATGAATTCATTTTTATTTCTTTATTTAAAAACGAGGTGGCTAGATTATTTAAATACAAAACTTTCTGACGCGAAAGACCAGCTGATTTGAGTTTGTTTGTGTGAGTATTTTTAATTATTTCAGGCTTTATTTCTCCAATTTTTAATATTAATTTATCCCATACTGATTGAGCTGCTTTTACAGAAATTTGTTGACCAACAATTGACCTTGCTAACGTTAAAAATGGATCAGATTTCGAGAATAAAAAATCTTTAGGATAAGAATCAATTACTTTTCCTAGTTTTTTGTCTTTTTTCTTAAGTTCTTTTTTAGCTAAAGACCAAAATGGAGGTTTTTTTTTATTCATACATCCTAATATATATATAAAAAAACTCATTGTCATAGTCTTGATAAAATGTTTTTATTTGCAAACTTAATTAATTATGGAGTAATAAATATGGCTGATGTAGCAAGTATACTAGCTGAATTTCAAGCTGGCATTGAAGGAAAAGATACCGGGCTTGGAGCGACCGTGAAATTTGATTTTGAAGGAGCGGGTTGTATTTTTTTAGACGGCAAATCAAATCCAAATACAGTTTCAGATGAAGATAAAGAAGCTGATTGCACTATGACAGTTTCACTTGAAACTTTTGAAGCAATGAGAAATGGAGAAATTGACGGAACTAGTGCTTTCATGCAAGGAAAGTTGAAAGTTGCCGGTGACATGTCCATAGCGATGAAATTACAATCTGTAATGGATGCATTAAAATAATTTAATAAATAATTTTATTTTATATAAAACCCAACTTTATTTAAGTTGGGTTTTTTTAAATTGATTATAAGTATGTATATTATGTGGAAAGTTAAAAAATCAAAGGTTCATGGCTATGGAGTCTTTGCTACTAAAAATATAAAAAAAAATACTAGAATTATACAGTATGTCGGTGAAAAAGTATTAAGATCTGAAGGTGACAAGAGATCTTCTAAAAGAATTAAAGAGTACCTGAATTCAGAAGAAACTGGGTCAGTCTATATTTTTGAATTAAATTCTAGATATGATATTGATGGCTACTTTGACTATAATAAGGCTCGTAACATAAATCATTCATGTAATCCAAACTGTGAGGTTGATATTGTAAATGGTGAGATTTGGATCTCATCCATAAAAAAAATTAATAAAGGTCAAGAATTAACTTATGATTACGGGTATGAATTTGATAAATATGACTACAAGGATCACATTTGTAAATGTGGTGATAAAAAATGTATTGGATATATTATTTCTTCAGATGATTGGAAAAAATTCTCAAAACATATCTTAAAAATTACAAGGAGATAATTCTTATTTCTTAAGTAAAATATTTTGGGTTTCTAAAAATAATTTCTTATTCGTTGCCGCAAGAATTCTACCTCCGTTATCAACATTTTGACCTTCCCACGACTTAATAATTCCACCAGAATTTTTTATAATTGGTACTAATGCTCTTATATCGTATGGTTTAAGACCACTTTCAATTACGAGGTCTACATGACCGTCTGCTAATAAACAGTAACTATAACAGTCACCACCCAAGCGAGTTGACTTTGCTTTTTCTACAACCCTCTCAAACTTTTTCTGATCAGACTTAATTGCAAAAACATATGGCGAAGTTGAATTTAAAATCGAATTTTTTAAATCAACTTTCCTTCTTACTCCTAAGAGTGATCTTTTTTTATTTATTATTTTGTAAGCAATTTTTTCATATCCTATATATCTTTCATCTAAAGCTGGTATATCTGCTATACCAAGTATAATCTTATTATTTTTTGATATAGATATGAGCGTTCCCCATAAAGGAACGCCTTGTATAAATGACTTTGTTCCATCAATTGGGTCTATGCACCATTCATATTCACTATCTTTGATGATACTTTCTTCTTCCCCTATCATACTGTGTAGAGGGTAATTTTTTTCTATCAATTTATGTAGATTTTTTTGAATACTTATGTCTACAATTGTTACTGGATCAAAATATTTATCTTGTTTTGATATAATCTTAATCTTCTTTTTAA